>Ga0070735_10001111_pt1 | contig 26663 bp, 19 predicted proteins | sample Coa_R1_FD_66443 | JGI IMG/M metagenome (GOLD analysis project Ga0070735, IMG submission 66443) | Surface soil microbial communities from Centralia Pennsylvania, which are recovering from an underground coalmine fire - Coalmine... | ecosystem: Environmental > Terrestrial > Soil > Unclassified ...
GAATTCCGTGTGCGGGCAGAACGGCACACCGATCGTGTCTATCATCTCTCCGATTTTCGTCTGCGCGCGGCACCGATCGACAACGGCCTGCGAGCTCATTATCGCCTCCCAGCGCACCGCTCCTCGGACCCTCGGCCCTTGAGCCAGTCCGAACGGGACTGGAGCTACGCGAAACGTGCCCTGGCGCGCGGCGATGACCCCGAAGAAGTCGTCCGCAGGCTAGCCGACTTTCGCAGCAGCGAAAAAAGCAACCCTGAATACTACGCACGCCTCACCGTGAGCAAGGCCCAGGCCGAGTTGCGGTCGAACGCACCATCTCATGAACAAACGGATGTTAATCGCGGTCAGTGACCTCGGATAGGAAATGGAGGCGTGATGCACGACGAGCCAACCGTCGAAATTCCAGAAGAGCGTAACCCCCAATACCCGTCGAGACCTTCTGACGCGCCCCGGCGGGACTCGGCAGGTCCACCTACCCGAATGCACGGCGAATCCGAAGACGTCACGACTTACGAGTTCATCGACAGCCGAGAATTGGCACGCCGCCTGACAGTTCCAACGTCATGGATTCGCGATCAAGTTCGCGCCAGATCACAGGATCCTCTACCTCACGTGAATTTTGGCAAATATGTGCGCTTTCTCTGGGGTAGTCCGGCGCTTGAACTGTGGATACGCCGTCGTATAGTGGTGGAGGACAACAGGCGCCTGGGACGGACTCGACGAAAGGAGCAGGAATGAAAAGAGCCCGTCAGAAACAGGCTGGATGTGTATTTCGAAAGGGAACGTTTTGGTATGTCCGGTATCGTGAGCCGGTAGTTCTTGAAGACGGGACCGTGCGACAAGTCCACAGATCCCGCAAACTCACGAAAATAACCGGGCGATATCAAAAAAAGCGCGCTGCGGAGGGGTTGGCCGAAAAGACGTTACGGCCGCTCAACGACGGCGCGCTGGTTGCGGAGAGCACGATGACCTTGAACCGATTCATGGAGACCGTATACTTGCCTTACGCGGAACGCCAGAAGCGTCGGTCCACGTTCGTCGGCTATCGCAACATGTGGAGGCGTTACATTAAACCGGATGGAGACAGGGCGCTGCGCGAGTTCCGCACCTTCGAGTGCGAGCAGATGTTGACCTCGATTGCTCGCACCCACGATCTCTGCCGCTCGACGCTCGCCCATATTAAACACTTCCTCGGAGGCGCATTTCGTTACGCCCGCCGACAAGGTGTGCTCGATTCTTCGAATCCCATGCGGGAAGTGGAGATTCCGAGGGCACGTGCCGCGAGTGAAACGCATGCCTACTCGCTCGAGGAAGAGGTTCGGATGCTCTCGATTCTTCCCGAACCCGCCGCGACGATTGTCGCCGTGGCCGCGTTCACGGGTGCACGCAAGGGTGAAATCCGGGGATTCGTTTGGGAGGGCTACGACGGTTACACCATCGAAGTAAAGCAGTCCGTATGGCGGAACCAGATCGGCGAGCCAAAAAGGGAAAAGAGCAAAGGAACCATTCCGGTGATCGCACAGTTGAGACTTTTTCTCGACCGGCACCGGGCTTCGTCGGGAAATCCTTCGCAGGGATTTATTTTCCGAAATCTCTGGGGGAACCCGTTGAATCTCGACCTGCTGGTGAGAAAAGTGATTCGGCCCGCACTCGAAGCGGAGAAGATTCCGTGGCACGGCTGGCACGCGTTTCGGCGCGGACTGGCTACGAATCTTCACCGGCTTGGCGTCTCCGACAAAGTCATTCAGCAAATTCTGCGTCACGCGAATGTGACCACCACGATCAACATTTACGTGAAGATGGTCACGCGGGACGCGGAAGAAGCGATGAAAAAGTTGGAGTCGAACTGTTCCCTAGTTGTTCCCCAAACTGTTCCCCAATTAAGGTTCGAGTCGGCGAATTTGGGAACGGGAATGGCGGAGCAGAGTGCGCGTAATGCCTTGACGCTAGAAGCAGTTAGGGGAAATCTGGCGGAGAGGGGGGGATTCGAACCCCCGGTACCGGTTTTAGCCAGTACAACGGTTTAGCAAACCGCCGCCTTCAGCCTCTCGGCCACCTCTCCGGCGATTGTTTTCAGTAGTTTAGCACAAACAACTTACTTCACCTGCTGAACAGTTGCTGAACATTTGTGGAAATTGTCCAAAGTCGCCTCCAGACTCTTCATCGCCGCCAATACGGAGGGATCGAAGGCCTTGATGTAACGTTCTTTGGTGACGTGCGGCTTTGCATGACGCAGGATGCGCTGGACGACCTTATCGTTCGCGCCCAGTTCATACAGGTTCGATGCAGAATTTTTGCTTCCAGTTCCGGAGGCGTCAGGCTGGGCTTGCGCGGTTTGCGCCGGGTCCTTCTCCTTTAGGTAAGAATTCAGTCTTCGACAAACCGCCGCGTGCCGTTGCGATCTTCAGCGAGAGCCATCCGGGGTTTTTGTGGCCGTTGACGACAACGCGAACTCCTGCGCACGCGTATGGCCTTGCGCGACCTGCGTTCCGGCCTCAAGCATCGCATCCACGCAGCAGTGGATGGTTACGGCTTGCACACGGATTCCATCACCGATCTCTTTGGACGCCGGGGCCGTGAATCCCTTGCGACTCGCCTAGCTGAGTTCCCTCCCGAGACAGCACGTATGGCGGAAGTTCAGCTTTGTGCTCTCGCCCACATCGAGACCATCGAACAGCGCATCATGCGGAAATTGCACCTACTCCCGAAGTCCAACTCTTACTTAGCGTACCCGGCGTCGGCGAGATTCTTGCGCCGGTCATCGGGCTGGAGATCGGCGATGTGAACCGTTTCCCGCGCGCCGAAGCTTCCGCGACGACCGATCAAGCAAACGGCAAGGGCGATCCTCACGCCTGCACAGTTTGTGCAGCTGAGAGATCGGCTCCAGGAACCTGCTCGTTCGGTTGCGACACTGCTGGTCCTCACAGGACTTCGAATCGGAGAGCTGCTGGCTCTCCGTTGGAAATCCGTGGATTTGGAAGGAGGTATTCTGCGGGTCGTGGAGACTGTCTACGACGGGCATTTCGACACGCCGAAGCCACAGCGAAGCGCACGGCTCATTCCGCTTGGCCCGGAAGCATGCGTTGTGCTTGCAGCGCAGCGATCAGCAAACGTCCAGCTAGACAGTCTTCGAGAAGTCTATCTGCACGCCATACCGGAAGATCAGCGCCGGGCCGTGGCGGGCGTCGAAGCTCTCGTATTTGGACTCAATCGGACTCAAATTGCGAACGCTTCACAGCCGCGTGCGTAGTTAAGTTGTTGATTCTGCGGGATGGGAATGGTCGGGGCGAGTGGATTTGAACCACCGACCTCCTGGTCCCGAACCAGGCGCGCTAGCCAGGCTGCGCTACGCCCCGACGATTGCTGTATATCAGTCTACGATGGCCAAACGAGGACCGCAACCGCGGCCCGCGCTCGGACGAACAGCCAGAACGGCGATTCGCGATTTAAGCGGGTCATGAGCCTGCGGATCATGAGCCGGCTCAGGTCGTGACGGCTTCGCCCGCGCGTGGATACCCAGTCATGCAATCGTATGAAGGAACGGCTCATGGCGGCATTTCGTCGTATCGAGGGAACAGATGCGCCGCATCAAAAAAACTCATGCTTTTGGGCTGTGTTTCATCGCGCAGCGCGATTGCTTTCCTTGCGCTCGCCCAGTATAGTGGGACGATGATGCGGAACTCCAACCAGAACTGCCCGGCACACGCGAGCTGCATGTGTTGTTGCCGGCGTGTGCGTTCTGGTGAGGGGAGGCTCGTGACGTAGCATCGGTCTCATTCGAGCTGTTTGAACCCACCGCCGGAATCGCACCTGGCTGGTGGGTTTTGTGTTTTCAGGGCGTCTTTCGAAGAGCATGCGGGGTCCTTATGTCAATCGCAGTCACGGAAGAGAATCGTTCAACCGCGCGGGAAGCCTTGCCGGCTTCCGCGGAGTTTCCAGGCAAATCGCTCAACCACCTCCAAGCGCTGGAGGCGGAAAGCATCTATATCCTGCGCGAGGCGGCCGCGGAGTTTGCGCGCCCGGTGATGCTTTACTCCATCGGGAAGGACTCCTCGGTGATGCTGCGCCTTGCGCAGAAGGCGTTTTATCCCGGCAAGATCCCGTTTCCGCTGCTGCATATCGATACCGGCTACAAGTTCCCGGAGATGATCGAATTTCGTGACCGCTACACGACGGAGCTCGGCGCCGAACTCATCGTGCAGCAGAACCGTCAGGCGCTCGAAGCCGGGGCGAATCCCTTTGCGCTCGGCACTCAGAAGTGCTGCGGATTGCTGAAGACACGGGCGCTTCTCGATGCCCTTGCAGCCGGCAATTTCACCGCCGCTTTCGGGGGAGCGCGGCGCGACGAGGAAAAATCCCGCGCAAAGGAGCGCGTCTATTCCTTCCGCGACGTTCACGGCCAATGGGACCCGAAAAACCAGCGTCCCGAGCTCTGGAACATTTTTAATTCCCGCATTGACCAGGGCGAAAGCATTCGCGTTTTTCCCCTCTCGAACTGGACGGAGCTGGATGTTTGGCTCTACATCCACACGGAGAACATTCCCATCGTTCCGCTCTACTACGCGCGCGAACGTGAAGTCGCCGAGCGCAACGGTTCGCTCATCGTCATCTCCTCGAGAGATCAGCTCCTGCCGGGAGAGAGGACAACTTTTGTGAAATGCCGCATGCGTTCCCTCGGCTGCATGCCGTGCACCGGCGCCATCCGCTCGGAAGCCGAAACCGTCCCGCAAATTATCGAGGAGATGCTCTCCTTCCGGCGTTCGGAACGCGAAAACCGCGTCATAGACCACGACGAGGAAGGCTCCATGGAACTCAAAAAGCGCGAGGGCTATTTCTGATGCCCGCGACAGCAGAAAGCGAAAGCATCGGCTTGGAGCGCTTTCTCGCGCTCGAGCAAGACAAGGAATTGCTGCGCTTTACGACCGCCGGGAGCGTGGATGACGGCAAATCCACACTGATCGGCCGGCTGCTCCACGATTGCCGCGCGATCTACGAGGACCAGCTCACCTCCGTGCGGAAAAGCCGCGTCAACCGCTCCGGCAAAGCGATCGACCTTTCTTTGCTGACGGATGGCTTGCGGGCCGAGCGCGAACAGGGCATCACCATTGACGTTGCTTACCGCTATTTCAGCACCGCGCGCCGGAAATTCATCATCGCCGATACTCCGGGACATGAGCAGTACACCCGCAACATGGCCACCGGCGCTTCCACCGCCGACCTGGCCGTGATTCTGATTGACGCTTCCAAGGGTCTCCTTCCGCAAACGCGCCGCCATGCTTACATCGCATCGCTGCTCGGAATTTCGCGCGTGCTCGCCGCCGTGAACAAGATGGACGTGGTCGCCTACCGAGAGGAGGTGTTCTCCCGGTTGCGCGAGGACTTTTTGGCGCTCGCCCGTCGTCTGGGAATCACGGCGGTTCAGTGCATCCCGGTGAGCGCGCTCGAAGGAGACAACGTCGTCACGCGCGGGGAAAACATGCCGTGGTATTCCGGTCCGACTCTACTCGAGCACCTGGAAACCGTTCCCCTCCGCGGCAACACAGGAATGCAAGCTCTGCGGTTCCCGATTCAAACGGTGATTCGTCCACACGGAGGCTTCCGCGGCTTTGCCGGACGCATCGCAGCCGGCTTGGTTCGTCCCGGAGATGCGGTACTGGCGCTTCCCTCGCGGCAGCGCGCGCGCGTGGAATCCATCGCCACATTTGACGGCCAGCTCGGATGCGCCGGCGTCTCGCAGTCGGTAACACTCACCTTGACGGAAGAGATCGATCTCAGCCGCGGCGACATGTTGGTCTCTCCGGACTCGCCGCCGCATGTTTCCGCCCGATTCAGCGCCATGGTCGTTTGGCTGCACGCGACTCCACTCGAATTGGATCGCGTTTATCTGGCGAAACACGCAAGCCGCTACGTCAAAGCCAAAGCGACCCGGCTTCGTTTTCGCGTGGACATCGACACGCTGGCCGAGCGTTCCGCCGATACGCTTGAAATGAACGGGATCGCTTCGGTCGAGTTCGAGACCACACAACCGCTCTTCTTCGATTCCTATGAACGCAACAGGGTTACCGGCAGCTTGATCCTGATTGATCCGGTGACGAACGCGACGGTCGGTGCCGCGATGATTCGTGAAGCTCTGCCGGACCCAGCCGGAACGCCTCGCGCCGGAGCTTTTGAAAGGCGTCACGCGGCCGCGACGGAACACCAAGTCACGCTCGAAGAACGCGTTGCGCGACGCCAGCACCGGCCGGCAATTTTCGTCTTGGCCTCGAGCCGCGCAAATGCCGAGGCGCTTGAGCGCGCTCTCTTCAGCCGCGGGTTCGACACGGCCCTTTTCGCCCTTCACGAGATTCCTGTGGCTGCCCGGCGCGCCTTCTTCTCGGCTCTCTGGAACTTGGGCATCGTGATCCTTGCGTGCAGCGGAAGCGAGGCCGGCGACGGCGAATTCTGGCCGCGAGATCGCGAACTTTTCCACGAGCTGGCCGGCGAGTCCTTTTTTGACCTTGCCGGCGAGAATGCGCGCGGCGGCGATATCCGGCAGGAGTTCGATCGTGTGCTCCGCATCGCGGAAACTCTGCGCTCGAAATCCGGCGGTTCGGAAACGCGGGAGGAATGAAATGACCACGCAGGACCTTTGGGACCACCTCGAACACAATTCCGCGGAGGAAGTCATCGATTTCATTCTCGCGAAGCATTCGCCCGAGCGCGCCTGCTTCACCTGCAGCTTTCAAGCCGAGGACATCGTGGTTTTGCATCTTTTGCGGAAGCGCGTGCCGCGGATTCCCGTGCTCTTTTTGGAAACCGGATATCACTTCGCGCAAACGTACGAGTTTCGCGACCAGCTCGCGCGTGACTGGAAACTGAATCTCGTCAATGTGATTCCAGCCCAAACCGTGGCGGAGCAGGAATCGGAGCTAGGCGTGCTCTATCGCGATGATCCCACACGCTGCTGCCAGCTTCGCAAGGTTGATCCGCTGCTGCGAGCGCTCGAACCTTTCGAGACCTGGTTCACGGGATTGCGCCGCGAGCAGTCCATCACGCGGAAACATTTGAAAAAGGCCGAGCTACACCGTCTGCCGGCGGGCAAAGTGCTGACCAAGGTCAATCCGCTGGCGGATTGGTCCTGGGGCCAGGTCTGGGAGTACACCGGCAAACACGGCCTGAGCTATTTGCCGCAATACGACCTGGGATATCTCAGCATCGGCTGCGAGCCGTGCACCGCGGTGCCGGAAGACCCCGCAAATCCGAGATCGGGGCGCTGGGGCGGACGCAAACTCGAATGCGGTATTCACACCTTCTCGGAGCGCTCGCAATGATTCACGCGCTCCTCGGCTTTCTGATCGCACTCTCTGTCGGCCTCACAGGCATTGGCGGCGGCAGCTTTACAGTACCGGCGCTCCTGCTGATTGCGGGCCTTCCGCCGGCCGATGCGGTGGGCACCACGTTTGTCTTCGCCGGCGCGCTGCGGCTGATTGCCGCGCCGTTCTACATCGCGGCGCGCCAGGTGCACTCGCGATATTTTCGGCTGCTGCTCCTTGGTGCGATTCCCGGCCTGGTGCTCGGCATGCTCGCGCTGCACCAATTTTCCAAGCGCGACAGCAACGCCGCTATCATCCTGCTGGTTGGCATTCTCCTGACGGTTTCTTCGGGAATTTCCTTTGTGCCACGCGCGCAGGTCCCGGAGTTCGCAAGAAACAATTCGCATTGGCTGCCGTGGCTTGCGTTTCCCATTGGGGTGGAGTCCGGATTCTCCTCCGCCGGAGCGGGCGCTCTCGGAACCGTGCTGCTGCTGAATTATTCCGAGATGTCTCCGGCGCAGGTGGTTGGCACGGACCTGGTGTTCGGTCTGGTTCTCGCGGCGATCGGCACGGCTCTTCATTGGACGCTCGGGTCCATCAGTGCACCGATTCTGGCGCAACTTCTGCTTGGCGGAGTTCCGGGAGTTGTGCTCGGCTGCGCGCTTTCCCGAAGGCTTCCGGCGCAAAAGCTGAAAGCGGTGGTCGCGGTAATCGCGGTGTGCGCCGGCCTGCAATTGGTCTGGTCCGGCGCGCGGAGTCTCGCGTCGCGAAACGCAGCCGGCGGCGGGACTCCGGTGCGAGCGGCAGCCTTGCATCCATAGCGCCGGCGATGCAGCCAAGAGCGAGAGAGGCAGCCTCGCTCGCCCGACCCGCTCTGGTTCGGGCAGTACTCCAGGGATCTATTCCGGAACGAGGAGAGGTCCCGCCCCTTGTCCTTTTTTTCCAGTGCCGCTGCGCTCAGGGCCCTGTTGCCGAATGCCCTCCCAGAACGCGCGTGCGGATTCCGGGGCAATCCCGTTCAGTGGGGGGAGGCAGTGGCGTAGGCGAGGAGGATCTGGGAGAGGCGGTACTGATAGCGGGCGTCGGTGACGTCGATATCGGCCTGGGTTTTCTGGAGCTGGGCCTGGCTCAGCTCGACAATGGAGCCGAGGCCGAGATTGTAGCGGGAACGCGAAAGGTTGATGGCCAGAGTGGCTTCCTCCTCGAGCTGCTGAGTGACCGAGAGGCGTTCGAAAGCCCGGTTGGTGTCCTGCCAGGCGTCGCGAACGTCGCGAGCAATGCTGTTGCGGAGGTCGCTGAGGCGCTGGCGATTAACTTCGGTTTGCAGGTCAGCGGATTTGGCACGAGCGTTATAGAGGAAGCCGTTAAAGACGGGAATGTTGATGTTGACTCCGGCGGCGCCATACCAATTGGGGATATGCGGATCGCGAATAGGAGCTTCTCCGACGACGCCGAGCGCGCTGACGGTGGGCATCCAGAGGTCGTGCTCGGCCCGGGCGTATTTCTGCGCGGACTCGACCTGGGCTTGCAGCGAAGCGATTTCCGGCCGCTGCTGCATCGCTGCCTGAATGAGCGGGGCGACATCGGGCGCGGGCGGCGCGATAGTGAACTGCTCCTCAACAGGCGCGAAGTTCTGGATATCGGGGTAGCCCAGGACGGCGGAGAGCTGGGCGAGCGCAGCCATAGCGCTATTCTGGGCCTCAAGAAGCAGGAGCTTGCCGCGAGCGAGATCGACCCGCGCGAAGCTGAGGTCTAGATCGGACTTAAGCTTGGCTTTGGTGAGCGCGCCGATTTGATCGACCATAGTCTGCCGGGCTTTGACGGTCTCCTGTGCGACCAGGACGAGAGCATTGTTATCGAGCACGTTGTAGAAGGCCTGGTCAACCACGAGGATGATCTGGTCGCGTGTGGCGATGGCGTTCTGGTCAGCGGCGGCGGCCTGGAACTTGGAGCTGGAAAGCAGATTGGTAGTGCGCCCGAAGTCCGTGATGAGCTGGCTGACGGTGGCGCCTTCGGAGACGCGAGGGAAAATGACGGGGTTATTGAGGGCGCCGGCCGCAACGCGGCTGCCGGCGTTCGCACCGACTCCTGTGATGCTGAGGAAAGCATTCGGAAGCAGCGCCGAGCGGCTCTCCGTAACAAATTGGTGCGACTGCAGCGCGAGGAGCTTGCCAACGGTAATCTGAGGATTGTTCTTCAGAGCGATGCTCTCGGCTTCCTGCAGGGTCAGCGGCTTAGGCGTGCCGGGAAGTCCCGTGTTGGCGGCAGGCGTTTGGGACTGTGCCAGCGGGGGCTGGAGGGGCTGCTGAGGCGCTTGCTGGCTGAGGGACGAAGTCGAAGGCGGCTGCTGGCTTCCCTGGGGTGACTCGGCGCCGAGCGAAGCAGCGGATACACAAATCACGGCAAGGGCGCGGAGAAGAGAGCGCATTAGGCCTGGGCCTCCCCGGTGGAATGGCTTTCCTTGTGGTGGATCACCAGATACGCGGCCGGAACCAGATAGACCGTAACGACGACCGAGACGAGCAGTCCGCCGATGATGGCGCGGGCCAACGGAGCGTATTGTTCGCTGCCAGCTTCGATGCCGACAGCCATGGGAATGAGACCGAGGAGAGTCGCCAGAGAGGTCATCAGAATCGGCCGGAGACGGAGCCGGGAAGCGAGCGAAACGGCTTCCTTAAGCGGCTTGCCATCGTGGTGGAGATGACGCGCGAACTCGACGATGAGAATACTGTTCGAGACCACGATGCCCACCATCATCACCACGCCCATCAGAGACATGACGTTGAGAGTGGTCTTGGTGGCCAGCAAGAAAAGGAGAACACCGGCGAGGCCGGGCGGGACGGCGAGAAGGATGATGAATGGGTCGGTCCACGAGGCGAACTGAGCAACAAGGACAAGATAAACGAGCACGACGGCGAGAATCAGGCCAATCCCGAAGCTGGAGAAGGACGCACGCATGCCCTGCACCGATCCGCGGAGATTGACGCGCACCCCTTCCGGGAGATTGGTGTGCTGGATGATGTCCTCGATTTGCGAGGTGATCTTGCCGAGATCTTCCTTTTTGGGCGCGACGTAGAGATCAATGACGCGGAAGAGCTGGTAGTGGTCGACTTCCGTCGGCGAAGCAATGGGAGCGACGCTGACCACCGAATCGAGATAGGTGGGCTGCGTGATTCGCGGGCCGCGGAGCGGAATATCTTTGAGATCCGTCATGGTTTTGACGGCGTCCTCGGGGTACTGGACGGTCAGGAGATAGGGGTTGCCGCTTTTGGGGTCAATCCAATAGTTGGGGGCGATCATGCCGTTTGAGGTGAGAGCAGTGATGACGTTGTCCACGATTTCCTTTTGCGAAAGGCCGAGCTGAGCGGCCTTTTCGCGGTCGACATTGAGCTGAAGAGCAGGGTAGTCAATGTCCTGGGGAATGAGCACGTCGCTCACGCCGGAGAGCCGGCGGGTCTTGGCGGCTATCTCCGAGGCAACCGAGTAGGCCGCTTTCATGTTGTTGCCGCTGACCTGGACGTCGATCGGAGCGGGAAGGCCGAGATTCAGAACGGCGTCCACAAGGCCGCCGGACTGAAAGTAAACACTGAGCTGCGGGAGCTGCTGCTCGATTTTCGAACGAACACGGCGCATGTATTCATAGCTTCCGACTTTGTGACCTTCGCGAAGGCTGGCTTGAACGAAGGCGGTGTGAGGAGCAGAGTTGGGAGTGTAGATGGCGGAAAAATCCGTGGTGATGCCGATGTTGGAAACGATGATCTGCAGTTCGTTCTTCGGGACGACCTCACGGATTATGTCCTCGACCTGCTTGACGTATTGCTCGGTGAGCTCCACGCGCGTGCCGGTGGGCGCTTTGAGGTTGATGACGAACTGGCCGGCATCGGTGCGCGGGAAAAAGGCGACGCCGAGAAACGGATAGAGGGCGAACACGAGGAGCGAAGCGCCGAACAGCGCGGTGGCGGTGGCCAGGGGGCGCAGCAGCGACGTGCTGAGAGACCGGTCGTAGCGATGGAGCATGCGCTCGAAGTGGTGGTCGAATTTTTTGGAGATGCGGCCGAAGCGGGCTTCGATGGAACCTTCGCCGACTTCCTCGTCCGCCTGATGCTTCTGGATGAGCTTTGCGCAGAAGAGCGGCACGACGGTCATGGCCACGACGTAAGAAGCAAATAGAGAGAGCACGACCGCGGAAGCGAGAGCGACGAAGAGGAAGCGGCTGACTCCATAGAGGAAAATTACCGGGAAAAAGACAATGGCCGTGGCGATCGTGGCGGCGAGCACGGCCAAGGCGACTTCGTTGCCGCCTTTTTCGGCGGCGACCTCCGGCGGTTCGCCCATTTCCAGATGGCGAAAAATGTTTTCGAGCACGATGACGGAGTTATCGATGAGCCGGGAAAACGCGAGCGCGAGGCCCCCGAGAACCATGGTGTTGACGGTGCCGCCAAAGGCGCCGATGGCGAGAAACGCGGCGAGCGCCGATAGGGGAATGGAGAGGAAGACGGCAGCGGTGGCGCGAAAGCTGCCGAGGAAAAGCAGAATCATAAGCCCGGTAAGAACCAGGCCAATGGCGCCTTCGCGAACCAGATTGCTGATGGCGGTCCGCACAAAGACGGATTGGTCGAATACGACGCGAGTGATGAGCTGTTTGGGAATATCGACGAGGTGCTTGAGCGCTTCCTGAATGCCGGAAACAACCGCGAGCGTGTTCGTATCGCCGCCCTGCTTGAGAATGGGGAGATACACCGACGGCTGCCCATCCACGCGAACAATATTGGTTTGGATGGCTTGGGCGTCAATGGCTTTCCCGATGTCGGCGACCATTACCGAGGACTGGCCGACGGTTTTGAGGGGCATCGTATTGATCATGCTGGGGGAGGGAACCTGGGCGTTGGAGTAGAGGTTGTAGTCGTAAGGGCCGATCTTGACGTCGCCCGCGGGAAGAATGAGGTTGCTTTCGTTGATCTCGCGGACCACGTCCATTGGGCTGAGTTGGTGGGCCTGGAGCTTGAGCGGATCGACGTAAACCATGATTTGGCGGTACTTGCCGCCAAACGGCTGGGGAACCGATGCGCCAGGGACGTTCGCGATCTGGTTGCGGACGTTGTACTGGCCCAGATCGTGCAACTGCGTTTCGTTAAGGCCCTGGCCCTTAAGGGTAATGAGGCAAACCGGGAGACTCGATGCGTCGAATTTCAGAACGACAGGTGGGAGCGTGCCCGGGGGCAGGCGGCGCAAGTCGGCCATGGCGAGATTGGAGACGGTGCTGAGGTCCGCGTCGGCGTTTGTGCCGGGCTGAAAGTAGATTTTGATGAGGCTGACCCCGGGCAAGGAACGCGACTCGATGTGATCCACGCCGCTCGCGAGCGTGAAAAAGCGCTCAAAGGGATTGGTGATATTGGTTTCGATCTGCTGCGGGGGCATGCCGGAATAGAAGGTGGCGACGACAACGACCGGGATATTGATCGGCGGGAACAGGTCAACGGGCATGCGAACGAGCGTGACCGTGCCCACGATGGCGATCATTAAGCAGCAGACGATGATGAAAAAGGGGTTGCGAATCGAAAAACCGGACATCAGCTGGCTCCGCCGTCCGTGTTGGGCACGGAAACTTCCTTGGCTTGGACCTTCTGGCCAGCGCGAAACTGGCTGCGGCTGCCGATCACAACGCGGTCCTGCGTGGTGAGACCGGAGAGAACTTCAACCATGGTCTTGCCCTGAATGCCGAGCGTGACGGACCGCTCTGCGAGCAGACCATTTGAATCGGCCACGAGCACCGTCGCGTCACTGCCATTCTGCGAGACGGCCTCGATGGGGATGAGAAGCGCGTCTTTTTTGGCGGCAAGAACGAGAGCGGTTTCCGTGTACATGCCCGGCATAAGACGGCCGTCTTTATTGGCGAAATCGATTTCCGTTTCCATCGTGCGCGTTTGCATATCGAGCGAGTCGGCGAAACGCGAAACTTTCCCGACAAAGTCCTGATTCAGGGCTTGCACGCGGACCTTTACGGGGTCGCCGACGTGAATCTGGGCGGCAACGGATTCGGGAATCGGAAGCACGAGGCGCAGTTTCGAGACTTCAGCTAAGCGGACCACGGGCATGGACTGGGTGCTGGAGTTCGTGCCAGCGGCGATGAGCGCGCCCGTATCGGCGTAGCGCGTGGTGATGACGCCGGAGAACGGAGCAACAATGCGGGTGTAATTGGCCATGGCGGCGTACTGTTTTTTGCTGGCCTCAGCGACCTCGAGAGCCTGCTGCGCCGCGGAGAGCGCCGCCTGAGCACTCGAGACTTGCGCTTCGCCTTCGAGGTCCTTGGCTTCGGCATCGTCCACTTCCTGCTGGGCAACCAGGCCTTGCTGCTGCTCGGCGGCCTGGCTGAGGCGCTTGTACATCGCGTGCGCCGCTGCATGAGCGGATTTGGCGCGATCGAGATCGCCTTGGGCGCGCCGGATTTCCTGCTGCGAGCGGCGGACAGCGGCATCGGCGCCCGCGAGCTGAGCGTTCAATTCAGGCACTTCCAGGATGGCGAGGACCTGGCCCTCCTTCACGTGATCGCCGACGTCAACGTAGATGTTGCGGATATAACCGGCCACCTTGGCGTGTACGTCCACGTCCTGGAACGGCTTGAAATTTCCGGCCACCGTCAGGGTGTTCCGGATGGGACCCCGCGTGACGCGTACCACGGCGGCGGTCTGCAAGGTTCCCGCGGCAGCATCGGCGTCCGCCGCCTCGGTGGCGGACTTACCCTGCCAGCGCCAAGCGACGAAAACCGCGGCAAGCAAGGCGGCGGCACCAAACCACCAGATTTTGTTTTTCATGCGACTGGCTACCTTTCCGGTCTCACCGCGAATCCGCTCTTATGGAAAAAGCGGAAAGTACAAGCACAGGGCAGCAATCCCGGCCGCGAGACACTAAAGGAAGTTCCCAAGGCCCAGGAGCCGAGACTATACGCCGCTTTCGTCGGCGGCAAACGGCGCTGATCAAAGCGTCAGAGCGACACAGGGGCAGGCGGAGGCCGGGACCACGGACTTCTTGACAGCAACGGATCTGCTGGGATCGATACCTTTGTTGCGCGGGCCGGAAGGGACGGAGGTTGCGAGAGGTCCGGAGCGATGAGCGGCGAAAATACTCTCGCGGCAGGCACGAGGTGATCGACGCATTCGGTGCTTCGGAATCTCACGAGTTCGGAAGAAGCGACGCTGGCGCGGTAACTCCCGGGATGAGAGACGGAAAGGCTGAAATTCGATCCGGAGACCGCGAGAAACGGATTGTAGAGCAGGGAAAGCGCAACAAGAACCGAAACACACAGGGTCCGCCGGACCGCCGGCCGCGCACTGGATTCAACGTAAAGCATCGTCTCTTCTAGAACGATAGTAAGAATGCGAACAGGGGTCAAGCGGATGCTTGCGGAATGCGCGAGGGCGTTGTTTTAACGACACGTCCGGCACGGTCCCCAGGGCCGAGGCCTTTGCCGTCTTAACTAGCGGCCGTGGCGCAGATACGCATCGGTCTTGTTCAGCCAGTCTTGCCGCGGCGGGTGGAAGACATCGAGATCGACCGTGTCTTCCAGGGCCCAGGCTTCATGGGGCATGTGGGGCGGAATGCAGAGGACCTCGCCGGCGCGAACGATGATCTCCTTGCCGTCAATGGCGAATTTCAGCGCGCCCTCAAGAATGTAGGTGACCTGCTCGTTGTGATGATTATGGAGCGGCACGTGCGCGCCCTTTTTCATAAGAACGCGGGCAAGCATGATCTGATCGCCAACGACCATTTCGCGTTCAATCAGGGGATTGAGTTTTTCGCGTTCGACTTGCTTCCACGGGATGTATTTCAAGGGCACGGCGCTCATTTCATGTCTCCGTAGAGTTTGGCGGCGTTGTCGTGCAGATACATGCGAGCAAGCTCGAGAGCACGCGCTTCGCTGAACGCGCCTTCGGCGACAAGTTCCGCAAGCGCGGCGGCAACCGCGGTGCGGGCGGAACGCACGGCGAGCCAGAAGGTTTCCTCGGCGCCGACGGCGTCGTTAAACGGGAAGGCATCGGAGCCGAACATCATGCGCTCGGGATAGAGCGAGATCCACTGCTTGAGAATATTTTTCAGCTCGGAGGGATAGACGTAATAGCCCATCAGCGAGGAATCGGTATAGACGTTTTTAGCGGCGGTGAGCCAAATCATTTCGAGCGTGTGCGGGTAGCCTCCATGAATGAGGACGAAATTAATATTGTGGTAGCGGGGATCGCGGAGAACGTTTTCCAGATTGAGGGGATTGCCGTTGCGCAGACTGAAGTAGTCGCCGATACCCACGGCGCTGTGGAAGTGGACGGGCAGATTCAGCTTGCCCGCCTGGTCGATGAGAACGCGGAAGATGTAATCCTGGAAGAGACGGTAGTCGGCTTCGCTGGGGACGCCGCCCGCGTGGTAGCGCTCGTAAATCGCGGCCGCTTGGGCGCGGGGAGGATCGCTGAAATAGAGACTGCGGAAATAGGCGGCCTCGAATTTCATCGCCACGGCGCCCTTTTTCTTGTTATCGGTCAGGGTCTGGCGGACGAAGGCTTCGTAACCGGCGAGATCGGCGGGAAGAGCGGCAAGGTGCTCCTGCTGCATGTAGCGGTGAAGAACTTTCTCCTGGAGCGGGATGTAAACGCCCATGTCGGAGTTTTTGCCGGTCTGATCGCGGTTATCGAGCGGGAAGAGGAAGGAATCAACGAAGAAAACCCAGTGGAAGCGCTTGGGATCGAGATAAGGAGCGAGCGCGACGCGATTGGCCAGGCAGGTTTCGATGTTGAGCTTGTCGAGGATGCCGTCCCAGTAGGCGGTGCCGCCGTCTTTTTCCGCAGCTTTCTTCTTGTCGATGAGCCATTTGGCGTGCTCGGGCTGGAAGTCATCGTAGGGATAGCCGAAGAGCGATTTTGCGGCGGCGACAAACTCGGGATTGTCGTCGCGAAGCCGAACCACGGAGCTTTCGCCCGGCGGAGCGGCCTGGGCATCCATATCGGAGTCGTCCGGGAAGGTCGCGTGAGAGTGATTGTCGTAGATGGGGATTTTGTTGATCCGCTCGAGAAGGCGTTCGTAGATGGGCCGAACGTCGGTCGAGGGGAGGGGCGAGGCCTGAGCAGCTGCAGTGCCCGCGCCGGCGGCGCTGAGCAGCAGAAGAATTGCGGATGGAAGCAACCAATTCATTTTCACGTTGACTCACCTCTGACTGAAAACGCCGCCTTTAGCCGCCAAACGCGGAAGAGCGCCGGATGTTTCACGTGGAACAGCATCAGCGCGCTATAGCCATGCGCCAGTGCGCGGAAACTCGCATCATCCGCTCGAGCGCTTCCTGAAGAAGGCTCTGCGCGCTGGCCAGCGAAAAGCGGAGATAGTTCCCGCCTTCCTTGCCAAAAGCGGCGCCCGCTATTCCCGCGACGCCCCCTTCTTCCAAGAGCAAGCGCTGGACTTCCTCTGCGGGAAGGCCCGTGCCATGGATATTGACCCAGGCGTAGAAGGCGCCGTCCGGGGAAAGACAGCGAAAACCGGGGATGCGATTCAGCCCTTCAACAAAGAGATCGCGGCGCTTGCGGTACTCGGAGACCATGGCTTCGACAGCCCTGGTGGAATCGCGCAAGGCTTCGACCGCGGCGACTTGCGTGAATTCAGCCGCACAGGTGAACGTGTTGAGGACGAGCAGGTCCATCGCGTCAATGACGCGCGTGGGAGCCACGGCGTAACCGAGACGCCAGCCAGTCATGGCAAAACTCTTGGAGAAGCCGTCGATGATGACGGTGCGCTCGGCCATTCCTGGAAGCGAGCGAATGGAAGTGTATTCGCCGCGGAAAAGAATGCGCGCGTAGATTTCATCGGCGATGACCCAGAGGTCGTGCTTGCAGGCCAGTTCGGCAAGACCACGCAGGACGTCCGCGGTGAAAACCGTTCCGGTGGGATTGTTCGGTGAATTGAAAATGAGTACGCGAGTGCGCGGAGAAATTTTGCCCGCGATTTCGGCGAGGTCCGGCTGAAACTGATTTTCCTCCCGGAGGGCGTAGGGGAGGGCGGCGGCGGCCAGGCCCCGGGTGAACGAGGGATAAATGGGGAAGCCGGGGTCAGGGTAAAGGATTTCGTCACCGGGTTCGATGAGCGCCATCATGGCGAGAGCGAGCGCCATCTTGCAGCCGGGAGCGACGATCACTTCCTCCGGCGTGACCTCGAGGCGGCGAGTGCGGCGGAGATAGTCCGCGATGGCTTGGCGCAGCGGAGGAATGCCGCGGGTGGCGCAATAGCGATCCCTGCCGGCGGCTACGGCGCCGCGGAGGGCATCCACGATGGGTGCGGCAGGATGAAAATCGGGCTCGCCGAGCTCGAGATGAATGATGGAGCGGCCTTCGCGCTCGAGTTCCTTGGCGCGCGTGAAAACGGCGAGCGCGCCTTCGCCGGTTAGCTGTGAAACGCGCGATGCGATGCGAAGCATGGTTCGTTTCCCGGAGCCCAGGACAAAACGTTGGAATGGTACCACTAGGGGGAAAGGTTATGCGAAGCCGGCGAGCAATAAAAAGGGGGCGCCGAAGCGCCCCTCGGATAGCCGGTCTAAGGATTCGCAGTTAGAAGGCGTAACGCAGCGCGAACTGAATGAGCCGCGGCGTGCCGACAGTGGAGATGATTTTGCCGAATGCCGCGGGATTTTCCACATCGGTGACGGCTGGATTCGCGAAGTTGGCGTGGTTCCAAAGGTTGAAGAAGTCCGTGGTGAACCGGAGCTGCTGGCGCTCGGTGAGCTTGAAGTTCTTGATGAGCGAGAAGTCCCAGTTCTGCTGGTGAGGTCCGCGGTAGATATTGCGGCCGAGGTTTCCGAAAAGAGTAACCACGCCATCTCCGCCATCCGCCAAAGGAAGGATGGGGGCTGTCGTGAAATTGGCCAAGTTCAGATAGCCGTTGTTGACGCGGTTGTGAATATCGCCGCTCGTCTGACCCGCGGCAATGGAACCGCCCGGAGCAAGCTGAGCGCCGGAGGTGCCGGCTTCGAGACCGCCGCCGATAAAGGCAGTGCCCGCGGCGGAGTCGAGAACCGAGAACGGCGTGCCGGACTGGAAAATGGTGATGCCGCTGACAGCCCAGCCGCCAAGAGCGGCTTGGGTGAATCCCGTGGCGTTCTTGAAGAAAGGCAGATCGTAGCGGTAGCTCACGACAAAACGGTGCTTGCGGTCGAAGTCGGAAAGCCCGCGCGAGTTGGCGAGATCGCTTTCATCGTTAAACGCGGTATTGAGAGCGGTGTTGCCGCTGGAGGTGGCGTCGGTTGATTTCGAAAAGGTGTAAGCCGCCTGGAAATAGCCCGCGTTCCACCGGCGGGAAACCGTGGTCTGCAGGGAATGGTAATGAGAGTAGGCGTCATCGGCAAAGATTTGCATGCCGTTATACCCGTTGATGCCGGGATTGTTCGAGCGAGCGGGACCGTTCGCAACCGTGGTCTGGGTAATCGTGAATTGGTTGCCGCTGTCGTCCGTCAGGACAATGGGATTTGCGGGCGAAGCGATGCGGGCTTCGATATTGGTGCGCGTTTCCCGGAGATGGACACTGTGGGTGCCGACGTAGCCGACTTCGAGAATCCAGTTGCGTCCGAGCGAGCGCTGAATGGTCAGGTTCCACTGCTGCGTATTCGGCGCGACAAAATGGCGCGGGACGACGAGACCAAATATATTCTGCGAGGCAATGACGCCAGGGGTGGAGCCGTTGCAGCCATACACGGGCGCCTGCGTTGGGTCATTGTTCGTGAAGCCTTGCAGCACACCGAGGCAGGGAACGAAGGCGGGGTCGAGGGTGCCCGCAGCCGGCAATGCGTTGGGATTTGGATTGGGGCAGTTGGGGTTGGGGTTAGGAGTTGACGAAAAAAATGTGCTGAGGCAGCCGGCTGGACCGCCGCCGAAAGCGACCGGCAGAAACGGGGCCTGGAAGGAAAGCTGGTCGGCGGTGCCAACATCCTCTCGAACGTAGTAAATGCCGTAACCGGTACGAATGGTGGTGGTGTGATGGCCAAAGAGGTCGTAGGCGAGGCCGAGGCGCGGGCCGATGCCGGTCGCCCAATTGTTGTTATAGGTGGAGTTGCTACCGGTGGCATTGAGACCAGCAAGGTTCAAACCCTTTACGCAGGCGCCGTAAATGAAGGGATACTGGCCCGCAGCGGCGAGGTCCTGATCGAGGTTGCCAATGTGGCAAAGGTTGTCATGATAGGCGCCGAAATCCTCGACCCGCAACCCGAGATTCAGCGTCAGGTTCTTGGTCGCCTTCCAATCGTCCTGCGCGAATAGAGCGAAGTCATTGGTTTTGTACTCGTGATTAAAGACGCCGCCGCCGCCGAAGCTGCCGATGGGCGCGCCCGTCAAGAACTCCTGAAAATCGGTTTCGCTTCCCGAATTTGAAAAGAAAAGCTGGCCATTGAATACCTGGGGAAAGAGCTTGTGGAGATTAACGGACGTGAATTCTCCGCCAACGCGAAGGACGTGGGAGCCTTTGACCCAGCTCACGGTATCCACGAAGTTGTAGTTGTTCTGGGTCTGGAACTGATCGGAGGGCGGAGTGGGACCGAGCTGGAAGCCGGAGCTAAACAACGTGAACTTGTAAATGGAGTTCGTGACGTTGTTGGTCGGGCGAATGATTCCAACATCGCTCGCGGTAATGGGAGGCTGGTTCAGCAAGTCGTAGTTGATGCGGACGTAGCCGAAGCGGAAATCGTTGACGAGCGTTGGGGAGACCAGATGGGTCTCGTTAAGAGTGAGGAACCGGCCGGTGACCGGGAGGTCGTAGGGAAAGTTGAGGTCCGTCGCGCTGATGCTGCTGGCAAGCGTGCCGCCGAGAGACGCCTGCAAGCCGCCGGCGCCGAAGGGCAGGAACGATTCGGCATTGGAGAAGTAGAAGCGCGCGGCCAGCTTGTCCTGGCCGCCACGGAATTCGTGATCCCAGTTCGAGGTGAACTGGTCATCCGTGTACTTGCCGGGCCTCACAAAGACGAAAGGCGCGGTCGCGTACGTGCTTTTCGCGGGATTTAGGTCCGGTGTGCCGACCGAGGGAAACAGAAAACCATTCGGATCGCCAAACTGATTGCTCTTGAATTGAAGGATGGCGAGGCTGACGGGGTCGATATCGGCGGCTGTCAGCGGAAATGCCGCCGTGGAGAATGCGGCGGCAATGGAGGCCGCGGAACGGTCGGTCGGAAGCGAAGGAAGCGCGGGATTGTTGATTTCCGTTCCCGGTGAAAGCGCGCTGCGCTGGCGGGTGCCCTGGTAATTCACGAAGAAGAAACCGAGCTTCGGATGAACAACTGGACCGCCCAGGCTGCCGCCAAAGATATTCTGCTTAACGGGAGGCCGCGATTGGCCGGAGGCCTTGAGGAAGTACTCATTCGCGTTGAGCACATCGTTGCGGAAATATTCGTACACATCGCCGTGGAGCTGATTGGTGCCGGAGCGGAGAATGGCATTGACATTGCCGCCTCCGTTGCGGCCCTGGCTGGCGTCGTAAAGGGAAGTCTGGACCTTGAATTCCTGAATCACGTCGGGATTGGGCAGCGGAACGTTCGTGGCCTGCGAGACGTTGTAGTCCGTGGCGCTGATGCCCTCGATTAGGTAGTTGTTGTTGTCCTCGCGCTGGCCATTGACGATGACGCGGACATTGCCGCGACCGAGCTGAGCCGAGGCATTGAGTTCGCTTTGAGCGCCGGTCGAAAGAGTGAGGAGCTGCTGATAGTTCTGGGTGGCCAGCGGCAGTTCACGGACAGTTTCCGTGCCGATGGTTTGGCCGGTCGTGGCGTTGGTGGTTTCCACGCTGGTGACCTGCGCGGTGATCTGAACGGTCTCCGTAACTTCGCCGGGTTTCAGCGTGATGGTCACACGCGTGGTTTCCGTCACCCGGACTTCAATGTCTTCGGCTTTGGCCTGGGCGAATCCGGATTTATTCACCACGACGGAATAACTTCCCGGCGGCATGAGCGTTGCCACGAAAGAACCGTCCGTGGCGGTCGACATCTTGCGCACCACTGCTTGCGTGCGGGTATCAATGATTTGCACTTCAGCATCAGCGACGCTCGAGCCGGTCGAATCGACAACCTGGCCGCTGATCGCGCCCGTGGCACCGCCTTGCGCGAAGGCGCGGCCCGCGAACAATAAAGCAGAAAGAAAGGCAAAGGACACTACGGCCCGAAACAGGAAACGCATAAACTCTCCCTCAGACTGTTGGACTGCGTTGTTCCCGCGGCGCTACGAAACCCACCCGATTCAGCAGCTTACCTGCGGACACATCGCGGGACACAACGCGAGAGCTTCTTCCAGAGCTCCCCCCTAGAATGAAACTAATGATTCAACTCCGGTGTGTCAAGAAACGAAACATGCAAAGGTTCGAGCCTGCCGCACGCGCCGAACTCGAAAAACCAGAATTTCTTGGATCCGGCTGATACGGAACGCGCCCGTGGTACCGGCAGGTACCTGTTGTTTTTGACATTGACGCCGGGCCATCGTCCGGGACACGATGGAAGCGCCAGCACTCAGCACAACCTGTCGTCAAGGACCTGGCGTCTAACGTTCAGAAGTTCCCGCACGGGGGTCCCTTATGACTCTTTCATCCCTGTTCCGTTTTTGCGCCCTTCTTGCGTTTGCGGGTCTGCTTGGGATTGCGCCAGCTTTGGCGGACGTCAGCCACGTGCGCGTGATCCGACTCAGTGTGGCGGAAGGGGATGTGCGGTTCACGCGGGATACCAAGGGCAAAGATCCGCTGACCGACCCCGGCGCGCAGTGGGAGACGGCGCCGCTGAACCTGCCGATTCGCCAGGGCTATACGATCGCAACCGGCAATGGCCGCGCGGAAATCGAGTTTGAGAGCGGCGCGCTGGCGTTTCTCAGCAACAATACGGCGCTCGAGTTTTACGATCTTTCCCTCGAGGACGGGGCAAAGACGACCAGGCTGATTTTGCGCCAGGGGTCCGCGGAGTTTTATGTGAACCTGATCGCCGGCGATTACTTCAGCGTCACCGGCGGGGATTTCAGCGTCGAAGCGGCGGGCAAATCGCGGTTCCGCGTGAACAATTTCGATGACGGCAGCACCGTGGCCGTGGATTTGGGCCGCGTGAACGTCCTGCAGAAAGACGGCACGACGCCCCTCGCGAAAGGCCAAACGCTCGCCGTGCAAGCCGGCGATGCGCTTTCGGCGTCCATCACCAAGAGCGGGGACCTGGATGATTTTGACAAATGGGTTTCCGGCCGAATCGATGCGTTTGCCCAGGGCACGAACGCCAGTTTGCAGTACGGCAGCGGTTCCTATAACGCGGGCTTCGATGACTTGTACACATATGGCTCGTGGTTTCCGGTAGTCGGCTATGGGTATGGCTGGCGGCCTTATGGCGCGGGATTCGGCTGGTCGCCTTTCGACGATGGCTGCTGGTTCTTCGATCCCATTTTTGGCTGGTCGTTCGCGGGCTATCAGCCGTGGGGCTGGCTGCCGTACCACTATGGGAGCTGGCTTTTCGAGCCGGGCTTCGGCTGGGTGTGGATACCCGGAGCATTTGGCGTCGGAGGCCCAACAGTGTGGCGGCCGGTCACGGCGACGTGGGTCCGGAACAAGGGCGGAATTATCGGAGTCGTTCCGATACATCCGCTGGACGTCAAAGGCAAAGCACCACTGAACATGGGCCAGGGCATTCTTCCGGCAAGGGGGAACGGTTTGGGTCCGGCCGTGCAGCCCGCGTCCGGCGAACAGTGGAAGGTGCTGAAGTCGGCTCCCAAGCAAGCGCTGGCAAGCAGCCTGCCGGTCTCGCGAGCGCCCGAGCTGATTTCGCGCAGCCTGTTTGCGGGCGGCTCCGTCGCGCACGGGGCTGCGCCTGTGCGTGGGCCAGTCGTGGCGTTTGACCCGCAGGCACGGCGCTTTGTGAACGGTGTGCCGTCCGGCACCATCCGTGGCGGAGCCATGGCCAACTCGCAGATGACGGGTCAAACGATTCGCTCCTCGAACGGCGCGCCCACGAGGGTTGTGAATGGCACAAACGGCAGCCGGATGGCCACGGCTCGTGTGAACATGCCCGCGAACCGAACCGCGACGCCGCCTTCTGCCCGCATATCCGCGCCGCCCGCACCGCGCGGCGGAGCAGCTTCCGGCGGCTTTGGCGGGGGCAGGTCCTCCTCGGGCGCCTCGTTCGGTGGCGGACGCATTTCAGGGGGAGGCGGAGCCTCGCATCCATCCGGTGGCGGTACTTCCGGCGGCGGTCGCCCCCACTAATCGTTGGTGCGCCGACTCGCGCGTTCTTACCCAAAGAGCATTCCGGCGTATCCGACAACCGCGTCGCGGTCCTGGGAGACATCACCCGAAGTCGCATGGCGAACCAATTCCGCTTTTACGCCGCCCAGTTGCCGGAGAGCCGTCAGCAGAACGGCCGCCGCACCCAAGCCGCACATCGAGATCTGCTCGCGCAGACAGGTCTCGTACAAGCCGCTCGCGTCGAGCATCAATAGCTGGTCAATCGCTTTGCGGTCTTTCTCGCGCGTCGTCGCTTCGTTCTCGTAGTGGTTCAGGTCCGAGGTCGCCAGCAAGAGAACCTCCTCGTGCTTTCGCAGAATCTGGGCCAAGCCCATGCCGATGCTCTCGAGTTCCTCGAACCGCAGGGTGCCCAGCACAATGGGTACGAAGGAAAAATCCGGCCGCAGCACTTGCAGAAAGGGAAGTTGCACCTCGATGGAATGCTCGGTGGCGTGCGCGACGTCATCTTCGCGCAGCGCGGGACAGCACGCGAGCAACTCGTCCGCGAGCGCCGCCTGGGTTTCTGCGGTACCCAGCGGAGTGCTCCAGGGAACGGCGGAATGGACGGCCGCTCTCTCTCCGCGCGGAAAGTGCCGCACGCCGAGAATGATCACCGTGGCTGGAATCGCTATCCTGGAATACACGGAAGCGGCAACACGACCGGAATACTCGTAGCCGGCATGAGGGACGAGGCAAGCGCGAAAGGTCGCGGGAGCCTGTGGCGAAGATTCCGCTTGCAGAAGATTCCGCACGGTGCGTTCCAGTGCGGCAGGCTGCGCGGGGTAAAAGCGGCCGGCGACGGCGGGCGAGCGAAGCATAAAGGCGCTCCGCGGAGAACCGGGAATCAAATCGGGCGCGAGGGTTTGCCCTTGATCTTCACGGCTTGTTGGGTGGCCGGGTCATAGAAAATCGTGACTTTGTCGCCGTATTGGTAGCCACCCTTATCAATGATCTGCTGCATTTTGTCCGCGACCGGTCCGCTCAGGGCGAAAGTCTGAATGGCCAGGTCGTTGCCCTTCGCGCGCGCCGTGATTTGCGCGCGATTCACATTCATGACAAAGCCTTCAAACTTCGCCACCCCGGATTTCTGCTTGGGCTTGACCGCTTTTGCCACGATGGGCGCCGCGACATCCGCGGCAACCGGCGCAACCACAGGAACCGGTACCTGCGCCTTAGCGGCAGGCGCCAGCACCGCGAGCATCAAGGAAACCGGCAAAGCCAAAACGCCGAAGTGGCAGGCTCGGTTCATTATTCAATGTCGTCCGTTGCGATGCGCAGCGATTTTAAGAAGCGCACGTCCTGCGGCGTCATGGTCAGCCGGGAAGCCGGCTTCGCCTCCGCCTGGTCGGCAAAGGAATCCTGATCCACCTGAATGCGCAGGGACTCGAGGAAGCGCCGGTCCTGCGTGGTGAGCCGGGCGGCAACTTCCGCCGCATCTCGCTTCGCCAGGCCAATGGTGGCATCCAGCTTCAAAACAATGTCGTAACCGTGCGCGCGAACCCCGGCGATGGCGCCCGTGATGCGGTCGGACTCGGACACCGTGTCGTTTATCGCGTGGCCCAATTCGCGAAGCAGATTCTTCAAGTGATCGTCGAGTTGCAAGGCGGGGTCTCCCTTACTTCCGGCATTCTAGGCTTACGTTCGATTGGATACAAGAGAGCTTCGCGCCGTTGTCTCCAATCGGTCCATAGCCCGTTCGTTCAGGAGGGGATGCCGTGGCGGAATTGCGCGTCGCAAGGGCGCGGGGATTTTGCGCTAAGATTGCAGCATGGCCACTCTCTTGAGCGCCGGCGCCGGCGCGGCCGCCCCGACAGGCTTTCGCCGCGTGTGGCGGGTGCTGCGCCAATTGTTTCATGAGCTTGTCGGCGCCGCTTTTGCCCTGCTTTTTCTGCAGTGGATAGGCGCGGCGCTGCGTTTCTGGTCCCGCGACGTGGCCCACTGGTTGATCGCGCTGACCGGAGGCTTCGCCGCGCTTTTCCTCTTCTTTTCGGTGACTTCCTTCCGGCGCGCGCGGAGACTCTAAACCGCGTTGCGGCGCGAAGAGAAGGCCGACCCAACGATGGGGAACATGAGGATCAACGACGCGAAGCTGGCCGAGCGCAGAGAGCGATTCGCGACCATTTCGGGCATTCCTCTCGAGCGCCTTTACACGCCCGAGCACCTGCGGGGCTGGGATTCCGAAAGCGAACTGGGATATCCGGGGGAGTTTCCCTTCACCCGGGGCATTTACCCGACCATGTACCGCGGCCGCTTCTGGACCATGCGGCAATACGCGGGTTTCGGAACCGCGGCCGAATCGAACAAACGTTACCGCTACCTGCTGAGCAAAGGGCAGATGGGCCTGTCCGTCGCGTTTGATCTGCCCACGCAAATTGGAATGGATTCAGACCATCCGCTGGCGCTCGGCGAAGTCGGCAAAGTGGGCGTGGCCATTGACTCGCTCGAGGACATGGAAGTGCTGCTGGAGGGCATTCCGCTCGATCGCGTCTCCACATCCATGACCATCAACGCGACGGCGGCGATTCTGCTTTGCCTCTATGTCGCGGTGGCTAAAAAACAGGGCGTGCCGCTCGAAAAGCTCTCGGGCACGGTGCAGAACGACGTCCTGAAGGAATACATCGCGCGCGGAACCTACATCTATCCGGTCCGGCCGGCCATGCGCATCGTTACGGACATTTTTGCCTGGTGCCGCGATCATCTGCCGCGCTGGAACACCATTTCGATTTCCGGCTATCACATTCGCGAAGCCGGCTCGACCGCGGTGCAGGAAGTAGCCTTTACCCTCGCCGACGGCATCGCCTACGTCCAGGCCGCGCTGGACGCGGGGCTGGGCGTCGATGATTTCGCGCCGCAGCTTTCCTTTTTCTTCAACGCGCATAACGACCTGCTCGAGGAGATCGCGAAATACCGCGCCGCGCGTCGGCTCTGGGCGCGCATCATGCGCGAGCGCTTTGGCGCGCGGGATACCCGGTCGCTGCTCCTTCGCTTTCATGCGCAGACGGCGGGATCTTCGCTCACCGCGCAGCAGCCGGAGAACAACATCGTGCGCGTCGCGCTACAGGGCTTCGCCGCGGTCTGCGGCGGCACGCAGTCGCTGCACACCAACGGCTTCGACGAGGCGCTCGC
>Ga0070735_10001112_pt1 | contig 26654 bp, 23 predicted proteins | sample Coa_R1_FD_66443 | JGI IMG/M metagenome (GOLD analysis project Ga0070735, IMG submission 66443) | Surface soil microbial communities from Centralia Pennsylvania, which are recovering from an underground coalmine fire - Coalmine... | ecosystem: Environmental > Terrestrial > Soil > Unclassified ...
CTGCCCGCACTTGTATCCCTGCCGATCTGCTGCAACTGATCTCAGTGGACTATCGCGCTCTGAAGGACTCGCCGACGGCGATGGCCCTGAAGCAGCAACTCATGCCCGACAACATCAAGCAATTCGAAGCTGCCCTCAAGGGCATCGGCATCGATCCCGAAAAAGATGTGGACACGCTGACCTTTGCCTCGTTTCGCGCCGGCAAACAGGGAGTCCGTGGCGTGGGCGTTGCGGCCGGTCCTTTCAACATGAAGGCCGTGCTCAAGAAGATGAAGCTGCAGAACTACAAGCCGAAGAAATACGGCACCTCGGAGCTTTATCCGATGGACGGCGGTTTCGTGATGACTTTCCTAGACGACAGCACGCTGCTATTCGCCGATTCCACCGCGATTCGGATCGCGCTTGATACCAAGGATGGACAGGTGCTCGGGCTCGACACTAACGGCACCATGGCCGACATGATGAGCAGCGTCGACTCGGCTCCCGTGTGGAGCATTCTCGATCAGCAAGGCACGCAGAACATGATGCGCTCCGCGCTCGGCGACGCCTCCAAAGTTGCCGACTACGAGACCATCAAGAAGCGCATTATGGGCTCGCGCTACACCATGAGCTTTAACAGTGGCGTGAACTTCGACCTCACCGTCGTCACCTCTGATTCCGTGACCGCCGGCACCATGTCATCCTTGGTCAAGGCTGGCATTCTCTACAAGAAGATGAGTGCGACCCCGGCCGAGAAGGTGGCCGTGGACAACACCACGGTCGATTCCGATGGCTCGAACTTGAGTGTTCACTTCAAGGCCAGCGACCAGCAGTTCCAATCACTGATGCATTCGGAGTTGTTCGCAGCGGTTTCCCATTAGAAACCCAGACGGCTTTATGAAGCAGGCATCGAGTTGCAAAACTCGGTGCCTTTTTCATTTTCAATAATGTTTCGTTTTTTCGCGAATCCGTCTGCTGATCACTTCTTCGTTTCCGTTTTCTGTGCTGCCGATTGCTTCTGCCTCGCCCAGCCCTCTTTCACAACCTGGCGACCACGACCGATCGCCAGCGACTCGTCTGGAACATCGTCCGTTATGCATGAAGCCGCGCCTATATATGAACCTTTGCCCACGCGCACCGGAGCGACCAGAGTGCTGTCGCTGCCGATGAAAGCTCCGTCGGCAATAACGGTCTTGTGCTTGTGCACGCCATCGTAGTTGCACGTGATTGTGCCAGCACCGATGTTTACGCCGGAACCGATATCTGCATCTCCCAGGTAGGTCAGGTGATTCGCCTTCGATCCCTTTCCCAGCTTGATTTTCTTGGTCTCCACGAAATTTCCCACGTGGGCCCCCTCGCCAATCTCGCTGCCCGGCCGCAGGTGCGAATACGGGCCGAGCACTGCGCCGGCGCTGACGTGAGCATCTTCCATCACGCATCCGGGGCGCACGATCACGCCGTCCCCGATCTGCGAATCGCGAATCACGCAATAGGATCGTATGCGGCACGCCGCGCCGATCTTTGTATTTCCCAGTAATTGCACGTAGGGCTCGATCACGGTGTCCGGCGCGATGGCAACATCGGCATCAATCACGCAGGTTGCCGGATAAAAGATAGTCACCCCATCGGCCATCAGTTGGCGGCACTTCGCCAGCCGCATCTGCTGGTCGATTTCGGCTAATTCCGCGCGCGTGTTTCCGCCCAGAACCTCGTTCGGGGTTGCAGTTTCATAAGCCACCACACGGAGACGCGCCTTGCGCAGCACCTCGGCCATGTCGGTCAGGTAATACTCCGCATGAACATTTCCCGTCGAAAGTTGCCCGATATTGGCATACAGATCCTTCACGGAAAAAACATAAAATCCGGAATTGATCTCCCGGATTTTCTTCTGCTGCGGGCTGGCGGCTTTTTCTTCCACAATAGCCTGCACGTCGGCGCTGCGTGGGTTCTTGCGCAAGACCCGCCCATATCCGGTGGGATTTCCAAGTTCCGCGCTCAGCAGCGTCATGGCTGCCTGCTCTTCCAGATGAAAGTTGCGCAGGCGGCCGATGGTTTCCGGCGTAATCATCGGGGCGTCGCCCGAGAGCACAATCACGTGGTCATATCCCGCCAGCGCTTCGCGCGCGACAATCAACGCGTGTCCGGTACCCCGTTGCTCCGCCTGCAGTACGAAGTTGATTCCCGTTTGCTCGACCGCCGCGCGCACGCGTTCAGCCTCGTGCCCCACAATGGCGTACACATCCTGTGCCGGCACAACCCGCACCGCCGCGCGGATCACGTGCTCCAGCAACGGCTTTCCGCCAACTTCATGTAATACTTTAGGGAATTGAGATTTGAGCCTGGTCCCCTTCCCCGCGGCCATGATGGCCACCGCCACCCGCGTGCTCAACCATGGAGTCGAACCGTGCCCGTGCACAGGTGAGCGCTTGCCCTCTCGTCTTTTTGAACCAGAGGGGCCCGCACCGGGAGTCTTGCTTTTCGATTTCTTCATTCGACCTCAATATACCTTGGCCGGCGGGCAATGGCTATTTTCCGCATGCGCGTACAATCGTTCGGGCCCACGGCCCACCCCTGCTTCGAGACCCACACAATTCCGTATAGCTACGTCACGCAGGACAATATCTACTGCGTCTACTTCGCGCCCAATGAAGAAATGGTGCGGGAGCACGCGCGCCAGGGAGGCTTTCGCGCCAATCGAGTGTCAAGGTGAAACTCGTCACTGATCCCACGTCGGCGGAAGCCTAAAGCCCTAAACCGCCGTCCACAGCCAGAATCTGTCCGGTGATGAATTGCGGCGCGGTCGCGAAGAACAGAACGGATGCGGCTATCTCATCTGCTTGGCCATTTCGTGCCATTGGGGTCTGTTTGGCCATGCGGCGCATGAAGGCCGCAGCTGATTTCTCTCCCAGATCGATCATGCCGGGCGCCACCGCGTTGACCGCGATTTCGGGCGCAAGCGCCTTGGCCATCACCTTTGTGAGCATGTGCAGGGCAGCCTTCGACGAGCAATAGTGGGCGTGCGTTGCCCAGGGCTGCAGGCCTCCGAGCGAACCCATGTTGATGATTTTCGCTTCGATCGGCGGAGCGCCCTTGCCGCGGCTTCGCCGCATCCATTTCAGAGCCTCGCGGGTTACCAAAAAAGGACCGCGAGTATTGGAGGCGAACATGGCATCCCACTGGCGTAAAGTCAGCTTTTCGAACTCAGCGGTTTCGTAGTTCGCCGCATTATTCACCAGGATGTCAATGCGGCCCAGTTCGCGGCCGGTCTCTTTCATCATGGTGCGGACGCTGGCCTCCTCGGTGACGTCGCAGCGCAACGCAAATGCGCGAACCCCCAGTGCGGACAGATCCACCACCGTATCTCTGGCCTCCCTAGCCGAGTTTCGGAACGTAATGGCGACATCAGCACCTGCCCGTGCCAATGCCAGTGCCGACGCACGCCCCAGGCGCCGGGCCGCGCCAGTGACCAGGGCAGTCTTGCCTGCCAGCGGTTTGGCAGAGTCGTTTTGCATGCACGGCATTCTATCGGTTCGGGGCTGGTCAGACCACTCGACCTGATTTTCCTGTGGTAAATCTGCATTTTCTCGGGCTAAAATGCGGCTCGCATGCCAGAACTTCGCAGCGTCATCGTCTACTCCCGCAAAGGATGTCATCTGTGCGAAGTGGTGAAAGAAAGCCTTTCCAAACTTTCCCGCCGTGGCGGATTCAATTGGCAAGAGATCGACGTTGACACGGACGCTGAGTTGCGCCGCCAGTTCAACGACGAAGTACCCGTCGTTTTTATTGATGGCCGCAAAGCTTTCAAGTACCGCATGGACGAAAAAGAATTCCTGCGCAAACTAGCCAGCTAGCTTGCCCTTTCAACCCTCAGTTGTTGCGTTTCTCTGCATCGCATAAATGGCAAAGCGAATCCGGAGATCTCCGTTCGTTACCGCAACTGTTTTCCATTTACAATCGCTCCCGGAATGTTGCGCACCCAGCTCTACGCCGATCCGCGGAATCTTTTTCTGCACGACCTTGTTCTCGACTCGTGCCATCGCAACGCCAACAAGATGGCGGTGGTTGACACCTCCTGCGGCCGCCGCATGACTTATTCCGAATACGGGGAAACGGTCGAGAACATTGCGCGCAATTTAATTCAGGCGGGCGTTCGTCCGGACAATGTCGTCGCTATTTTTCTTTATAACTCGTGGGAATTCTGCACCGCCTTTCACGCTATCCAGTTGGCCGGAGCGATTCCCACTCTGCTTAACCCCACCTACCGCGAGCGCGAGGTGCGCTATCAACTGGAAAATTCCGGCGCGGTTTGCCTGATCACCGACGGCGGAAACATTGAAGGCATCAACCTCGCCGGACTGCCCGACCTGCGCTGGGTTTATACGACTCGTCAACCTGCAGCAGGCAGCGAGCCGTTCTCCAAATTACTCCAAAAAGTCAGCGCTTTCTTTCCAAAGCCAATCCAATCTTCCGATCAGGCCCTTGCCGCACTTCCCTACTCCAGCGGCACAACCGGACTGCCGAAGGGCGTGATGCTCTCGCATTACAATCTGATCGCAAATATCTACCAGCTTCTTGGCCCGAATGCGACCGCGCTCAATTACGCCGACAACATCCTTTGCTGCCTGCCTCTTTATCATATCTATGGCCTGAATGTAATTCTCAATCCCGGGCTGGTGCTCGGGGCGACGATCGTCCTGATGCCGCGCTTCAGCGTGCAACAAATGACCAGCTTTATCACGGAAGAGGCCATCAGCACGATCCCGCTGGTGCCGCCCATCATCAACGCTCTATGCCAGGCGGCGGAAGCGGGACAGTTTCCTCGCGACCACAAGGTTCACTGGGTCAAATCCGGCGCGGCGCCGCTTGCGCCCGAACTGGCCCGGCGCTTCACTACCCTCACTAACATTCTCGTGTGTCAGGGGTATGGCATGACGGAAGCCTCCCCGGTGACGCACGTCGGCTATCTCGATCCGGCCCTCTACCATCCGGACTCGATCGGCCAGCCCCTGGCCCAAACCGACTGCCGCGTACTGGCGCAGTCTGAGATTGATCCCTCTGACACACCGGATGATCTCACCGAAGCTTCCTCCGGCTTGCCGGGGGAACTGGTAATGCGCGGGCCACAATTTATGCTGGGATATTGGAAAGAACCTCAGGCCACGGCTGCGGTCCTGCGTGACGGCTGGTATTGGTCGGGCGACATCGTGACGCGCGATCGCGAAGGCTTTTACCGGGTGGTCGACCGGCGCAAGGAAATGATCAAGTACAAAGGCTTTCCGGTGGCTCCGGCTGAGGTCGAAGCGGTGCTGCTGGAGCATCCGGCGGTGAAGGAATGCGGGGTCGTAGGCAGCCCCAATTTGGACGCGGGCGAGATTCCCGTCGCTTTTGTGGCACTGCGCGACGGATTCGCCGGTGGGCAAAAGCTTGCCGACGAGCTCTGCGGCTTCGTTGCGGATCGCCTGACGCACTATAAGCAACCGCGCGAATTACATTTCGTCGACGTGGTTCCGAAAACCGCGTCCGGCAAGATTCTGCGTCGTGAACTGCGCAAGCAATTGGGCTAGTCAAACACCAAAGCTGATATGGTAATGAGAAGCTGAGTATCCGATCTACTGCTGATTCGCGCTCTCGCCCGCCAGCTTGCGCGTAACCAGAAAACTCCAGATCAGCTGGTTCGCATCGAGATCGGAGCTCGTCTTTCCGATTGCCTTTTCCGCCTCGTATTGCTCGCCGCCGGGCCAGGTATTTCCTGCTCCCTTCACGCTGTAGAGGATTACCTGCGAATTCTGCTGGCAGCCACCATAGGTGTCGACTTTCGTCTCCATGCCGCCCTTGCCTTTTGGCAGTTTGCTGTGCTCGGGCTTCTCGGCGCAGTGATCGATCTTCGCCCAGGCTTTGGCGCTATCTTCGACCGAAAGCGTCCGCAGGTTGAGATTGTGCTCGGTGCCTCCGCCATAAGGAACGACCGGGTCTGAGGTGCCATTGACCATCACAGCCGGCACTGGGCGCGAAGGCACACACACCATCGTCTTCGGCATGGACGCACCCACCGCAGCCACCGCGGCGATCCGGTCGCTGATTGAGCATCCCAATCGCAGGCTCATAAAGCCACCGGCCGACAAGCCCACAGCATAGATGCGGGAAGAATCTGTCGAAAATTTCGAGCCGATCTGGTCGAGCATCTGATTGAAGAACGCAATGTCATCGGGAGGACCCTGCCGGTGCTCCTCATCCGGCTCACGGTTCGGGCGTTGGCCCCCCGGATAACCACCGCCTCCGCCAGGATACCCTCCCCCTCCCGGATAGCCGCCACCGGGATAGCCCCTTCGGCGACGCGGCCCGTTACCCATCATCGGCTGCCGCTGCTCTGGATGAACGCCCACATTCCAACGCCCGTGCAGAGCCGCGGGATAGATCACAATCACGCTGTCCTTGTCGGCCAACTCGTCGAATCGCGTCAGGCGTTCAATATCATCCGGATCCTGGTTCGTGCCATGCAGCAGGATCACGACCGGATAGTGCTGCTGGGTGTCGTAACCGCGCGGCAGACGAACCCGAAATTCGCGGTCGACTCCATCTACGGTCACTTTTTCTTTGGTTTCCTGTGCCTGCAGCGTCTGGGTGGCAAGTACGAGGGCCAAGCCGACGGCGGCACACGCCGCCATCCGAATTCGATAAGGGTGGTCAAATTTCATCTTTTCTCCGTAGAGCGGGCGGAAAAGGCCAGACAACGGTATCTGCTTGTTTTGGAAGCATCCTGGTTGCTCTGAGTTGGCTCGTCAGGGAACTTTCCTGAGCGCGCTCTCGTATCTCTAACCAGAAATCAAGTTCCCGCAGGCGTGGTAAGCCCAGCAGGAAGGAGAACTGTCATGGAAGGACTCACCGGACTCGCAGCAGTTGTCATGTCTCTGTCGTTTCTGATTTCATTACCAGGACTGTACACCTTTTATCGGGTGCGCAAACTGCGCACGGACGAGCGCCTGGCGGCAATGGCTCGCGGAGTGGAAGTTCCCATGGAACCTGAACTCCCCGAGGCGTCTCGTTCCCGGCGTGCCGGCATTTTGCTGATCGCCGGCGCCATTGGCTTCATGCTGACCTTCACCATCATCGCGCGCGTCGAACCAGATGCCCTGATGGCCGCAGCGTTCGGCGCCATTCCGTTCACTCTGGGCCTGGGGTATTTTCTGGATTCGACCTTGATCCGCCGCGACGCCAAGGCGTCGTAAGCGAAAGAGTGTGAGACGGTGAGCCACGAGGGTGCCCCGCCCTTCTCGCTTATTTTGCGAGAGGGTGGGGCTTTTGATTTGAAGTGATTTGATTACTCCCCAGTCAGAAACTTGTACTGCGCTTCGTTCAGCGGCACAACGCTAAGTCTTCCCTGCCGCGCCAGCGGGGAGTCCGCAAATAAGTTGTTGGCCTTTGCCTCGGCCAGCGTGACCGGCTTCGCAATCGCCTTGCCGACTTTGATGTTCACCTGCGGATTGCGGGGGTCTGACACGTCCACCGAAACCACGGTAGCTGTGCCGACTGCGCTCTTCTCATCCCCAGTGTGATAAATCACCAGCCGCTCGCCCGGCTTCATAGCGCGCATGTTCTTCAGGGCAACTGGATTCGAAACGCCGTCCCAGATGGTGGTCTTTTCCCGTTGCAGGTCGGCAAAGGAATAGGTAGACGGTTCTGTCTTGAGAAGATAATCCATGAAGAAACCCCGCATTGTAGAAGGATTGCAGATTGTAGATTTCAGATTGTAGATTGAAATCCTACTGCGCAAGCTGCAATCTGAAATCTACAATCTAAAATTGGTCTCAGTTGGGCTTTTTCTCTTTCTGGTCTGCAGGTGGAGTGTCCTGCTTCGGAGGCGGATTGCTGTCTTTAGCGTGATCGTCGTAAATCGAGAATTGCCCCTGGGGACGCTTCATCTTTATTGTGATTTCGGTTTTGTCTTTTTCGATATCGAAATCTTCGCCGTAAGTCTGGAAGCCTGACGCGATTACCTGTACCCGCAGCTTGCCATAAGGGACGCCGTCAAATTCCGTCTTTCCCTCTGGATTGGTCTTCAGTTCCAGGTCGCCGCGCCCCTGCTTGCCTTTGTCATTTACGGGATGCATGATCACGGCCGCATTGCGCACCGGCTTGCCGTTGTCATCCTTGACCACATTGAAGTACACCCACGAGGTCGGCTCGTTGTCTTTGTCCTTCTGTCCCACGGCCAGGCTCGCGGTCGCAAGCATCACCAACAGCATCGTCCTAAATGTGAACTTGTGCATGCCTGTCATTTTATGCAGCCAGACCGGCGCCTGTCACCTGTTCCTTTGCTGGATGGCTTGCCGAACTGCCGCATGAAAGTTCCCAACTCTTTTAGAATGCGGATGTGAAGACCTGGGATGTAATCGTGATTGGAGGAGGGATCATCGGCCTCTCGCTTGCCCTGGCACTGCGCAGGCGCGGAGCCACTGTCTTGGTCGTGGAGCGCGGCGAACCCGGACGGGAAGCCTCTCATGCTGCCGGTGGCATGCTGGTGGATTGTGGCCTCGAACTTCCCGAACCTCTCCAGCCCCTAGCAGCATCCAGTGCCCGGATGTATCCCGATTTCGTACACGAACTGCAGCTCGAGTCGGGAATCAATGTCGATCTGCGCGACTACGGAACCATTGTCATTCCGCCCCCGGAGCACGTTCACGAGCGCCCCGGATTTACTGTTAACAGTTTGCTTCCCGCCCCGCTCTCAGAATTGGAACCGGCACTCGTCGAGCGCGGCCGGCAAGCGTTCTATCTCAAGGAACGAAGTGTGGACCCGCGCGGACTAGTGGCAGCTGTGTTGAAAACCGCAAAGCTCCGAGGCGTCGATTTGTCCTCCGGCCATGAAGTCACCGCGGTCATAATGACAGAAGATCGAATCACGGGCGTTAGCACCAACAAGACTTCATTCCATGCCTCCAAAGTTGTGAACTGCGCCGGAGCGTGGTCGGGGAAAATCGCTCCCCACCGATTCCCTACCCGCCCGGTCAAAGGGCAGATGCTCTGCCTGATAATGCCTTCGCGCACCATGGTGAAGCACGTGATCCGCTCGCCCCATGCCTATCTCATTCCACGCAGCGACGGCCGCCTGCTCGTTGGCGCCACCGTGGAAGAAGCGGGCTTCGATAAGCGCACCGATCCTGCGACCATTCAGCACCTGCACCGTGCCGCTCTGGATCTCGTGCCGCAGCTTCGTGACGCAAAGATTCTCGAAGACTGGGCTGGCCTGCGCCCCGGAACTCCCGACGCACTCCCCATCCTGGGCCCCACCGAAACATCTGGTTACTACGTGGCGACAGGCCATTTCCGCGACGGGATTCTGCTCGCACCGATCACAGCTAAACTGATGAGCGCTGTGATCGAAGGCCGCGCCCCCGAGCGCGACCTGAGTGCATTTTCCCCGGCAAGGTTCCAATGAAGCTCTAGTGGTCCCCCTGTGTCCGCTGTGGTGCAAGATTGTCCCGCGCACGTGTAGCGTTCCTTAGCGGTATACTGATCCGTTTCCTCGGACTCTTGACCCGCACTCTTGCGTTGTCTTCCGAGATCACAGAAAGGACTCATCATGGCTTCTCCGGCAGTCGATTTTGCCCGCACCAATCAGCAGCGTTTCCTGAACGAACTGAAAGACCTCCTTCGCATCCCCAGCGTCAGTACCCTAGAAGAACACAAGCCCGACATTCAGAAAGCAGCCGATTACGTCGCTAGCGAACTACGCCGCATCGGCATGGAGAATGTAGAGGTCATTCCGACCAAAGGACATCCGCTCATCTATGCCGACTGGGTGCACGCTTCAGGCAAGCCCACTGTTCTCTGCTATGCCCATTATGATGTTCAGCCTGCCGAACCGCTCGACGAGTGGCACACTCCACCGTTCGAGCCCACCGAGCGCAACAACAACATCTACGCCCGGGGGGCCGTCGACGACAAAGGCCAGCTTTGGATGGAAGTCAAAGCTCTCGAAGCACTCATGCAAACCGGCGGCGGCAAGCTCCCGCTGAATGTGAAGATCCTTTTCGAAGGCGAAGAAGAGGTCGGCGGCGAGTCGATCGCCGAATATATCCGCAAGCAGAAGGCCAAGCTGAAGGCTGATTTCGCGCTGGTCTGCGATACCGAACTCTTCGCCCCCGATCTTCCCACGCTCTGCGTGGGGCTGCGCGGCCTGGTCTATACGGAGATCGAGGCCTACGGCGCCAAGACTGATCTGCACTCCGGCATGTACGGAGGCGCGGCCCCGAATCCTTTCTTCGCCCTGATTGAGATGATCAGCAAGATGAAAGACTCGAAAGGCAAAGTGCTGATCCCCGGCTTCTACAAAGGAGTGAAGGCCCCCACCGCAGCCGAATTGAAAGCGTGGAAGCGCCTGCCCTTCAACGAGGAGCATTACCGCAAGACCGAAGTCGGATCGAAAGTGCTCACCGGAGAGCCCGGCTATTCCGTTCTCTACCGCACGTGGGCGCGTCCGACGCTGGAGGTCCACGGTATGCCGGGAGGCTTCATCGCCGATGGCGCCAAAACCGTGATTCCGGCGAAGGCCAAGGCGAAGGTTTCGATGCGCATGGTTCCCAATCAGGATCCGGATGACATCCTGAAGAAATACATGGCATTCATTAAGAAGAACACGCCGAAGGGGATCGAAACGAAAGTCAAGGTCTGGAGCAAAGGTCCGGCGTGCGTGGTCAGCACCGACAACAAGTACATCGAAGCCGCAACCCAAGCGCTGCACGATACCTTCAAGAAAGACACCGTGTTCATTCGCAGCGGCGGCTCGATTCCGATCGTCACCGACTTCCAGGATGTGCTGAAGATTCCCAGCGTGATGATGGGCTTTGGCCTGCCCGATGACAACCTGCACGCGCCCAACGAGAAGTTTCACATCCCGAACTTCTACCGTGGCATTGAAACCATTTGCCGCTTCTTTGAGAAACTGGGCGGATAGACCGCGCCTCGGAACATGTGGGGACAGCCGCCTTCGGCTGTCCCCGGCCGGTCCAAGAGCACCTCTCAAACACGATTGACCGCGCGTCTCATGCCTCACTGTAAGTAAGTTCCTGTCCAACTAATCCAACAAAGCCCTTGACAAGGTTCCGATTGAGGTGTTTCATCTGAACCAATAAGAATCCATTCGTAAGTCATCGAAACCAGATTCGTAACGAATCGCATTGGGGCCTCAAAGCTGCAATCTCTCTCAGGAGGAATTCCGCCATGAAGACAAGCAATCCCCTGCATGCTGTCCGGCAGCCCATCGGCAAGACTTTGCTGATTGGCCTGGCTGTTCTGATCGCCGCTAGCCTTGCGACCCCATCCGTCGCACAGGTCGGCGTGGCCATCTCTCCATCGGTAATCTCGCTCGCAACTATGGCCACGCAATCCTTCACCGCCACAGTCTCAGGATCAACCAATACCGCAGTCACATGGCAGGTCAACGGAGTAAACGGCGGAAGCTCGATCAACGGCCAGGTTTCGACGACGGTTCTGGGAACCGCCAACGAGGCGCTCTATCTGGCGCCCTCGGCTGTGCCGAGCCCCGCGTCGGTCTCCGTCACCGCCATCTCGCAGGCGGATCCCACGAAGTCTGCTACCGCAACGGTCACCATTCAGGTGCCCTCGCGCTCGGGCGTGACCTACTACGTTTCGACGTCGGGCAACGACACCAACGCGGGGACGCTTGCGGCTCCGTGGCGCACAATCCAGCATGCAGCCAATACCGTGCACGCGGGGGACACCGTCCAGGTACGTGCCGGCACCTACAACGAAATCGTCACCATGAAAACGTCCGGCAATTCCACTGCGGGATACATCACGTTCCAGAACTATCCGGGCGAAGCGCCCATCGTGGACGGCACCGGCCTGGCAGCGGGCGGACAGACCGGACTTTTCAGCCTGGAAGGAACTTTCAGTTACATCATCATTCAAGGATTCGAGATTCGAAATTACTCGAGTTCGTCAAAAGGCAAGGTCCCCGTGGGCATTGATTTCGAGGGGGCAGGCAGCAACATCGAGATTCTGAACAACCACATCCACAACATCGTGCAGACACTCTCAAGCTGCAATGCGGCCAATGCACTGGCGATTGCCCTCTATGGCACGCAGGCTCCGGCGTCCATCAACAATGTGACGCTCAGCGGTAACGAGATCGATCACAACACCACCGGTTGCAGCGAGAATGTGTCGTTCGACGGCAACGTGCAGTATTTCGTGGAAGCCAACAACCTTGTCCACGACGGCGACAACATCGGGCTGGATAATATTGGCTTCGAAGGTGTCTCGCCGAACTCGGCCTACGATCAGGCACGAGACGGATGGGTCTTCAAGAATACGATCTACAACATCAGTTCCACGACCAACCCCGTCTACCACAATCAGGTAGGCGCCGATGGATACTATTGCGACGGTTGCACGCGCATTATTGTCGAGCGCAACCTGATCCACGACTCCGACCTGAGCGAGATGGCCAGCGAGCATTCCGGCCACACGTCAAGTTATGTGCTGTTCCGCAACAACATCATCTACCACTCGCTTTACGTCGGTCTTTCCATAGGCGGCTATTCGAAAAACGTGGGCGGTACCGACCATTGCGTGATCGTCAACAACTCGCTGTGGGACGATGGGACCTATGGAAACTCGGGACTGGGTGAATTTCAAATCCAGTACTACGCCACCAACAACACCGTCGAGAACAATATTTTCGACGACTACACGCTGACGTCAAAGTATCTCGTCTACGACTTCAGTACGAGCGAGCCCAATCCTGCGGTGATGGACTACAACGATTACTACGATACGGCGGGGGCAAGCAGCCTTTTCAACTGGCAAGGCAAAAGCTACAGTGGATTCGCCGCATATCAGACGGCTTCGGGGCAGGAGGCACACTCGAAGTTCGCTGATCCGCTCTACGTCAACGTTACGACTACGCCGTATAACTTTGATCTGGCCTCGGGTTCGCCGGCCATTAATGCGGGAACGAACCTTGGCGTGAACACCGTCGGCGTGCTGGATTATGCTGGGAATGCGCGGGTGAACGGCAGCGGACAGATCAATATGGGAGCTTACGAGCAGTAATGCATTGGGTCGAAACCTCGAGGGGCGCGGCCGACGGCCGCGCCCCTCGTAATCTCAGCAGAACTTCTACTTGTATATCAGATATTTCAGCCGCACCGCTTCAAACTTTGCCAACCCGTCTTGCCACTCCTGTGCGATGCGGCGCGGATCCTGCCCTGCCATCAGCGCGTCATACACGCTCTGATTGACAAGTAACTGCTGCATCTTCTCGATCTTCCAATCGTTCGGATACAACTTGTGCAGAGCCGCCGCCAACTCGATGCCTAACTCTGGCGCATCGAAACCGTTGCGATCGGTCACAATGATATTCACGCCCTGGCAAGCCTGCCCGCTGTACACGCTCGACGCCGGCGTGAACGTCACCGGCACAAACCGCAGCCCGCCAATACCGCGTGCGTTCAGGTACGATGCGAATTCCTTGCTCTTGATCCAGGGCGCGCCCACCAGCTCAAATGGAGAATCCGTCCCGCGTCCCACCGAAATATTCGTACCCTCGATCAGAGCCACGCCAGGGTACAGCGCCTCTTCGGTGACGCTTCGCAAGTTCGGCGACGGATTCACCCACAGTAGTCCTGTCGAATCGAACCAATCTCCACGCTCCCAGCCATCCATCGGCACCACGGTTAGCTTCGCATTGATGCCGCGCTCGGCGTTGAACATGTGCGCCAACTCGCCGACCGTCATCCCGTGCCGCACCGGAATGGTCCAGTAATTGGTGAAGCTGTCGTGGCCCTCATCGGTCCCCGGGCCTTGCACGAATGATCCGGTAATCGGATCCGGCCGGTCGAGCACGATCATCTCAATGCCGGCTTTGGCCGCCGCTTCCAGAAAATAACCCATCGTCGATTCGTACGTATAAAAGCGCACGCCGGCATCCTGGATGTCGTAGACAATCGCGTCCAGATTCTTCAGAACATCCTGTTCGGGCCGCCGCGCCTCGTCCGTAGCGCCATACACGCTGTAAATCGGCACGCCGGTAGCCGCATCTTTCGAATTGCTGATGTCGGTCGTGTCCAGAACTCCCGCCACGCCATGCTCCGGACTGAAGATCGCGTCCAACTCGACTCCCGGAGCCTGCGCCAGGACGTCGATTGTCCTCCGCCCCTCCGCATCAATTCCGGTCTGATTCGTGACCAGCCCGACTCGCTTCTTGCCTTCACCCGCCGGCTTGAGCACATCGAATCCGCGCTCCTCCAGCACATCAATGCCGTTTTTCACAGTCCCGTTGCGGGCGCTCATCCGCCGGCCGGCGCTCAACGCCTCGTTGTATCCGGTCAGGCTTTTCAACCGCACCGCCTCTTTCTCGTCGGCAGTCAAAGGCAGCGCCGCTGCAATTTCGGTTGCAACTTTTACCCGCAGGCCAATGGCGTTCCCCTTACCGCGGGGGTGCACCGAATTGGTCAGCAGGATGATGAATGTCTTGGTCGTTGGATCGATCCAGATCGATGTTCCCGTGAACCCCGTATGCCCAAACGATCCCACCGGCAGCAGATCGCCGCGATTCGAAGAAAACGGAGAATCAATGTCCCACCCAAAACCGCGCAATATCGGCGCGGACGGTGGTGTTTCCGGCGAGGTCATCTTCGCCACTGCCAGCGGCGACAGAATTCCATCGCCTCCATTCAGGAGTGTCTGCGCGAACTTCGCCAGATCGTCCGCCGTGGAAAACAATCCCGCATGTCCTGCCACGCCGCCCATGCGCCGTGATGTCGGATCGTGAACGACGCCCCGCAGCATATGGTTATTCTCGTCATATTGTGTGGGCGCGATCTTCGGGCGCCACGACGCCGGAGGCAGGAAGCGTGTATGCGTCATCTTCAGCGGCGCGAAAATGTGCTTCTCGGTATAGACGTCGAGCGGCTCTCCAGAGATTTTTTCTACCAGCGCGCCCAGCATGATGAAATTGATGTCGCTGTAAATGAATCCCGATCCGGGCGTGGTCTCGGGCGGCTCGACAAATGCGAGTTGATAAGCGGTGTTCTTGCTCTCCCAAGGTGTCGTCAAATCCAGGTCCGGGGCCAGTCCCGAATAATGCGTCAGCAACTGCCGGATCGTGATATCTTCTTTCCCGTTCTGCGCAAATTCCGGCAGATATTTCGCGAGCGGATCATTCAGCCGGATCTTCCCCTGTTCCACCAACTGCATCACTGCCGTCGTAGTAGCGATCACCTTGGTCAACGAGGCCACATCGAAGATCGTGTCCACGGTCATCGGCTCGCGCCTGGGCTCGAGCGCCCGGTTGCCGTACGCCTTCCGATACACAACCTTGCCGTCGTGTCCTACGATTAGAACAGCGCCGGGAATGTTCCCGTCCGCGATGGCCTGATTGATGATGGAGTCGACCTGACCAAGATGAACATCTGCCTTGGGCGCGGAAGCCGCCGCAGATTCCCCGCCGCAGCAGAGCGATACTGTGATCACAGCAAAGAAGGCGAGGACCAAAGCTAGCGCGCGCCCTCTCACCCATACTCGAGGGACAGCCATAGCGCACGATTTGGCAGATGAAAGGTGAATGTATTGACTTTACACAAAGCTCCACCAAACACTCAAGGAACCAAAGTGCGTCGCTGTGCTTGTATCAAGTCGTGCCAAGCCTGCCCTTACGGTGCGTTTGTCCATTGAATTAATCTAGGATTTCGGTGCGGGGCTGGCGTTGCCCATGTCGAGAACGACTTTCCAGCTTCCATCTTTTTGCAGCTTCCAGATACTGGTGTACTTTCCATGCTCGACTCTGGGCTTGCCGTCTTTGTCGTTCGAGCGAAATTCAAAGGTGCCGTAGGTGTAGCCGAGATCGCCCGACGAAGAGACGTCACCACCGGTGGGGGCCCAGGTCAGACGATTGTTCGGGTCGTCAAGAAAATTCATACCGGGAGCAATGTTCACCTTGCCTTCGATTGCCGGGGCACCATTGGGCAACTCGACCGCGTCGTCGGCGTAGTAGGAGAGATATCCTTTGGAGCCTTTCTCGGCGGCCGCCGTCATGAATTCGGCTTCGAGTTGCTTGAGTGTCTCGACCGTGACTTTCGGAGCGGCGGCGACCGTTGGGCGGGACAGAACGATTGTTCCGATCAGGAATGCAACCATGAGGGTCAGGATGAAAGATTTCATACAAACCTCCGTTGAATTGCGGCGCCATTCTACTCTTCTGGGTGGAAACCGAAAGCTAGAACTACGAAGGCTACGAAGGTGCACGAAGGAAACCTTAATTCTTTTTCTCTATTCTTCTTTTGAGTAACGTCGTGGCCTTTGTGGTGATCGCTCTCGGCGCGCTACACTGGCGGGCATCCCTTATGAAGCGAACGTTTTTCTCTCTTCTGGTTGTGTGTTCGTTGGTTCTCGGGCAGGCAGTTTGTGCGCAGAATTCGACTCCAAGTAATCAGGCGACGCCGCAGGAAAAACATTTGCGCAACGTTCGCCAGTTGACTTTTGGCGGACAGAACGTCGAGGCTTACTTCTCCGCTGACGGCAAGAAACTGATTTATCAGTCGTCGCATGGAGACGTAAAGTGCGACCAGATTTTCATCATGAATGCCGATGGCACCGGTCAACACATGGTCTCGACCGGCAAGGGACGCACCACCTGCAGCTACTTCTATCCTGACGGCAAAAAGATTCTTTATGCCTCGACGCATCTGGCGAGCTCGGAGTGCCCACCGCGTCCGGATTTTTCCAAGGGATATGTCTGGGCCGTGTATTCGGGGTATGACATTTTCACGGCGAATCCCGACGGTTCGAATCTGAAGCGACTCACGAATACTCCAGGCTACGACGCGGAAGCGACGATCTCGGTCGATGGCAAGAAGATCACGTTCACATCCATGCGCAATGGCGATCTCGACATTTATTCCATGGACGCCGACGGCACGAACGTGAAGCAACTCACCCACGAACTCGGCTACGATGGCGGGCCGACATATTCTCCCGATCGGCAGTGGATTGTCTATCGCGCTTACCATCCGCAGACGGAGAAAGAGATAGCCGAGTACAAAGAACTGCTGGCGCAAAACTTGATCCGCCCGACTTCGCTCGAAATCTGGATCATGAAGGCCGATGGCTCGGGCAAGCGGCAGATCACCAATCTGGGTGCGGCCAGCTTTGGACCAGCATTTACGGCGGATGGAAAGAAGATTATTTTTTCGTCCAATTACGATCCGGAGACGCATGCCACTGGCGGAATGGGAAATTTTGAGTTATGGCTGATCAATCCTGACGGCAGCGGGTTGGAGCGCGTGACGTACAGCGATGGGTTCGACGGATTCCCTATGTTTTCTCCCGATGGGAAGCGGCTAGTGTGGGCATCGAACCGGAATGCCAAAGCGCCGCACGAGACGAACATTTTTATCATTGAACGGCAGCCCAGTACGTTGAGCTAGCTGCCGCGAGGGCGGAACACCCTAACGACAATGGGCACTACTCGTTCACGATTTTCCATCTCCATGCCAGCCACATCACGCAGGCGAGCATGCCGCACCAGCCCAGCAGGCGCACCGCCGCCGCGATCTTCGTGTCGTAGTTGAGAACGCCGAGGCTGCTGAAGATTGCGTGGAAATCGTGCTCCACAAAGTCCGGGTCGCCGGTGGTTACCAGCGGCAGTTGCTGGGCGCGCGCGTCGGCCATGTAGGTCGCGGTGTAGAGCCAGTTTTCGAAGAAAAAGAAGAGGCAGAAGACGAAACCGGCGACTTGGCGCTGACTGAAAAAGTACGCCGCCAACAGAAACGGGACCAGCCATTGCAGCAGCGTACCTCCCCAGAGGCCGAGCGTGGGGCCGAACCAGCCGAAAAGATTGTGTCCGGCTTCGTGAACCACCAGGTTGGCACTGTCGATGAAAAGGCCGGCCCCGTGAGCGGAAAAGGCATGCGCCAGAAATCCGATGTAGAAGACAAGCCAGGCCGCGACGGCCGCGCGGGAGATCGGTTTCCAGCGCTGGTCCAGGATCGATTGAAGATATTCGAGCATGGCGGTGCGAGGATTTTACGAGGCCGCCGTGAGTGGTGCAGGTTACGAACGTGTGGCAGGTACCGTCAGGCAAATCGGCGCATGACGCGGCGGCGGGCGAGGACGCCACCGCGCCACAGCCGGCGAGACGCCGGCGCTACCCGAGAGCGGCTACACGGTGGGTCCTATGTCATCGCGTGGGTCATACTTTCTTGTTACAGTGTTCTGAAGCTCCTTACAATTTTACCGGCCTAAATAGAGGCGCTGCATCTCTCGCACGCGATTGGACATCTTATGAAACTCAGGCAGTGGATTACCGCTCTCGTATTAATTCTCCTGATCGTAGCAGGCGCTGCTGCCTGGTGGTGGACGCGCGAGGTGGCGGTGGCAAGCGAAGAAGCGCCGGCTTCCGCGCCCGTCAAGAAGGCGGAAGCGGGCAAAATGGCAGGAGTCCGACGCCTGGTGGATTTGCGTCCGCTGCAAACCGCGCGGCGAATGGCGGCAATGGCCAGCACTCCGGAAGAAATGGCTCTGGCGCACGAAGCTGAGAAGACTGGCGACCATGAAGTTGACCTGGCGTTCCTCGACGCGATCCGCACCGCCGAAGAGAATCCTCCCAAGCTGTCTCCGGAAGCCAAGCAGATTGTTGCGCGCAAAGAAAAGGCACAACAGGCACTCACCAGCGATCAGGAAGGCATGGCAGCGCTGACCAAGAAGTTAGCGGCCGCCCCTGAATCACAGAAGGAGAACGTTCAGGACCAGATCGACGTCGCCAAAGCGCAGATGGAGCTGGATCAGGACGAGTTGGACGATGCGACGGAAGATCTCGAGCAAGCGGGGGGTGATCCGGAGTCGAAGATCAAGCGCCTGCAGGCCGAGCACGAGGCTGGTGATCACAACGCGGCTCCCGCGGGATCAGCGGTCGATCCGCACGAGCAGGATTATCAAACGCACACGTTGTTCAGAGTGTTTCGCGCGTGGCAGGCGTTGCGCGATAAAAGGTTCCAGCTAGAACAGGCCAAAAAAGAGACTTCGAAAAAGCAAGAGCGGCTGGCCGCGCGTCACGCCACATTAGCGGCCCAAGTTGAAAAAGAACACGAAGACCGTGAAGCGACCAAGCAGCAGGCCAGAGGATTTTCTCAGACGGGCACAGCAGGCAGCCGTGAAGAGTCCAAGGCGGTGTCCAGCGCCGCTCTCGTATCTTTGAAGCAATACACGCGCGACCAAAAAAATCTCGCCGACCTGGGCCGCCGGCTGCAGGACGAACAGGATTTGAACGAAATTTACGCCAGCTGGATCGCGCTGGTCGAGGTGCGTGAGCGGTCCGCCTTGCATCACATGGTTGAGACGCTGCTGTGGATTTTGCTGGTGGTGTTCGCCGTGTATCTCTCCGACCGCTTCATTGAACGCCTGTTCACCGGCATGTCGGCGGAGAACAAGCGCATCGACACCCTTCGGGCGGTGGTGAAATTTGCGGCACAGGCGGTGGGGGTGCTCGTCATCCTTTTCATTATTTTTGGCATGCCCACGCAGACTACCACGGTGCTCGGACTGGCGGGCGCAGGATTGACGGTTGCCATGAAGGACTTCATTGTCGCCTTCTTCGGCTGGTTCATTCTGATGGGTAAGAACGGAATTCGCGTTGGCGACTGGGTTGAGATCAACGGCGTGGGCGGAGAAGTGGTCGAGGTCGGACTGCTCAAGACCGTGTTGCTAGAAACTGGCAACTGGACCGATTCGAGCCATCCTACCGGCCGCCGGGTCTCGTTTGTGAACAGCTTCGCGATCGAAGGGCACTTCTTCAATTTCACCACCTCGGGCCAATGGATGTGGGACGAGCTGAGCGTGCTGATTCCAGCGGGGCAGGATCCGTATGCGATTGTCGATGGCATTCAAAAAGTCGTGGAGCAGGAAACCGCTAAGTATGCCAGCAAGGCCGAAGCTGAGTGGGAGCAGACCACCACGCACTATCGCGCCAAGACGCTTTCGGCAACTCCGGGAATCAATGTGCAGCCTACTGCCGCTGGGATCGAAGTTCGCGTGCGCTACATTACGCGCGCCTATGAACGTCATGAGGCGCGTAAACGTCTATACGAGGCCCTGGTGGGGTTGATGCATGGGAAGCGGGAGGCGGTAACCCGGTAGTTGGCAGTACTCAGTACTCAGTACCCAGTACTCAGTTCTAAGTTGCCAGTTCCCGGAGACTTCTAACGCGAACTCCGAACTATTTTCTGCTTTCCAAATCCTTACGCAAATATGCCTTGATCTTCTCTTGCAAACGCGTGCTGTGCAGTACGTCGCGCAGTTGGGCGGGCGCGAGGCGGCGGGCGAATTCAATGGCGCGAGCCAGCGGAGTGTGCGCGTTGCGCAGCAGGGCGATGCGAATCTCAGGGCGCAGCGACCATTTCGCGTGGCGGCTCACGGATTCTACGAAGACCGCTGTGACGCTTCGCTGCAGCGCTCTCACAATCGAATTCTCGGTGAGGCGCGGGCTTTCGAGTGCGGCTTGCCAGACACGCGTCTCCTTATCGAGCAGCAGGGCACCGGCAACTTTTTCGGAGCAGCGCCGGGCCAGAGCAATGCGTTCTCCCAAAGTAATTGAGGCTAGTCGGGAGATCAGCAGTTCGTCGGCGACGTGTCTCAGGTCGGCCGGAGCGGTGGGTGTGAGCGCAAACTTCATCAGATCGAACGTGTAAAGTTCCCGGATCAGACGCAGTGCGATGCGGCGCGGCGTGTGCGGATGCGACGCCATCACCAAACGAATCTTGCGCGAGTTCATCAGGCCGGCATTTTGGTTGATCGCGTCGATACTTTCAGGACTGAGATCGTTCTGCGCCAGCCTCGCTAAAACCACGTCTTCGCTCAGCGCCGTGGCGGAAGAGTCGACGGCAGCCTCGCCGGGCTGCGGAGTAGCGCCAACGATGTCGACTTGGGATTGTTCCGTCATCATCCGTAGTCGGGCTTCGCCTGGGGACAGCCCCTTCGACTGAGCTGAGTGCAAGCTAGGGGCGGCGGTCCGCGTATAACAACTCCACTGCACAAAGATCAAACCCGACTTGCTGCCGCCCTGCGCGCCAGACGCAGCGCGCCCTCAACCGGTTCGATGACCAGTGGATTGACTTCCACCCGCAGGTCAATCTTCCGGAGTTCATTATAAAAATCGGCGCGCACTAAGTTAGCGTGACGAAAGACACCTCCCGCGGTGGCCACCGGGACGGAGCCACCGTCGCCCGTCGGGAAGAGTTTCCGGATTACGACAGCGGCGGTGTGCGCCAGTTCCCTGCCCGCGGCCGACAGAATCTGCAGAGCCAAAATGTTTTTGCTCGCTGCCACGGCCGGAAACAAGGCGGCGAAATTGGGAGGCGGAATCGAATTGGCAGCGCGCGCGAGATCGGGCAGCGAGTTCACGCCCCAGGCCTTGCACAGGGCCGTGGCCAAGTCGGAGTGGAAAACATCTTCGGGCGTGCCAAAAGTCATGTCACTGGCGCGAAGAACTGCTGCGACGGCCTCGCGGCCAATCCAGTGAGCCGAGCCTTCGTCACCAATGGCGAATCCCCAGCCTCCGGCGCGCAGAGTCTTTCCTTCGCCGTTGCGGCCGTAGGCGAAGGAACCGGTGCCGGCGTTGACGATGACGCCCGGGCCTGTGTCGAAGGCGGCTTCGAGGGCCGTCTGCATATCTCCGACGACGTCAATGGGGGCGGGGAGAATCTCGGCCAACGCCCGCCTCACCATCGCCGCCAATTCGGGATGCCCCGCGCCCGATCCTCCGACGCAAGTGCGCTCGACCTGGGCGGGCGCAATTCCGGCCGCCGCGCACGCCTGCTGCACACATTTCTGCAGAGACTCCCGTGTCTGAGCCGGCCCGACCCGCACGATGTTGCTTGGCCCCGCTGTCGCCGTCACTAATAACCGGGACTCATCGCCAACCGCACACGTGGTCTTGGTACCGCCGCCATCAATGCCGAGGTAGTAAGGCACGGATTCATTTTTAACATACCAGCATCATGGCTTGCGCATTGCAAAGCGCGGGTCGCGAGCCAGCATAAGAGGACTACAGAGTCTCACTCGCGCGAATCTTCGATTGCTTTGATAATGGGAGGCTGACGCATGGGCCTGAATAAGATTGATTTCGCGATTATCGCGGTCTACCTGGCGGGCATCACACTGTTTGGACTGCGCTTTCGCAAGAAGCAGAGGACCCTGCGCGACTACTTCCTGGCGGGGCGCGACATTCCGTGGTGGGCCATCGCGCTCTCGATCGTCGCCGCCGAAACCAGCACGTTGACCATCATCAGCATCCCCGGCCTGGCCTACGACACCAATTTCACCTTCCTGCAGGTCGTGATGGGATACGTGGTGGGGCGCGTGGTGATCAGCTTTGTGCTGCTGCCGCATTACTTCCGCGGGGAGCTTTATACGGCCTATGAACTGATCGAACGCCGCTTTGGGCGCGGGCTGCGCTCGCTGACCGCCGGATTATTTCTGCTGACGCGGGCGGCGGCGGAAGGCGTGCGCGTCTATGCGGTGTCCATTGTGGTCTCGATTGCGCTGGGCACAGGAGAGAGAGCCTCGATCGCGATCATCACTGCATTGACGCTCATCTATACGTTCGAGGGCGGACTGGCGGCGGTGATCTGGACCGATGTGGTGCAGACGGCGATCTATGTAGGGGGCACGATCGTCGGTCTCACGACCATCGTGCACCTTGTTCCCGGCGGATGGGCCGCGATTCATGCGGCAGCCGCGAGTGCGGGCAAGTTTCAGGTGTTTGACTTCAGCGGCAATTTCTGGCTGCCCTACACTTTCTGGGCGGGCCTCATTGGTGGAACCTTCCTCACCACCGCCAGCCATGGCACGGATCAACTCATCGTGCAGCGGCTGCTGGCGGCGCGCGGGCAGAAGCAATCGGTCACGGCCCTGCTCTCCAGCGGTGCGGCGATCCTGTTTCAATTTGCGTTATTTCTGATTGTTGGGGTCATGCTGTGGGCCTATTACCGCGTGCCCTCGGCAAACTTCGGCAGACCGGATCGAATCTACCCCACTTTTATCGTCACACACATGCCGCACGGAATCTCTGGCTTGCTGGTGGCGGCGATTCTGGCGGCGGCGATGTCGAACCTGAGCGCGGCGTTGAATTCACTGTCGTCGAGCGCAATCATGGATTTTTATTCACGGCTGCGGCCGCAATCGGATGAACGAACCAAGATGCGGCTTTCGCGGGTGGCGACACTGGTTTGGGGGCTGGTGCTGTTTGGCTTGGCGGTGATCGCACTGCATAAGGTGAGCCGCGTGGTGGAGGTCGGGCTGCAGATCGCATCGGTCGCTTACGGCGCGCTGCTGGGAGCATTTCTGTTAGGAACGCTGACCCGTCGCGCCAATCAACTCGGCGCCATGCTCGGAATGGTTTGCGGATTCGGCATCGAGCTGTATTTGTGGCTAGGGACGAGGGTGCCGTGGACCTGGTGGGTGATGATTGGAACCTGCGTGACCTTCGCGATCGGATGGACCAGTAGCCTGGTTGTGCGCGCGCAAAAGCCACCAAGCCTTTAACCGCCCAGTTTGCCGAGAACAACCGCCGAGGTCGCGGAGGAAAGGCAATGACGGCTCTTGCGCCGCAACCAGCCACGCGCAGAGGAAAAGAAACAGTATGGATCTGGGCAGCAGGTTTGCCATGGAAACCTCCGTCCGCTCCTTCCAGGGACGCGATTCCGTGCCCATCTTGCGTGCGGGACACAATGTGTTAGACCCCCCGGCGCCCGGCTTTGTTTCCGGCCAGTCGAGATACGAATTCCGCAATTGCTTCCAGCGTCGCGTCCGGCTGATCGCGCTGCGGCGAGTGCCGGCAATCCGCCAGACGAACTACCTCGACGGGACCGCCGCTCTGTTTTTTAATCGCCTCCACCTGCGCCATTGTCCCATACTGATCGTCGAGACCTTGAACGGCAAGGATCGGGCACGTAATGCGAGGCAAATATTCTTCAATGTTCCAGTGCCGAAAATCCGGATGCAGCCAGATATTGTTCCACCCCCAGAACGTGCGCGCCGCATCGCGGTGGTGGCGCCCCAATTTTTCGGGCAAATTCGTGGTCTCAAATTTGACTTTGGCCTCGGCGATGCTGGATATGCTGAGGTCTTCCACAAACACGTGCGGCGCCAGCAGCACCAGCCCGCGTACGTGGTCGTGCGCTCCGGTGTAGATCAGCGCGATGGAAGCTCCATCACTATGGCCGACGAGAATCGGATTTTCAATCTGAAGTTGCCCTAGGAGATCGGGCAGCGAATGCAAGGCCTCTTCATGCATGTACCGGATACCACGTGCCTCGGCGAGCAAATCCGACTGGCCTGATCCGTATCGCGAGTAAACAGTCACGCCGCACTGGGTAGCCGCCGCCACGCGCGCCGGAAAATCCTTCCAGTGCGAGACCGAGCCTAGTCCCTCATGTAGGAATACGATCTCGGGCCGCCCTGCGCCCTGTGCCGCAATCCGTTGCACCTCCAGATTGTGGCCCTGCACATTCAGCTCAAAGTTGTGGGTGGCGGGGACAGACGTCGTCATTGTTCCTTTTCATTTTCATCGCGAAAAGAGTTGCATTCCATTCACAGAAAAAGTCGCCGCGCGCAGTAATTTTATAGGTGCTTCCGGCACTTGCCACTGCATCGAACGTTAAAGATAAAGTAAGCTATAGGAAGAATTAAGGAGGCCAGGTGCGCTGCCCTCGCTGTGGCAACGAAAACCCGGAAGGAAACCGGTTCTGCGGAATGTGCGGTGCGACCATGCTAGCGGCGGATGTGCCGGCCGCGCAGGTGCAGCGCGCTGCCGCTTCAGGATCGCCACCGTCTGCGCAACCTGCTCCGCCGGTTCGGCCGCGTACTGCAGAGCCGCCTCGCCCTGTACCGCCCTCCGATGATGGACCGTCGATCAGCGGACCTTCCTTTCTCGGCCTAAGCGATCCCGCACCGCGCAAACGCGACACAGGACTGAGCATCGATCCGCACGCATCCTCCGGGAATCTCGACTACCTGCTCGACGACGAGGAAGAGCACCGCGGCAGCGGCGCGGGAAAAGTTTTCCTGATTCTCATCGCGCTCGCCTTAGCTGTTGGATTTGGGTATCTCCGCTGGAAAGGCCATGGTTTCGGCTGGATCAGTTCGAGCCTCAGCAAGCCTTCCGCTGTGGCGAAGAATCCAGACGCCACGGACTCCGACTCGTCAGCGGCACCTTCAAGCGCTACACCGAATGCACAGGCCCCGCCGGCGAACCAGCCGGCATCTTCCCCCGCTCCCGTTGCCAACTCGACACCTCCTGCTGCCGGGAACGATACCGCAAACTCGACTTCCACCTCGGCACCACCGAGTGCAACGCCGCCTACTAGTGCGGCGACTAAGAACGCTCCCCAGTCGGACAATGCCCCGGCCGCAGCGGACTCCGATAGTGGCACGGCTGACAACAAGGCGGACGACAATGCCGACAACAAAGCTTCAGATTCCGCCGATCCGGCTGCCCCCGCCGACAAACCTGCTGCCTCTGAACCACCGGCTCCGAAGCCCCGCCCAGCCAGCAAGCCCGCACAACACACCGATACGCTTGCCGAAGCTCAGAAATATCTCTATGGCCGCGGCGCAGCCCAGGACTGCGAGCGCGGCCTTCGCCTCCTCAAGCCCGCAGCCAATGCAGCCAATCCCAAAGCCATGGTCGAAATGGGCGCGCTTTATTCTGCTGGGCTCTGCACCCCGCACGATCTCCCTACCGCGTATCGCTGGTTTGCCATGGCTCTCCGCAAAGACCCGGAGAATCAGGCCATTCAAGGCGATCTGCAAAAGCTTTGGGGTGAGATGACGCAGCCCGAGCGGCAACTCGCGATTAAATTAACCCAGTGAGGATCCTTCATCCCGCGACAGCAGCGGCCCTACTGCTCTGGTTTGTTTTTCCTCTTCGGATTAACTCTGCGCAGCAGGAGCAGGCGCAATCGAACCAGTCCCAGTCGAAACAGCGTACTTCCCCTCCCACCCAACGCCAGATGGGAAGCCGCAAGAACTATGTCGGCCTGCTGAATTTCGCCGAAGTCTCCCCTCACCTCTACCGCGGAGGGCAGCCAGGCGCTGACGGCCTTAAAACCCTCAAGAAGATGGGTGTCGGCATCGTCATCGATATGCGCGGCAGCAAAAGTCCGCATGAAAGGATCGCCGTAGAAGAACTAGGAATGCGGTACGTTTCAATCCCCTGGCATTGCCCCTTCCCCAGCGATGCCACTTTCGCCCGCTTTCTTCGGGTGATCCACGACAATCCGCGCACTAAAATTTTCGTGCATTGCCGTCTCGGTGACGATCGCACCGGAATGGCCATCGCCACGTATCGCATGGCCGTGGAAGGCTGGTCCGCCGACGAAGCTTTGAAAGAGATGAAGGAATTCGGATTCAGAGGGATCCATCACCTGATCTGCCCCACGCTCGAAACCTACGAGAGGGAATTCCCCCAACACCTCAAATCGAATCCGATCTTTAGGCAACCGGAGCCAAGAAAATAAGCCATGGATTGATCGTCACGGATCAAGAACCCTTCGTTTTAATCCGTGCGAATCCGCGAGAATCCGTGGCAATAGACGTTGCCTTTACGCTTCGTCCTGCTCCTTCAATCGCGCGATCACGCTGAAATCCTCCAGCGT
>Ga0070735_10001113_pt1 | contig 26637 bp, 22 predicted proteins | sample Coa_R1_FD_66443 | JGI IMG/M metagenome (GOLD analysis project Ga0070735, IMG submission 66443) | Surface soil microbial communities from Centralia Pennsylvania, which are recovering from an underground coalmine fire - Coalmine... | ecosystem: Environmental > Terrestrial > Soil > Unclassified ...
GAAGCCCTTCCTTGCTGCGCCAGAGGACCAGGTCTTGTCCGAGAAGCCGCGCCGGCCGGACTTCTTTTGCTGCCATGTCCGTAGATTGCGCGACAACGTGCCAATCGTTAAGCAGAATTGGATCATCGATCATAGCAACGTGTGTATGGCCTCCGCTGGTTTCTTGCGCCGCTCCACAATGTGCGCAGGAACTCTCTGTCGCCAGAAATTCGCAGGAGAATATCACAAGTGAATCAGTTAATTGGCTTAGCTTTTCCTATCTCTCGCATCACGCTTTTGCATCACGGCAGTAATGGTCTTGGCTTTCGAAGGATGATACGCTGCGATTCTCAATGATCTAAGGCTCCAAGGATTTGAGTCGGTGTTGCTGTAGCCATGGTTTGCGAAATTCTCGGGAGTTCCGGATGGGCAGAATATCGAGGCGTGTCTTCAACGGAGCACTCGCTTCTGCTATCGGCTGGTCGGCGGTTGCGACAGCATGGGGAGATCCCAATCGCGATACCAGCGTGGTGCTGCTGCTTTCAGGAGTGATTACGGATGGCGGCTGGAGCCAGTTGGCCTACAACGGGCTAAAAGAACTCAAGGCGCGGCACGGGTTTAAGACAGCATATGCGGAGAACATCAGCATTGCCCAGATGGATCAAGTCGCGCGAGGATATTCGGACGACGGTTTCGATCTGATCATCGGCCATGGCGTCGAATTCAGCAGCACGCTTCTTGAAGTCGCGCCCGATTATCCCAGGCAACATTATTTTGTCACCACTTTTCTTCCGCAAGCCGAGGTGCCCCGCAACATCATGTTCGTCAACATGGGATACTTCGGCGCGGCTTACGGCGCCGGCATCCTGGCTGCTCTCATTTCGGATAAAAAACAAGCCGTTGGCTTCATCGGAGGCGATGACGATCCCAACCAGCAGCGGATTAAGAGAGCCTTTATCGCTGGAGCGCAGCACATTGTTCCCGGAATTAAGGCGCTCGCGATCATTACGGGCGACTATGACAACGCGGCTAAGGGCAGAGAGGCCGCTTCGATTTTGATTGGGAACGGCGCGGACGTCATCTGGCACGCGGCCGATGTGACCGGTCTTGGAGCAATTCAGGGCGCAGTTGCGGCTAACGTGAAAATTCTCGGCTGCTATTCGGACCAGACCGAGCTTGCTCCCAACAATATGGCGACGAGCTTTGAGATGAATCTTGGAGGGATGGTGATCTCGGTTTCAGAGGAGCTCGCGGCCGGCACGTTTGCGGGCGGCACTGAGTGGCGGCCTCCGGTCAATCAGATGTGGCTTCAGAAGTGCGGCAAGAATGGGGATTACAATCCTCGACTTGTGTCAGCCGACGAATGGAAGATTTTCCAGAAGGCCTGGAGCGACATCGCATCGCGCAAAATCGATGTCGAGGCGCTGGTGCCGTAACTTTAAGTAGGCTTCCGCGAAGCTGGCGTTTCCATTGCAACTTTTACAAGGCGGGCTCTCGAAGGAGCGAGTGGTGAAGCATTCCCTGGAAATGAGGAACATCGTAAAGCGCTTCCCGGGCGTGCTCGCGAACGATCATGTCAATTTCACGGTGCGCGCGGGGGAAATTCACGCGCTGCTCGGCGAGAACGGCGCCGGCAAGAGCACGTTGATGCAGATTCTCTACGGTTTCCATTCCATGGATTCCGGCGAGATTCTGATCGACGGCGAATTAGTGCGTTTGAGCAGCCCCAAGGACGCAATTGCACTCGGCATTGGCATGGTGCATCAGGAATTCATGCTGGTGCGGCCATTTTCGGTAATCGAAAACACGGTACTTGGTTTGCGAGAGGCTGGCCCGCTGCTCCATTTAGAACAGGCCTCGGAACGTCTGAGGGAATTGAGCAATCGCCACGGGCTCGCGCTTGATCCTGGCGCCAAGGTGGGTTCGCTGCCAATTGGCGTGCAGCAGCGAGTCGAGATTCTAAAACTTTTGTATCGTAATGCGCGGCTGCTGATTCTCGATGAACCTACCGCCGTGTTGACTCCGAGAGAGAAAGACCAGCTATTTGCGATACTGCGCAAACTCCGGGACGACGGCCGCTCGATCGTCATCGTCACGCACAAGCTTGCGGAGATTATGGAATTTGCGGACCGCGTCACGGTGATGCGCGATGGAAAAGTGGTGGCAACGCGCACCGTCGATTCGACCTCAAAGCAGGAGTTAACGCAACTCATGGTAGGGCGCGAGGTGAATCTGCGCGCGGATAAATCCGCCCAGGAACCGGGCGCGCCAGTTCTGCAAATTAAAGAATTACGCGTTGAAGATGAAACCGGACGAGAGAAAGTTCGCGGTATAAATCTGGAAGTTCATGCCGGCGAGATCTTAGGCATTGCAGGCGTTGACGGCAATGGCCAATCAGAACTCGCTGAGGCCGTTATGCAGCTTCGTGAAATTAAGAGTGGCGAGGTATTTCTGAGCAGCATCGATATTACTGGGCTGAGCGTCGCGCGGACTCGTGCCGCGGGCATTTCGTACGTTCCAGCGGATCGGCGTCACGTTGGCTCGGTGACACAAATGTCCGTCACCGACAATGCGATTCTCGGATTGCAAAAACAATACGCTCGCGGTTTGTTTAGGAGCATTGGCGATGCTCGGAAATCCGCGGAGTCGCTCGTTACGCGATTTGGAATACGCAGCGCAGGAATCGATCTTGCCGCGGGAAAACTTTCCGGCGGCAACCTCCAGAAATTGATCCTGGGCCGGGAAATCATGCGCGGATCGGCAGCTCTGATCGTTGAACATCCCACGCGTGGGCTGGACGTGGGCGCCGTCGAGTCCGTCTGGAGCGAATTGCTGCAGGCGCGGCAAGAAGGCAAAGCCATCATGCTGATCTCGGCGGAACTCGATGAACTTTTGAACCTGGCTGACAGAATTGCAGTGATGTTCGAAGGCCGCATCATGGGTGTGGTCGAACCGGCGGCGGACTCGGTGGAAGAAATTGGATTGATGATGGCGGGTATTCCGGCGGGAGGAACACTTACGACTGCTGGGGCGATGAAGGAGACGCGGCGTGACGAAACTCTTTGAGCGCCGGCTGGCCCCGCTGGACTCACCGCTTGCCATTTTTACCACGACGACCGCAGCTTTCCTTGCAGCAATGCTGGTTACATCATTTCTCTTCCTCTCGTATGGCGCGAGTCCATTCCAGGCGTACTTCGCGCTTTTTCACGAGCCGTTCGCAACGCTGCGCGGGTTTGGCTATGCGCTGGTGCGAGCGTCGCCGTTAGCCCTGATAGCTTTGGGCACAATCGTCAGTTGGCGTTCCGGCTTCACCTATCTTGGATTTGAGGGATCTTTCGTCATCGGTGCTGCAGCAACCGGCTGGCTTGCGTTGTTGACGGCGCCCGGATCGCGTCATCGGTCCACTTCCTTTACTTCTATTTTTACCACTCGTAATTTTATTGGCGTTCGCTGCGGCGGGCATCTGGGCCGCTCTCGTCGGACTCGTTCGCGCCAGGCTGGGCGGAAACGAAGTATTGATTTCCTTGATGTCGAATTACGTCGCGATATTTATTTTGCAATATCTGGTGTCAGGTCCGATGAGAGCGCCCGGCAGTCTTCCGGAAACTCCATTATTTCCTCGCGCCACATGGCTACCCTTTATTTTGCCTGGAACGCGCGCACACGCGGGCATTTTGATCGCAATCATTGCCGCTGGTTTAGTCTGGATGCTGCTGCAAAAAATGCCGCTCGGTTACGAAATGATTGTGACTGGATTCAATCCATTTGCAGCGCGATATGCGGGCATCGATGTGGGGCGCCGGTTGGTGCTGGCTGCATTTTTTGCTGGCGGACTTGGGGGCCTCGCCGGAATGGTGGAAGTACTGGGGGCGCAGCACCGGCTGATGGATGGAATCAGCGGCGGCGTCGGATTCGTCGGAATCATTGTCGCCCTTCTCGCGCGATTGAATCCGCTCGCCGTGATTCCAACCGCGTTTCTATACGGAGGCATGTCGGTGGGCGCTGACGCCATGCAGCGGCGCGCGAGCATACCTTCCTCGATCACGTTTATCCTCGAGAGCCTCGCGGTACTTTTTGTGTTGGCATTTGATGCTCTGCGTTATTACAAAGTGAATCCTTCCGTTTTGTGGCGCCGGTCGCCTCCGCCTGTCGCCGAGCAGGTGTTGAAATGAACGGCGCACAACTTCTGAGTTCGGCTTTTCTGGCCACATGGCTATCCGCCAGCTTGCGGCTTGCGGGACCTGTGCTTCTGGCCGCTCTCGGTGAAACATTTGCCGAACAAAGCGGCGTGTTGAATGTGGGGATCGAAGGAACAATGCTTTTGGGCGCGTTGGCGAGCTTCCTTTCGTCCTACTATACGGGAATGATCTGGATCAGCCTGCTGGTTGCAGTGCTCGTTGGCATCGTCGCGAATATTTTTTTGGCGTGGATGTACATTAGCGTGCGCGCAAGCCAGGTTGTGGCTGGGCTGGTGTTCAATGTACTCGCGCTCGGCATTGCCAGTACGATTTACCGCCGGGCGATGGGCAATTCCGCGGTGCCCGAGAGCATCGCGATGTTCCATCCCCTGCACATACGCTTCCTCAGCGACATTCCTTTGATCGGCCCCGCGATATTTGGGCAAACAATACTTTTCTATTTGACGCTGCTCCTGGCCTTCGTTGCCCACTTCATTTTGTATCGCACGAATTTCGGACTCGCTCTGCGGGCTTCCGGAGAAAATCCCGCAGCCGCCGATTCCGCGGGAATTTCTGTTTACCGCATGCGCTACGCCGGAACATTGATTTCGGGAGCAGCGGCGGGGATGGCGGGCGGGTATCTGGTGCTCGCGCAGGTGGGGCTCTTTCGCGAATCCATTGTCTCCGGGCAGGGATTCATTGCGCTGGGCATCGTCATCTTCGGACGCTGGAATCCGCTGAAGGCTGCCGTCGCCGCGATTGTTTTTGGCGCCTGCGATGCTCTCCAGTTGTCATTGCAGATTTTTGGAACGCGCGTTCCGCCGCAACTTTTGCTGGCACTGCCATACGTCGTGACGATTCTCGCGATCTCAGGATTGTTTGGAGGCAAAGCGGTTCAGCCGGCGGCGCTGATGTCACCCTACGTTAAGGACTAGATCCAACATCTGAACCTCAGCGGCCTAAAGCCGCACCGATCCTACAGGGTTTATCCCGTGGCTAAAGCCACGGCCCGCAAATATTTTTTGGTTGCGACACAGACTGAACGCGAAGAAAAATTCCTTTCTCACCAGTCATGAGTCCTTGTTTCCAACACACAGGAAGTCATCGGATTATCGCGGGATTGGGCATGTGGTAGCGCGGGCGCCCCGCCGGCAGTTTTTCTACGCCGGATAAGAGAGCCGGCGAGACTCCGGCGCTACAAATTCGGTTTTGGATCCTTAGTCTTTGTGGGTCACGGCTTCAGCGTGACATAAATCTTGAATTTTCGAATCGGCTTTAAGCCGCTGACGTCGGCTAAATCGTCATCGAGCGCCAGGGCCGCTTCTTGAAACGGTCGGAGCCCGCGCGGCGCGCCAAATCATCTGCGCTGATCTGAGCCTGGCGTCGTACCGCGACTTCGTTCACGTTGCTAACCACACCATCGCGCATCACGAAGCGGCCATCAATCATGACCGTCGAAACCTCATGTCCCAAGGCGGAATAAACAATCGCGGACACCGGGTGATGGATCGGAGTCATGAAAGCATTGTCGTAGTCGAGGACGACCAGATCCGCTTTTTTCCCGACTTCGATCGATCCAATTTCCTTCTCCAAGCCCACGGCGCGCGCGCCATCGATGGTGGCGAGTTCCAGAACCTTTTCCGCGGTAATGACCGTGGCATCCTGATGAAAACCCTTTTGCATGAGTGCGGCGAATTTCATGGCCTGAAAAAGGCTGTGATTATTGCTGCTCGCGGGCCCATCCGATGCGAGGCCGACGGTAACACCGGCAAGAAGCATTTCAGGAATGGGCGGGCATCCTGAGGCCAGATACATATTGCTGCATGGATTGTGCGCAACTTTTGTATCGTGGTGACGAAGAATCCTGATGTCATGAGATTTGCAATGCACGCAGTGCGCGGCGAGAACGTCCGGGCCAAGAAAACCAATCTCACTCAGGAATTCAGTATCCGTTTGTCCATAACGCGATGCTGCTGTCTGCAATTCAAACGTGGTCTCCGCCACATGCGTTGTAATAAGAGCGTGTTGTTCGTCGGCAAGCTTGCGGGTCAAGCGATATCCTTTTTCGTCGACTGCCCAAATCATGTTGGGGGCCACGCCCACTTGAACTCTTGCGCCCGGCTTGTTGTAACGCTGCATTTGCTCGCGCGCATCTCCGATCGCGTGTTCCGGTTCTTCGATGAGCTCGCGTGGGACGCCGTATTCTTCGCCGGTCGAGATGAAGCCGCGGCAGACAAAGCCGCGCATTCCGGTTTGTTCATAAGCATCCACTACCGACTTGATCATGCCGGGCCGCGTATGGACATACATGAAATCCACAAGCGTCGTTACGCCCGACCGAATGGATTCAACGCAGCCATGAACCGCGGCGACATGAGCGTCTTCAGGCGTCAGGTGCACGCCGCTCGGGCCCGTCATACAGGTGAACCACTTCTTCAGCACCATGTCGTCACCGAGCCCCTTGAGCAGCGTCTGAAAAAGATGCGTGTGCGTGTTCACCATTCCCGGCATCACGATGCGCCCTTTGCAATCCACAATTTCGGCCGTCGGAAAGCGCCGCTGCAGGTCTTGACGTGTTCCCACGCCCGCAATCCGGTCTTTCTCCACGTAAACGCTCGCCGCTTCGAGCACTTCCCGCTTTCCGTCCATCGTGATCAGCCAGGCGTCTGAAAAAATAAAGCTCATTGAGAGTCTCCCAGTTTTTTTGAACACAATTTGCCGCGGCACACTATCCGTGCCGTCAGATTCTTTTTTTTCGCAGCAAGCGTTCCGCTTTAGGACTTCGCCGCGTAGTGATTTACTTTTTGCGAAAAATAAGAGCATCGAGAGAAATGGGACCGGCACCAAAAGTTGCCAGCGCGAACGCCCCCACTCCCAGAGCAAGCGCGAGTTCATACTTGTCTACCGCAAGCGGGTTCTGGAAAAATTGCTCACCCTTCCACATGGCGATGGCCATTTCCCCGGCCAGAAGCAGTCCCAGTATCCGCGTAAAAAGTCCGGCGATCAGCAACGCTCCTCCACCAAGCTCCAGAACGCCGGCGATATATACGAAGTACGCTGGAAGATGGTTTATGTGAACCATTTCGTCGATGTGTTCGAGCCTGCGGCCCCAAAATTTTGGATACCCGTTGTACATGAGAATCACGCCAAGGCCTACTCGCAAGAGCAACAGCGACAGAGGCCTCAACTTTTCCAAACGGTGCACTCGTATTCTCCTTAAACTGCAAAAGGGTCGACAACTATAGCAGGGGAACTTGTCGTTTTACTTCGTCTGCACGAACTGCAACGTGTAGGCAGTGGACGGATCGAAAGGTTTGTCGATCACCTTCAATTCCAAAAGCTGCGTATACATAGTCGACCAGCGCTCCGGATCCATCCGCCCAAACTGGGCGCCACTCGGGTCATCTCCGGCGACGAAGTGTCCATCGCGCAATGCCTGCCAGCTAAACTGCATCCAGTCCGGGCTCAGCGCAGGATTCAATTTGGCGATGGCGGCGTTGGCCGCGGCGGGATCATTCAAGTAATCTCTCCATCCTGCAAGCGATGCTCGTACGAATTTCTCGACTACGTCAGGATGCTGCCGCAGCATTTCGCGCGTGGTGTACATCACGCGGTACGGGTTGTAGCCGGCGTCGCTCGTGAGCAGTACGCGGGTCTCGATGCCGGCCTGATGCGCGAAAAACGGTTCCGATGTTGCAAACGCTTGCTGAATATACTGAGGATCCGCCACGAAGTTGGCCACGTTCATCATCGCAGGAACTTCGTGAACGTCGTTTAATTGAAAACGCTTGGCGATATATTCAAACCACGTTGATCCTGTTTTGATGGCGACCGTGTGGCCATGAAGATCCGAAAAAGAGTGAATCGGTGAATCTTTCCTGACCATAATGCCTTGCGGATCGCGTTGCATCGTCGCGGCCACGGCCACGAGCGGCTGTCCGTCGGCGACAGACTCCAGGATCTTGTCCGACGAGCCCATGCCGAACTGAGCCGCCCCAACGGATACTTGCTTCTCCACAGATACATAGGGCCCACCAGGCTGGATCGTGACGTCGAGACCCTCGTCTCTGTAATAACCCTTTAGGAGGGCGGTGTAAAAACCGCCATGCTCGGGTTGCGGGTACCAGTCAGCTTGCAAGTTCACTTTCGTCAATCCGGTTTCGCTTGGCGAGTGCCCGCAGCCTTGAACGAAGAGGCTCGCGAGTATGAAAAGGCAGCAGATGTGGGAAATAATCTTGCTCATACGCTCGTTCACAATGGCGTTCAAATTCTGGCGGCAGCCTTTTGCCTCACGCCCGCGTGGGTGAAGGGCTTATGGTAAGCCGCGCGTGCACGAAGAATAGCATGCTGCGGTTTTCGTCCAGCGGCCTAATCGAATACATACAAAAATTCGATAGCAGCCTCGTCCCATGCGGTAAAACATTGTGATAAATTGCGGCATGGCTTCCCTGGCAAAAATAGCAACGGGTCATGCGGCTATCGACGAAGAGCGCATGCGCGAAATCTTCCGGTTCACCGCGCGTTCCCTGAAAACAGCACACCCTGTTCCCTTCGGCGCGTTAATTGTAAACACGCGCACGGGCGAAACGCTGATGCGCGGGACCAATTCGGTTCTGCGCGAAAGCGATCCCAGTTCCCACGCCGAAACACGCACCGTCCGACTGGCGTGCAAGAAATTAAAAATTCCTTCCCTGGCCGGGTACACGATGTACTCCACCTGCGAACCATGCGCGATGTGCATGGCCAATGCGCTTTGGGCCAGGCTCGACCGAGTGGTATTTGGCGCGACGATTGACGATGCCAAACGGTATGTACTGCAAATTCATATACCCGCAAAAGAAGTGGCGCGACGCTCGGACATGATTTGCCGCGTGGACGGCCCCGTCTTGCGCGATTTATGCAGCACGCTTTTCACGCATCCCAAGATGCAAAAGGCCTTTCGGACCTGGAGCACGGGCCGGAGTAACAACAAGGACACGACTCGAAAGGCCTAGCCCCAGCGCGAGCGAATAATCATGGACGCAACGCACATCGCGGCATTGTCTTCCGTTCTCGGCGACGATTCGCGCGTCCTCACGCAGCCGCAGTTGGTGGAGCAGCTCTCCCGCGACTTCTATTGGTATTCGCCAGTGCTGCGCAAACAACTCGATGGCAAGACGGGCGATCTCGTGGTCCAGCCCTTGACTGTTGCGGAGATCCAGGGCGTGTTGCGCTACTGCCACGCACATGATCTTCCGGTAACGGTCCGCGGCGCGGGCACCGGAAATTATGGACAGGCAGTTCCCCTGCACGGCGGCGTTGTGCTGGACCTTGCACTGATGGATCGCGTGGAATCGATCGAGCAGGAGGGCGTTGCCGTTTGCCAGCCAGGCGCGAGGCTGGGCGTTATCGAAAATGAGGCGCGCAAGTCCGGCTGGGAATTGCGGTGCTATCCATCGACGATCGTCAAAGCCTCGATAGGCGGATTCCTGGGCGGCGGTTCCGGCGGTATCGGCTCAGTAGCGCATGGAAATTTGCGCGATTTCCAAACAGTGCGCGCCATCGAGGTAGTGACGATGGAAGCGGAACCTCGTGTGGTGAAACACGAGGGAGAAGCAGTACACGACATTCTGCACGCCTGGGGGACCAACGGCGTGATCACGCGCATCTGGCTGGCGCTCACGCCCGCGGTTGAGTGGTCGCAGTGCGCCGTCGCGTTCGATACGTTCGATTCCGCGTATGATTTCAGCGAACGAATCGCCAACGGCGCCTCCTGGATCAAGCGCCTGGTCACCACATTTGAGTGGCCGATTCCTTCTTTTTTCACGCCCATAAAACAGTACGCGCCCGAGGGCAAGTCTCTCGTGTCTTTTATGATTGCTTCGGCGCAACGTACCGAACTCGCAAACGCGGCCCGGGAAGCTGGTGGAGAAGTTAGCTACGCCGGCCACTATGCCGGGCTGGCCACGAGGCCGCTGCTTTCCGATTACACCTGGAACCACACTACGCTGTGGGCCATCAGAGCGGATGAAGCCTACACCTATCTGCAATGCGGCTTCGACCCAGTGACGGTGCGCGAACAGATGAAGCGTTTGAGGGAGCGCTTCGGGCAGGAAATCCTCTTTCATATGGAGTTCATGAAAAACGGCGACGGGCAAGTGATTCCCGGAGCTATTCCACTCGTCTATTACACAACCGAAGAGCGGCTGAACGAGATGATTAACTTTTGCCGGGAGATTGGAGTTTTTGTCGCCAATCCTCACGTGAACAATGTTGAAGGAGGAGGCCGCTATCGCGCGGACAACGTGCAGCTCCTCGCCAAGAAACGCTACGACCCAAAGGGGCTGATGAATCCGGGCAAAATGATCACTTTTGAAGCTGACGCGCACGTGGGCGCAACCGTGACTGGAGGCATTAAAAGATGAAAACCTGGGTGCCCGATGGGCGGAATTTCGCCTACCTGAATTGGAAGCAAGTGGATGCCCTGCCGCGCGAGTCGACGCTGCTGGTGCTGCCTACGGCGGCGATCGAACAGCACGGACATCATTTGCCTCTGGCCACGGATACGCTGATTAACAATCTGTTGCTTGGTCACGCGCTTGAGAAACTGCCGCCGGAGATGCACGTCTACGCTCTGCCTCCGGTGCATTACGGTAAGAGCAACGAGCATATCGGGTTTCCTGGAACGCTCTCGGTGAGCTCAGCAACGTTTATGGCCGTGCTGCGCGATTTAGGGGCGAGCGTCGCGAGCGCCGGGTTTTGCAGGCTGGTTCTCTACAACACGCATGGCGGCAATACTTCGTTGATCGACGTTATGGCCCGTGATTTGCGCGCGGAGTTTAATCTGCGGACTTTTGCGCTGCACGGCTCTGGCGGAATCGCATTTGAGGGTTTGAGCGCTCAAGAGCGGGCGTATGGCTTTCACGCAAATGAAGTTGAGACGGCGTTCTTGTTGGCGTCAATGCCGCAACTCGTGGATCGTTCGGCGTACACGGTTAATTACATCGCGGACATCGCGAACCCGGAGTTGCTACTGCCGGAGAATGCTCCCGCAACTTTCGCCTGGCTGACTCGCGACATCGCACCGAGTGGCGTGATGGGCGACCCGCGGCCTGCGACGGCGGAAAACGGCGCGCGTTGGCTGAGTGCCGCGGCGACGCGCCTCGCATCTGCACTCGAAGCGATGGTCCGCTATCCGAGGCAACCTCCGAAATGAGCGAGCCGCCTCTGGTCGATTGCGGCAACGGCGTGCGTCTCGAACGAGGTGTGCACTGCCGCATGTCAGACGGAGTCGAGTTGTTTTCGGATCATTACTATCCGCCAAGTCCAGGCCCGCACGCGACTTTGCTGATGCGTCAGCCGTACGGGCGCGCCATTGCGTCGACCGTCGTCTATGCACACCCGGTTTGGTTCGCCCGGCATGGATACAACGTCGTGATTCAAGATGTGCGCGGCCGGGGAGATTCCGGTGGCGAGTTTTATCCGTTCAGATCCGAAGCTCGCGATGGACGCGAGACCATCTCCTGGCTTCGTACTCGACCCGAATCCAATGGCCGGGTCGGCATGTACGGCTTTTCGTATCAAGGCATGACGCAACTGCTGGCCGCAGCCGAACAGCCCGAAGGTTTGCAGTGCATCGCGCCGGGGATGACGGCGCACGACCTCTATCACGGTTGGTTTTATCACAACGGAGCGTTGCGTCTTGCCTCGAGTTTGGGTTGGGGCCTGCAGATGCTGAAGGCGGATGCGCGACGCCGCAAGTTGCGCGAGGCGAGTGACCGCCTGGAACAAGCTTGGGCCAACCTCCCGGCACAAACGAGCTCGCTGCCCTTCGGTGATCATCCTGCGTTGCGTGGGGAAGGACTTCCGGGCTATGTGTCCGATTGGTTTGATCACGCGCTGCCCTGTGAGTATTGGACATCCCTCGACGTGAGCAAAACGCTCGATCGGATTTGCGTTCCGGCGTTGCATATCTCCGGCTGGTACGACACGTATCTCAAGGGCAGCATTGATGGCTTTCGTGCGTTGTCTGAGCGTGCGGGCAGCGCTTTTGCGCGCGAGCACCAGTATCTTGTCGCCGGTCCTTGGCAACACATTCCCTGGGGCGATCGCATCGGCGCCGCCAACTTCGGATCAGAAGCGTTGCTCGATACAGATGCGATTCTGCTCCGCTGGTTTAATCATTGGCTCGCGGACTCGGGTGAATTTTCGAGCGAACCGCGCATACGCCATTTCGTTCTCGGGGAAAACTCTTGGCGGCAGGCGGATGTCTGGCCGGCGAAGGCAAATCACACGCTCTATTTGCGCAGCGCGGGCCGCGCGAATTCACGCAAGGGTGATGGTGTTCTCTCGACGAATCCGCCCTCGGCCGACGAGCCTTGCGACATTTTTGTGTATGACCCTGAAGTGCCGGTGACGGCTCCAGGTGGGTCAGCAGCTGCGAGCGGGCAATTCGATCAGGCCGTGCTGGAGATGGGAAACAACTTGCTCGTCTACACGACCGCGCCACTCAAGGAGTCACTCCGAATATTCGGCACGCCCCGTGTGTCGCTCTACTGCGCGACTTCCGCGGCGTACACGGATTTCACGGCCAAATTAATTCGCGTGCGGCCCGGCGGGGCAGCCGAATTCGTTTGTATCGGCGTCGCACGGTCGAGTTGGTTTTTCGCTAAGACAGGATACACGGCGGACACTATTCATCATTGGGAGTTCGACCTGGAGCCAACCTCCTGCTACTTCGCAGCAGGAGATTGCATTCGACTGGAGGTGGCTAGCAGCGCGTTTCCGCTCTATGACCGCAATCCGGGCAGTGAAGTGGATTCCAGTCGCGCCACATCCTGGGACTGGCAGCCTTCGACGCAGATTCTTCATCACAGCAGCAATTATCCCGGCGCCCTGCATTTGCCGGTGAGCGAGACGGCGGCATCGGCTGACGTGCAAAGCGCGTGATCATGATGACAAGAGAACAAGGCGCTCCGATGATCGAGCTCTCGGGTTTGACCAAGCGATATGGCGCCGGCCAAACAATCCTGGAATCGATTAACCTAACGATTTCAAAAGGTGAATTCGTGAGCTTCATCGGTCCCTCAGGCTGTGGCAAGTCGACGGCGCTGAAACTGATTGCCGGATTGGCTGTGCCGACTTCCGGGACAATCTCGGTGGAAGGCATGACTCCGAAGAACGCGCGCGAGGTCATCTCATTTATTTTTCAGGATGCAACGCTGCTGCCTTGGCGCACGGTGAAGCAAAATGTTGGTCTCGGTCTGGAACTGGAGGGAGTTGAGAGTAACCGGCGCAAGGAGAAAACTTCGCAGCTACTTGAACTCGTCGGTCTCCAGCATATGTCCGACGCATACCCGCGCGAACTTTCCGGCGGCATGAAAATGCGTGTCTCCATCGCCCGCGCTCTGGCCACGAGCCCGCGGCTCTTGCTCATGGACGAACCTTTTGCCGCTCTCGACGAGATGTCGCGCGACCGTTTGAACGAACAGTTGCTGCGTCTGCGAGACGAGCAAAAATGGACCGCCGTTTTTGTGACGCACTCCGTTGCCGAAGCTGTTTTTCTTTCCACTCGGATCGTAGTGTTGGCGTCCAATCCCGGCCGCATTCACACTATGCTTCCCATTGAACTGCCGCTGCCGCGCACGGCGGCATTGCGCGACACACCAGAGTTCGAGGCGTGCGTCATGCAGGTATCGCACGCGCTGCGGGCGGCGCTCGTACAATGAAGCAGCAACTCACCACGCTCGCTAACGCACTGGGCGTCTTTGCCGCGCTGCTGGTATTGTGGCAACTCGTTTTGTGGGTTTTCCATATTCCAAAGTACATGCTGCCTTCGCCGTGGGCTGTTGCGCGCGCAGTGGGCGCACGTTTTCCGTCGTTGCTGTCTGCATTATCAATTACAGCAGTGGAGTCCGGAGCCGGCCTCGCAGCCAGCATTGTGGTGGGCGTGATCGTGGCGCTCTTCTTCGCGCAATCGCGCTGGGTGCGGCGAATGCTTTATCCCTACACCATCCTGTTGCAGACCGTGCCCATCGTGGCTATAGCTCCGCTGATCCTCATGTGGGTGGGCGCCGGCACGGCCGCTGTGGCCCTCATTGCGTTCATCATCTCTCTCGCGCCCATCATCGCCAATACTACGCAGGGGCTCGTCAGCGTCGAAGAGAACCTGGTCCATCTCTTCCTGATGCACAACGCCACGCGCTCGCAACTGCTTTTTAAACTGCGCTTGCCGCACGCGGTCCCGTCGCTCTTCGTGGGAATCCGAATTGCCAGCGGAATTTCCGTGATTGGCGCCATCACCGGCGAACTTTATGCCGGCTCGAGCAGCGTCGGTGGAGGAGGTCTCGGCTACTCCATCCTGTATGCGTCATCGCAGCTGCAAACGGACTATCTGTTTGCGCTAGTGCTGGCGGCCACGGTGTTGGGGTTCAGCTTCTTTTTTCTAGTGATGTTTCTGGAGTGGTACTTCCTGCACCGCTGGCATGAATCGGCGCTCAAGATGGAGGTCGAGTGAAACGGGACATTATCTGTAAGGAGTAGAGCATGTTGCGATTAGAGACTGAAACCGGATGGTGGCTCGTCACGCATCCTGACCACGCGCGCCTGGCGGGCGCGTTTGCCGAGCGCTGGGGCAACGAGCGATTTTTGGCGCCGGAGCCGCGCGAGCATGTGTTGCGTGGGATCACGCGTCATGACGATGGATGGGCCGCGCGCGATGCCCAGCCGCAAATCACCCGGCTAGGCAAACCCAGCGCGTTCTCCGTGGAGCTGGTAGGTAAATATTCAGCCTTCGAGGAAATCGATCTGGAAGATTACCTTGCCGTACGCGACCGCGCGGTGCGGCTGATTGCGGCCGAAGATCCTTACGCGGCGATTCTCATTTCCATGCACACATACAGCCTTCTGAGTGATCATGCCGACCGCTCGACGATCGCGACTACGCAACTGCCCTTGCTCGATCGATTCTTGGAACAGCAAAAGGCTCTTCAGGCTTCGCTACTCGGTCAGATAGCCGCAAATCCGCGTTTCACACCGGCTCAAAAAAGCCAGAGCGCCATCCTCGACCATTTTCGCCTATTGCAAGCATCGGACTATTTATCACTACTCACGTGCGTAGACTTCCGCAAACCCGCCGATCTCCTTCACCAACTGCCGTTACGCGACGGCGGACATATTCCTGTGCAGGTTCGCGCGGTCGCTCCCCGGCATTTTGTCCTTGACCCGTATCCATTTCCCGAGGCCTCGTTGACCCTTCAATTCCCTGCGCGCCACGTGAAGGGCAAGACTTACTCCGAAGCGGCAGAACTTCAACGCGCATTCAAAGAGGCGCCTGTCGAGACACTCTCAGTGACGGTCAGCGCGAACTAAACTGTTGTGCCCCCGCGTCTCTTGCCCTGAGCACCGCGAAGGGTCAAGCGCGGGGGGGCTCGCGATTGGCAAGCAAGCCCTCGCCTCTAAGGAGGCGATCTACAATTTTCCTTAGCGCAGCCCAGCGGGAACCACGACATCGCAGTAAATCGAGAGAGTCACTACACCCTGAAAAAAAACGGCGGCATTCCGAAGAATGCCGCCGTAGTAAACTTGAAATTTGGCCTCAGAACTGAAGCGAGAGCGACATTTGAACCTGGCGTGAGCTGCCAATGGTGTGCACGACTTGTCCGATTCCGGTTGGGCATTGATAGAAGAAATTACCCACAAAGGGGTTTCCGTTGTTCGCTGCGCAAGCCGAAGCCGAGGGTACCGCAGGTTGACCTGTCGTGGGAGTTTGGACAAAGCCCAGATTTTGATCAATATTGTCGATGGGAATGTCAAAGCTCGGGTGGTTGGTCAAGTTGAAAACGTCCAAGCTGTACTTCAAGGCAAGCCGCTCCGTTAAATTCGTGATCTTCACGATGGAGATGTCTGCCCGCTTTTGCCAGGCTTGACGGAAGATATTGCGCTGGCCGCCACCGGGGATGAAATTGGTCTCGAAGTTATCCCCGGCAGGAATAGCGCCGTTCAGGTCGCCCGGTTGGAGGATTGGTATCGTAAAGCAGGACGCCTTCAGCGCGGGGAAATTTGGATTGTTGCCGGTCGCACCGGTTAGCGCGTTTTGCGGGGTGCAACCAGGCGCCAGCGGCACGATGGGATTTGTGATTCCGTCGTTAATGCTGTAGTAGAGGCTTCCGACGGCGCCCGAATAGTCGATCACGCTATAAGGCTGTCCGCTTTGAAGCACAACGAGTCCCTGGATAGCCCAGCCATCCAATACTTTACCTTCCCAAGTGTTGACCGGCACGAACTTGGGGAGTTCATAGTGATAGTCAATATTGAAGACGTGCGTGCGGTCATAGTCCGATGGCGCGTAGCCGCCCCTCAACTGGAGTGGGTTGCTGCCGTTATAGAACAGCCCCATGGCGCTTTGTTCGTCAAAGGAACGTGAGAAGGTGTAGGAAACGCCGGCCTGGAGCCCGTGGCTAAGCCTCTTTTCCACGTGCGCCTGGAGCGCATTGTACGCGGATACTCCTTCGGCCGTGTAGGCTTCCGACTCACCCGCATAGCCGAGATAAGGAACGCGCAAATCCACGTTTCCGCCCTCGGCGGTGGCCACCATGTGCTCGCCTGTATGCCCATTAACATCTGTCAACGGCAGCGGATTCTGGTTGAAGAAAGCGGGAGGGGCAGACTGCACGTTATACCCATATGTGTAAGACTGGGCAAACGGAGAGACGGCCGCGTTAGGACATTTGGCCGTCGGACCGCACAACGGGTTGCCTGGCGAAGCGACTCTCGCCTGGTTGAAGGGGAGCGGAACGATTTCATGACGGCCGAGAGCGTTCACATACCCGATATCAATCGCCAAGTCATTCCGCGGCTGCCATTGAATGTCCAGCGTGGCATTCATCGTGTAGGGGAGCTTATTGTTCCGTGCGTAGACGCCGAGATAAAAAGGTTGGTTCCCGCCCGCCAATAGACTGCCGTTGGGCAGGTAGGTCAGACCTGTCCTGGGATCGGGCCCGGCAATGGTGGTCGGGTTTCCCGCCGGTGGAGGTAGTAGAGTTGGCCCCCACGGACAGGCAAGCGCGTTATTAGGGGGACAAGTCCCGGGGTTTGTGAAGTTGCCGCCTGCCACGCAAGGTTGAAACGCTCCCGTTCCCCCAAATCCCCCAGTGCAGAACTGCGTACCCACAAAGGGCACTTGCTGATTGATCCCAAACGGTCCGCCTGGCGTAATGCTCTGGGCCACGCCGGGTGAGAAATACGTGTAAAGCTCTCCGCGGTCGTAGTACATGCCCCAACCAGCACGGACGACCACTTTGCTGTTGAACATCTTGGGACTCCACGCTACGCCGATCCGAGGAGCAAACCCCCATTGCCGCCCGGTGAGAGTCGAATTACTCACGCCAGGAGTGCCATGCGGGCTATTGCCGGCAACGATCAGTCCAGTCGATGTGATTGTGTCTGTCACGGGATCGTAGGCGTACTTCGACGGATCAAAATTCAGGAGATTTCCGTTTTTCTCCGTCAATGCGCCATCCCAATCAAAACGTACTCCAGCCGTAATCGTCAGATTGGTTCGGAATTGGAACTTATCCTGAAAATACTCGCCAGTCTCCTTGGCACGCCAATATCGATTGGGATCGCCGCTCATAAAGTATGTCCCAGAGTACACGTAGTCGTTTGTGAGTTGACCCTGGAGGAATTGATTGATCGTTTCAGATTCAATCGTCCCCAATTGATTTCTTCTATCCCGAGTGTTGAGCTGTGAATATTCAAAACTGCCGCCGAACGTGATCGTGTGCTTCCCCAAAGTCCAGATGGCGTTTGCGGAAGGATTGAAACGGTTCTGAAATACGCCTACGAAGGCTCCCATGGACTCCGCCCCAGCGCCCATATTCAAGAGCGGCTGGTAGGACGGCAGGGTGGGTGAGCCGGCAGCGCCCGTCAGGGACGGCCAGTTTATAGTTACTCCTGGAAAGATTTGAGAACCGAAGGTGTTAATCGTGCAATCGGCTGCGGACGCTCCGGTCAAGGACTGACAGGCAGTCGCGAACTGCGCCGGCGTAAAGGGCTGCTGAATTGTGCTGTAAGCCTTTTCACGGATAAACCCAAAGGTTTCGGTAACGCTGAGATTGGTCTTTACGATCTGCGTGTGGCTTAAAGAGACCACCTGGCTGCCCGCGTCTAAATGCTGTGAGAAGCCCTGGATCGACGAAAATGAGTATGGTGCGATCGTCGGGTCGTGCTGATAGTAGTATTTCACTGAGAAGGAATGGGTGGAATTGGGATTCCAATCCAGGTCGCCTACGGCCTGGTGCGCCAGGAAATAGGCCGTCCCCGGTTCTTCAGCATTTTCCGGAAATGCCTCGACGAGCGATGAATTCGTCGTATTCAGTTCGAGTGCGTTTGGATTCGACCACGGAATAATGCATCTTTGGGGACATCCATAATTGAACAGGGTATAGGCGATAGGGTTAATTTGCCCAGCGGCGGTACCAATCACAGGATTTACGTTCGCATCGCCGTTTTCATAGAGAATGTTCGAAAAACTATTGCTATTGGCGATGTTGGCCAAGCAAGTGGCAGACCGAACCCCGCCGGGGCAATTCGACGGGTCGAGCCCTCGGGGCACGGTCGGTCGATAAATGCCGATTTGGTCGTCCGAAGAGCGCGTATGTTGATAGCCCAGGTAAAGGAAGAGTTTGTCTTTCTTGATCGGTAATCCGACGGTCCCGCCCGCAGAATAGCGGTGCATGGACGGGTTCTTTTCATTCGCTGGAATATTGGGGTCGGCGCTATAGAAATACGGATCGGCGTTCAGCCAGTTCGTTCCGCGGTGAACATAAGCGCTGCCGTGAATATTGTTGGTGCCGGAACCGGTGCTCATATCAATGTGAGCGCCGCTGGTGGAGCCTTGCTGGGCGTCGTACATCGAAGTATTCACGCGGACTTCCTGGATAGTTTCCTGGGGCGGCGAGGGTATCGCCTCTCCGATCGCCAGGTATACGGAGCCGGTGCTCTGGATCGGAAGTGTGCTCAGCGCCGAAGAGGTGCTGACGCCCGTGGCATTCACAATTCGGGAGGATGTCACGTTGCTCGTGGTCTTGCCGTTGAAAAGGTTCCGGGCATCCACACCGTTGAGCAAGAAGGAATTGCTGGTATCGCGCTGACCATTGGCCCAGACCGGCGCATTCCCCAGCCCTTCATTAGCTCCGGAACCGGATTGAAATTCCGCATTCACACCTGGAGAAAGTAGAGCCAACGCGGTGAAGGAACCGGTGGGAAGAGGAACCGAATCGATCTCCAATTTGTCCATGACGTAGCCGTTGGTTGTGTCGACCACGTTCAATAGAGGAGTTTCTTCGACGGTGATCGATTCACTCACATTGCCGACTTTGAGTTCGGAGTTCACCGAAGCGGTGCGATTGGCCTGCACCAATATCGAGGGAATTGTCTGCGACTGGAATCCTGCATGCGTGATGGTGAGCGTGTAAGAGCCAATGGGCAAATTCACAAAAAGGTAGCCGCCGTTCGCGTTCGTATTTTGCGAGCGCGTGAGTTTCGTTTGATCGCCGACCAGCGTGACGGTTGCATCCGCCACGATTGCGCCGGACGCGTCTGTGACCGTGCCGGTAATGCCGCCGAGTGTTTGTTGGGCGTGTGCGAAAGGCGCCAACATGGACGCCATCGCGAGGAATGAAGCGAGAAGAATTGCGAAACCCCTGGTACGCAATTTCATTTTCTTAAACCTCCAAAGTCGAATTCAACCCCTAAAATCGGTCCGAAATTCATATTCCCTTGATTTCGGTACCCCCCTATTGCGCCGATTCCGGTCTACGATAATTTGAAGGAATTTACGTCAACTGCATCGCGATTAAAAACGCATTCTTTAGATCAGCGCCATCAATTATTTGTATTCGTGGATGCTGCTTGAAAGAAGAATCGTCTGGAAATAATTCACAAGCTGGGAAATAGCGCCAGGTCTGCGTCAGGAAAATGACAAGTCTATGAGGGAAGAACCGAAACATGCGCGGCGACGATTCGCCAACCTTCGGGTAAGCGCACCCAAACCTGGCTTTGCCGGCCGCGAACAGTTTTGCCGTCGACATTGCGCTCGAACTCCAGCGTGATGCTGCCATAGTCGCGCCCAAAGGTCACAATGTCCAGCCGAATCACATTTCGTGCCAGGTTCACTCCCGGCCGGCCCTTTCGGAATGCCGCAATCTCATCCATGCCATAAAGATTTTCCGCGATGCCAAAGCGCATCACGTGCGGCGAGGCCCAGAACATGCACGTCAGTGTTTCCGCGTCGTTGGTCACGAGAGCCGTTTCGTATTGCGGGTACAAGGCGCGCAGTTCCGCGACGGTTTCCGGATCATTGATTTCCATGGTCAGAAAAGTCTCTTTCGTGGCAGCACGTGCTTTGGCACCGCGGCTGAAACGGTGAAGATCGGTTCGTTCACGACCTGACTAAGACGCAAATTCATCGCCACGCTGCAAAGCACGTAAGCATGAATTTCGCTGAAGCCCCAACGCTCGGCGAGCAGGTCGATCATTCGAGACGTCGCTGCGCGCGCGGCGGCGGCCGGATCAGTCGCCGATTCAACCACAATCCACGAACCTTCATCCGTTTCGGCTTGCTTTCGCGGCGCTGAAGTCTCAACCATCGGTGCTGCGAGAGGCCGGTTCTTGTGCACTTGAAAACGCAGCGTCACGTCCGCCGGGCATTCGATTCCATTGATACACACTTCGCCATCACCTTGAGCGGCATGCGCATCTCCCGCGGAAAAAAGCGCGCCGGGATTCAGAACGGGCAGGTAGAGTGTTGCACCCGTCGATAGTTCCCGCACATCCATATTGCCGCCAAACGGTCCCGGCGGCCGCGTGCGGAATTCACCATCTTCTCCCCGGGCGACGCCCATGACGCCGCAGAACGGCCGCAACGGCACGACTGCAGGCGCGAGCGAGCGGCTGACCTCACCGTCCAGTTGCCAGAGGAAAAAAAATGGCTCGGGAAAACGTTCCTTCAGAAAACCAAGTCCGCTGACTACGCTCGACCATCCCCAGCCCTTATGCGCGACCTCGATCACATCGATCTGCAGCACGTCGCCCGGACCCGCGCCTTCCACAAAAATTGGCCCCGTGAGCGCGTGGATGCGATTGCGATCGATAGTGAGGAACTCGGCCGGGCTCATCGCGGGATGCACTTGTGCACCGCTGGAGTCGACGCATTCCATATGGACTGTGTCTCCTGACGCGATGCGGAGCCGCGGCGGTAACGCACGGTTCCAGAGCGAATGCGTGGGTTGTGCGCGTAAATCGTGCGTGGCCATTCAGGCTTTCTCCAATTCGACTGTCATTTGCACTTCGACCAGCGCGTGGCGCGGCAATGCGGACACACCGATGGCGGCCCGCACATGGCGGCCCGCATCGCCGAAGATTTCGACAAACAGATCGGAAGCGCCGTTGATCACCTTCGGCGAATCCTGAAAACCGGCGACAGCATTCACATAACCGTTGACGCTGACTATACCTTTCACGAGATCAAGAGACCCAACGTGGCGGTGCAGCACAGCCAACTGCGTCAGCGCACAGGCCCGCGCCGCGGCGTATCCTTCTTCAATCGTGCGGTCGACGCCAACCGTTCCGGTTATCAGGCCCTCGGAGTTCATGGATATTACCCCGGCCAGATAAACAACGTGACCGACCGTCTTTGCCGGGAGATAGTTGCCGCCGACCGCAGGCAGCGCGGGAAGAGCAAGTCCCATTTGCTGGAGCCGCGCTTCTGTTCCTTTAGTCATGGATCGCGGTTTCCTTCTATTATTTTTCTCGTATGTTGCACGCTTTTCCGGGGAAGCACTTTAGCATACACATCGAGTCGTGAGCTTTTCTCTTGCGTGTGTGCGGCTGTACGCTAGGATGTGCCATGCGACGACTGTCCATCGCCTCGCTGGCCGCAGCGAGTTCCCTCCTGTCTGGAGGAATCGCGCTTGATTACGCAAAACAATCGGACACGGTCGCAACGTCAGCGGCTCATTCCTTTCCGATCAACAAATTGCGAACGGCGCGCGAGTCTTCTTCTGACCTCGAGGTAGGGGGTGAGCTTGCCGGCTTGTCGCCGGGTCTGACGCGTTACATCACGCGCGAAGATCTGCTCACCTTCCCTCAAGTGACCTACACCGTATCGGATGACTCCAATTTTGCGGGCCCTACGAAGATTGGCGGCGTGCCGCTGGAAATGTTGGCGAAATCCCTAGGTGCGGCGCCACAGGCGGACATGGTCGTCGCAATATGCGATGACAAGTATCGCGCGAACTATCCGCGTGAATATGTCGCCGAGCACCACCCGCTACTCGTGCTCACCGTAAATGGACAACCACCTTCGGGTTGGCCAAAAGACCCGGGAGGCCACGGCTACGACATGGGGCCGTATTTGATTTCGCATCCCGAATTTAAACCGAGCTCCAAATTTTCTCATGCGGATGTACCGCAAATCCCGTGGGGAGTCGTGAGGATCGAATTCCGCGACGAAAACACGGTGTTTGGCACGATCGCTCCGCGCGCGGCCTATGCCGCCTCACTCCAGGTGATGGCCGGTTACCGCATCGCTCAACAAGACTGTTTCCGATGTCATAACATGGGCCACGAAGGTGGACGGAAATCCGGCATTCCCTGGCTGGTGCTATCGGCGTTGGCGACGGCTTCGCCCGAATACTTCTCCGCGTATGTGCGCGACCCAAAATCCAAGAATTCTCATGCGGAGATGCCGGGCAATTCCAGCTACAACGATGTCACCATCGGCTCCCTCATAGCCTACTTCCGGACATTCTCTTCGCATTCTTTGCATGCCTCTCAAGGAAACCCATGACTCTTCGCATCGCCAAACTGGCACTGGTCTTTGCGGTAGCGATTTTCTATTCGTTCGTCGTGCTGAACAACACGACCGATTACGACTCGAATTATCAATTCGTGCGCCACGTATTGATGATGGACTCAACATTCCCCGGTAATCGCGGCATGTGGCGCGCGATAAACTCTCCTGTGTGGCACACGATTTTTTATCTCTCGATTATCACCTTGGAAGCGGTGTCCATGATCCTTAGTTGGCTGGGCGGCATCATGATGACTCGGGCGCTGCGCGAAACCCCAGTGGCGTTTCACCGAGCAAAACGTATCGCGATCTCGGCCCTGACTTTTAGCTTGCTGATGTGGTTCGTTGTTTTTCTAAGCGTTGGTGGCGAGTGGTTTTTGATGTGGCAGTCGAAGATGTGGAACGGCCAGGATGCTGGCTTCCGCATGTTCACAGTGATTGGCATCATCCTGCTTTTTGTCGCGCAGCCGGAAACGGAATCGCAGCCCTGATGCAGCTCGCGCGTGCCCGGGCGAGGCTCGACCCGACAGACAACAGTGTCTGTCGTGCGAGTTCGGTGATTGCGGATGATAAGATTCGTTGTTTCACACCATAGAGAGTAAGGCCTCATGAACAGCTTCGAAAAACTCCATAGCGAGAGCGTGCGCGCCGAGGCTGAAGGCGCGATCCTGATCTTGCCCGTCGGCGCCGTGGAGCAACACGGCCCACATCTCCCCTTAACGGTCGATATCGAGATTCCAGTGCGCATTGCCACCACACTGGCCGAGAAGCTCAATGTGATTGTGGCGCCGGCAATTCCTTACGGCGCTCGTTCGCTGCCGCAGAGCGGAGGTGGCCCTGGTTTTCCCGGCACAATTAATATCCGCGGCAGCGTACTAACCGAGTATTTGAAGGACGTCATTGCCGGCTACATTGCGACCGGATTTCGCTCGATCGTCATTCTGAACGGCCATTATGAGAACGAAAGTTTCATCTTCGAGGCTCTCGAACTTTGCCGCCAGGAAGGAAAACTGGAAGGCACAAAAATCATCGCGGTGGGTTGGTGGAGTCTTGTTTCGAATGCGACGCTGGAGAAGGTTTTCGGCGACCAATTCCCGGGGTGGCATGCTGAACATGCAAGCGCGTGCGAAACTTCATTAATGCTCCGTTTGAGAAGCGATCTTGTTGGCCCGGCCCGAGTGGATAACCCCACGCCTCCAAGACCGGGAATTTATCTGTTCCCTACCGATTCCACCAGGATTTCGAATCGCGGCGTTCTGGGAAAGAGTTCGCTTTCTACTGCCGAAATCGGCATCGCACTGTGCAATGAAATCTGCTCGCAGCTCGTGGCGCTGATTCAGGAACACATGGGTGCGGCGCCTGCGCGAAAAAAAGGCACTTCGTAGCACAGGCTTCAGCCTGTGTGGTTTTGATTTGTAGTGTGTGCCATTTTCGCGGTCGCAGACGAAGGTCAAAACCACACAGACTGTTCTGGCTATATGCTTTTTCGCTTATGCAAGATCAAACCCACACAGGCTGAAGCCTGTGCTACTGAAGTGCGGCTCGGTTTGGGAATGGCTAAGTAGCAGTCCTATTTTTTCTGTTTTGCCACAGCCTCAGCCAGGAGACACAGAAGTTCGAACGCAATATTCGCGGCGGCTAGCGCCGTGCCGCCAGAAGGATCGAACGGAGGCGAGACTTCGACGACGTCCGCTCCGACAAGATTCAAGTCCCGCAACCCACGCAGCATTCGAATGGCTTCTCGCGAAGTTAGGCCGGCGAATTCGGGAGTTCCTGTGCCGGGCGCAAACGCCGGGTCCAGCGCATCTATGTCGAAACTGACGTACGCTGGCCCATCCCCAACGACTTGGCGAGCTTCCCGAATCACTGCCTCGACTCCCATGTCTTCAAATTCCTCTATCGAAATGATGCGAATACCCTGCTGCAGCGGCCAGTCACGTTCGTCGGCGGAGTAGGTTGAGCCTCTGATTCCGATTTGCACGACTCTTTTGGGATCCAGCAATCCTTCTTCGATTGCCCTGCGGAACGGAGTGCCATGCGTATATTTCAAACCGCCGAAATAGGTGTCGACGGTGTCCGAGTGCGCGTCAAAGTGAATCATTCCCACACGCCGCTTCTTTCCGACCGCCCTCAAGATTGGCAACGAACTCAGATGGTCGCCGCCAATCGCCAAAGGGACTGTTTGCGCTTCCACGATTTGATTGAAAAAAGTACGGATGCTCTCGAGAGAACGGTCGAGGTCGATTGGGTTGATGGGCGCATCACCAAAATCGGCGACGCGGCAAAGTTCATAGGGCGAAATCTTCGTGACGGAGTGCACGCGTTTGATCAAACTCGACATTTCGCGGACCTGCCGCGGGCCATGGCGGGGTCCCGGCCGATTTGTCGTGCCGCCATCCCACGGCACGCCAACGATGGCGATGTCCAGTTGGCGCGGGTCTGACACAACAGGAAGCCGCATGAACGTTGAATGACCTGCAAAGCGAGGCGTTATACCCGAGTCGATGGGTTCATAGCGATGAGCAGTCATCAATTAGTTCCCGGCCTCTTCCCGAACTTTTGCATCACTTCGCTCCCCGCTGCGCGACAGATGCAGAGGATTCATCCTCGCGTTCTGCGAGGGCTGCCCTCCTGTTGTTCCAGAAAAACCACGATAATCCCGCTGCCAAATATACGAGATAGATGTAGGGAAGCTTGCCGTACGGACCTTCCGGCACAGGATAGAGATTACCGGCAAGGGCGAGCAGCATAGCGAAGCAGGCCAGCCACGGAATGATCTGCGCTCCCGAACGAAATACACCGTGAACGCGCAAATAGCGCGGCAACGCAATACTTGCCAGGGCGTAAGCCACGATAAAACCGTAAGTCGCGAGGGAACCCATCCAGCCGTAAACGTCAAGTCCGCTGGCGCCACGCGACGCGAGGATTGCAGCAGGCAGCACGGCGGCAATGCCCGTGACGAGGATTGCCGGGCCCGGAGTTTCGTTGCGCACATGCGTTGTGCGCAGCGAACGATGAGCCAGACTCTTGTGCGACATCAGAAGCAATACGCGCGCGGCCGCCGTAATGCACGCGAGCGTGCACGCGAACATACTCACGAGCGCGCCAATATCAATCAACAACCCTAGAAACGGAATTCCGCCCACTATTGCCAGCACACGCATGGGAGCCTGGCTGGTACCCAGATCGTATCCAGCGCCACGCAATCCGAGCAGCTCCGTGTAAGCGCAAACGATGAAGATACCTCCTGCGAGAAGGGCACATTGGATCACGGCTCGCGGAATCGTTTTCAAGGGATTGTGCGCCTCAGCTCCCAGCGTCGTGGCGCTCTCAAATCCAACAAAGCTGAAAAGTGCCATTACCAGGCCCAGGCGCAGGCCGCTTCCCGTCATGCCACGAAGTTGAAATTGTTGCCGGTCCAAGTGCATGCCGTGACGCACGAGCACCAGCACAACCACAATTAGAATCAATGACACAGAAACCGCTTCGATCCACAACATCAATCGTGCGGAGATCTTCACATCACGCCAGGCAATCCAAATAGAAATTCCCGTGACCAAAATCGCCAGAAACACAGCAGAGACGCCATGGCCTGTTGCGTCCCGGAATAGCAAAATTCCATAGTGATAAAAACCGCCGATGACGCTC
>Ga0070735_10001115_pt1 | contig 26622 bp, 22 predicted proteins | sample Coa_R1_FD_66443 | JGI IMG/M metagenome (GOLD analysis project Ga0070735, IMG submission 66443) | Surface soil microbial communities from Centralia Pennsylvania, which are recovering from an underground coalmine fire - Coalmine... | ecosystem: Environmental > Terrestrial > Soil > Unclassified ...
GAGCGCGGGCGGCTTCGGCAGTTCCCAGGCTGTTTCCCGTGTGGCGCGCTTTAATGGCATAGGCATGGAGTTGGCTCCCATGGTCAGCTTGCCGGCCAGGGAGTCGCCGTCAGCGCTCAGGGTGCCTTCATAGGTCATGCTCGCGATAGACATCTTTGCGGTGCTGCCTCGCAGCGAGATGTTGGCGACAGGCATTTGTACGTTGGTATCCAACAGGAACATGACGCCCGCGAGCGAGCCGTCGGTGCGCGTGATTCTGATCGCAGCGCGGCTTTCGGGCGCATTCGGCATCGTGACGTTCCCTTGCCAGACTCCTTCGAGGGACTGGGCCATCGTCACGAGCGAGAAGACGGGCGACAACAGCAGAACTCGCAAGATGTGACTGTTCATGCGGCCTCAAGCAGTACTCAGCGGAATTTCCATTTAGGGTTCCCGAGCACCGTTAATTACATAATCTATTATTTCAAACGAGTTCGCCGGTTACAGGTCAATACCGGATCGCAGAAAGAGTTCCAACGAATTCGGGCATCTATCAAATAGCTCCTGCCGAGTCCCTCAATCTCCCAGATCCTTTTGCACCCCGTTTCATCGATTTGTCCACCGCCTTGCCGCCATGATTGCTCCTCTGGCGCCATCCTTTGAAATTGGAACCCGCTAACATCCTTCCGCGATAAACGTGCCTCGAATATGCCTGTTCCGTGGGTTTCAAGACTTCCTGGGTTCGCTTTGTCACTGCGTTTTTCGTCCCGAATGTGCGATTCTCGGAGCATGGGACGACCGTGCGCCCTGCTCATGACCGTGCCGCTGTGGGTTGCCGGGCAATGTGTAACCGCTGCTGACTTACCCCACGCCATCGATGGTCTGATGGAGGCGAGCCCCGGCGCCCGCGCCTCCGTCGGCATCCACGTCGTCGAACTTAAGACCGGCAGTGTTCTCTATTCGCGGAACGCGGACCGGCTTTTCTTGCCCGCATCGAACATGAAGCTGTTCACGGCTGCGCTCGCGCTGGAGCGGCTCGGATCCGATTACCGGATGACGACCCGATTAGTGCGCGCACCATCCGGCGATCTGATTCTGGTGGGCGGCGGCGACCCTTCGCTATCCGGCCGGACGTACCCTTATCAGAAAGATACTCCTGCGCCCAGGCCCAATCCTCTGCAAGCCGTCGAGGAATTCGCGGACCAGGCCATTGCTGCCGGGATCATGCGTGTGGATGGCGATATCGTCGGCGACGATCAGTTGTATCCCTGGGCGCCGTACCCGCCCAGTTGGACCGAAGACGACATGATTGGGGAGGACGGCGCTCCGGTGAGCGCGCTTACGGTGAACGACAACGTCATTACCCTCGCGATTCATCCCGCGGCCCGGGCGGGCGATCTCGCGACCGTCTCGTTTGAACCCGCGATCGAGTATTACGCCGTCGACAATCGCGTGCTCACCGTGGCCGGCGAAAGGGAAGCCCGCATCCGGCTGAGCCGCCTGCCGGGTTCGCGGCAGCTTCTGCTGTGGGGCAGCATTCCGTTAGGCGGAGCAACAGCTCGTGAAACGGTTGCCGTCGACGATCCGGCGTTGTTCGCCGCGTGCGCTTTGTACGATGCCCTGGCGCGCCGTGGCGTGGCGATCCGGGGGCGTCCGTTAGCTCTTCACCGATCCATTTCAGAAGATCCTTGGCCGGTGGAGGGCGCGGTCATCGCGACGCGCATGTCGCCGCCGATGGTCGAAGTGCTACAAGTAATCGAAAAGGTCAGCCAGAACCTGCACGCCGAGCTGATGCTGCGAGAGGTGGCGCACGTCACTCGCAATTCAGGTACACGCGAATCGGGGCTCCAGGAGCTCGCGGCTTGGCTTTCCAGTATCGGAATTAAGACCGAGGAATGGCGCGCGGAAGATGGCTCGGGATTGTCGCGGAATGACGAAATTTCGCCGAGGGCGGTGACCCGCCTGCTGAGTCACATGGCTGCCTCAAAGAATGGCGCCGCGTGGCTGTCCCTGCTTCCAGTGGGAGGAGAGGACGGAACGCTCGCGAACCGCCTGTGCTGTGTCTCCGATGCAAATGCGGCGAAGCAGATACGCGCCAAGACCGGCAGTCTGACGCGCGCCGTGGCGCTATCAGGCTACGCCGACAGCCGCACTCGTGGACGGCTGGCTTTTTCGATCCTGGTGAACAACTTTTCCGCGCCTCAGGCCGAGGTGCGCGCCTGGGTTGATAAGATAGCTTTAGCGCTCGTGGAGTAAGAACGACGAATATGCCTATTTTTGAATACCTGTGTGAAGACTGCGGTAACAAGTTTGAGAAGCTCGTACGGAATGGCGCTAACGGCGTGCACTGTCCGTCCTGCGGCCAGGAACATCTCAAGCAACAGTTCTCGACCTTCGCCGCACGCGCCAACGGCGCGTCGCACGCGCAGACCGAGATGCCTTCCTGTCCTTCCGGGGTGTGCCGCACGCCAGATCTGTGCGGCCGGAATTAGGACGAGTCTTTTAGCGCCTTTTCGATCGCCTCCGCCAGCATCTGGGGAAGGAAAGGCTTTTGCAGGAAGCCGACGCCGACAGCGCGCGGGACGTAAGGATATCCACTGGTAATGATGGCCGGAAGCCCGGGGCGAAGCTGGCGGATCCGTTCGATCAGTTCTTCTCCGTTCATGGACGGAAGCGAGAGATCGGTAACGGCCATTGAGAAGCGGTCCGGTCCAGCTTGAAAAAGTGAGAGCGCGCCCTCGGCATCGCCGCAGGTTTCGACTTGGTATCCGAGACGTCCCAGGTAACGGGTGAGCAGGTCCAGGAGCTTTGGCTCGTCGTCAACAATCAACAACATGCGGTTCCGGTCAAGAATCAGTGAAAGGAGAGCGGGATATCGCTCGGGCTGAAGGAAATCCCGACAATCGCGCGATGACTGTCTTGGAGGTATACGCCGTTGATGATTTCCTGATGACGCGCATCGTACCGGGCCAACATCTGGATCGCGTGGGTGAGTGAGTAGGTGATACCCCCGCCCCCCGTGAACTGGGAAAAGGGCTGCAGACCTTGTCCGATTCCCTCCAATCGAGCATACCCCGCAGTGGCGGAAAAGCTCCATTTGCGGACGCCCGTGTAGCTGAAGGTCGCGCCTGCCGTATCTTGGCGGGAGGTCAGGTACACGCCGTTTCCTCCGGTGGCTCCGCTTTGATACTGAAACGTCAAACTCGCGCGCCGGAACTGTCGGCTGAGACCGGCAGACCACTGTGGAAACACGCTTTTTTGGTAGAACGTTTGCTGCGTTGTAAAGACGCCAAGCAGCGCGGCGATCGCGGGGTCCACCGCGACCTGCTGAAGTCCTTGCACCTCGACCGTATATGCTCCCCCCTGTAGGTTAACGATCCACGACCGGCCTAGCTGGGTGGCAACGATTCCGGTGAACGAATTGACATCGGATTCGCCGAAAGCCTTCGGGAAATCAAAATGCGAGTGTTCGTAGTTGACTCCAAGCGTGGTTCGCTGCGTCACGCGATGGGTAATTTTGCCGTGAAGACTGTAGCCTTCCATGCCGATCAAGCCGGTCGCCTTCCGCCAAATACCGAAACCGTCGCCTCCGAAAGTCAGCGTGGTGTGCTCCGAGAGGAGGAAGTTCACGTCGAGAGTCGACTGCAGATAAGTCATGCGGTTATCGAACAATACCGAGGATGGCGTCACGACGGAACCCGTAACCGGAAGAACGCCTCCGAAAGGCGTGCCGAGGGAAACCGAGCCGGCTGTCTGACGCGTATCGAAAATCAGGCGCCGCGATTTCTGATAGGTGTAACCGAGCGCTAACGTATTATCGGAGCCGTCGAAGAAAGAATCGTTCGTGTAGTGCCGGTAGTTCCCCTTGTAATCCAGCCCCAGCCGCGCGTGTTCGAACTTATGGACACCGTAGACCCCGAAATCGGCTTCAGTGCCATACAATCCGCCCACGGTTGCCAAGTGACCGGTGGTGTCCACCGCGAATGGCTGGAGGCCGGTGTCATAGATTCCGTTGACGCTGGCAAAGAACCGCAGGTCTACGTCCTGGCCTGCTCGCGTGCCGATATCCCCGGCGCCGCGGCTCAGGATACCAGGCCCGAGATAGTCGCTGATTTGCGCGGTCATGGTCGAGCAAAATGTCAGGACTATCGCGATCATTCGGGTTTTCAAGAGGGATCCTCCGGTTCCGGGTAGACTCAAGGAAGCAACTAATACCGAGTCTGACGCCGTCCAACGGTTGTGTCAACTTCCGGTGCGGCCGCCCGACTTGTGTGCGCTGAAAGGATCGACCGCATGGCGGCATTCCTTTAGCGAAAGGATCTCCTCAATGCGAAAACTCCTTCTTTTAGTTCAGATAGCTCTGGTGGGGCCGGCTGGCATCCATATAATGGCTGCCGACCTCCCGATCCGGGAAGTCATTCTCTATAAGCACGGCGTGGGCTACTTCGAGCGCTCCGGCGAATTGCGGGCGGGTGAAACTGCGCGCCTCGATTTCAAGGCCTCCGACATGAACGATGTGCTAAAATCGCTGACCATTGTGGACCGGAACGGGGGGGTGATCGGGGGTGTCCGCTACGACGCCGCGGAAGCGCTGGACAAGCGCTTGCAGGACTTCCCCTTCGCGATCGACCGGCAGGCATCGCTGGCGGCGTTCCTGGACCAGATGAAGGGCGCCCGGCTGGAGTTGCGGCTCGGCTCAGACACCGTTGCCGGGACGATCGTAAGCGCGCGGACGTCCAAGCCGGACGAAAAGGCGCCGGAGCGCGAGACGGTGGTTCTGCTTACCGATACAGGCGAGATCCGGACGTTCGACCTGGGCGCCGCGAGCTCGGTCAAGCTATCGGATCCCAAGCTCCAGGGCTTTCTGCGGGACTACCTGACGGTTCTGAGCGGTGCGCGGTCGAAAGATCGGCGCAGCGTGTACGTGGACGCCTCCGGAACGGGGACGCGTCAGCTAGCCGCCAGCTACATGACGCCCTCGGCGGTGTGGAAATCGAGCTACCGGCTGATCTTCGGGCCGCAGGGGGAACCGACATTGGAAGGCTGGGCCATCGTGGACAACACCTCGGGTGAAGACTGGACTAACGTGAAACTGTCAGTTGTATCCGGGCGGCCGATTTCGTTCATCACGCAGTTGTACGAACCGCGCTACGTGACGCGTCCCACGGCGGAACTGGCTGAGAATCAGGCCGTAGCGCCTGTAGTGCTGCAGGGCGCACTCGGACTCCCGCCGCCGCCGCGTCAAGTCCTTGTGATAAACGGACAACCTCAAGCTGCGGCCCGTGATGCGTTGGCGGAGAGCATGCGGCTCAAGTCCGAGTCAGGTCAGGCGTCCTCCATCGGGTCCACTACCGACACTCGCGATCTGGGTGAACTGTTCGAATACAGTTTCGCATCACCGGTTTCAGTGAAGCAGGGCGAATCGGCCATGCTGCCGTTCCTACAGCAGAAGATCGGGGCGCGCAAGCTCTTGATCTATATGGAAAGCTTTGGGCTGCATCCGATGAACGCCGCCGAACTCGCCAATTCCACCGGAAAGACGCTGGATGGTGGGCCAATCACGGTTTACGACGCCAACGCATACGCGGGTGAGGCGTTGGTGGAGACGCTGAAGGCCGGCGATAAGCGGCTGATCACGTACGGAGTCGACCTGGGAGCTCGTGTAACAACGGCCTTCGACTCATCGAAGGCGAACGTTCGAGAGATCCACTTCGCGCGAGGTACGCTCACCACCCGCAACGCGATCGATGAGATCAAGACGTACACCATCAAGAACGTGGATCCCGGACGCAAGACCGTGATTATCGAGCACAAGCAGCGGCCGGGCTACAAACTGCTCGACGGCAAGCCTTCCGAGACTACCGCCGACGCCTACCGTTTCGAAGTGAATGTCGGCGGCAATGCAACCGAGGCGTTCGCGGTCCGCGAAGAGCGTGTCTACGACCAGACGATCAGCATTTCCAGCATTACGCCGGACGTGATCGTAACGTACTTGCAGAACAAGTCCTTGAGCGAGGCAGGCCGCCGCCAGCTGGACCAGATCGCGCAAAAGAAGCGCGACATCGCCGCTAACGACGGCCAGCTTAGGCAAGCGCAATCCGACCTCAACGGCCTGACGCAGGATGAGGAACGGCAGCGCAAGAACATCGAGAGTTTGCGGAACGTAGCGGGCCAGCAGGATCTGGTGCAGCAATACGCTCGCCAGTTAGCCGCGGCGGAGGTGAAGCTCGCCGGTCTGCGGGATCAGGAAAGCGACCTGCAGCGCAAGAAGACCACGCTCGATGGTGAGCTGAACGCCTTGATCGAGAAGGCGGAGTTTTAGCGGAAGCCCACGCCGGTGACCACGACGCCCAGGTTGCGCCGGTCGCCGGGCACGGTGAAGGTCTTATCGACAGCCATGCTCACGGTAGCGGTGGGGTTAGAAGACTGAAATGGAGCCGAAAGCTTATAGGATCCGGGACCGTTGAAAGTATCCTCCGCGACCAGTTGGCCATCGACGAACAACTGCACATGCCGGGCGGGAGCCGTCGGGGGAATATAGAGCACCACTTCGACAGAAGTGAGCTTTTCAGGTGTTTTAAGAAGCACGGATGCGCGCTCGCTCATCCATCCATCAGGAAACAGTCCGGAAAGGATGTGCTCGGGCGCCTGCGGATCGTTCGGTTTGAGGTAGCTCAGCACAGGTTTCCGGTCGACAACGGTATCGGCGCGCACACGATCCACGGGCCCCTTCGAGATTTCGAAGGGCAAAAGACCGCCAGCGGCGCTTGAGTAAGCCGAGCGATGGCTGAGCGAGATCAGGCGCAGGGGAATGGTGGGAGTAATGTCTGCCGCGCTCACTTGCGCCACGGGGGCGTTGATGGCGACGGCATGCGCCAGCGCACTGGATACCACGGTATCGCCGGGCTGTATCACCTGATCCCGCGAAAGAGGCAGCGCGCCCTCGGATTCCAGGTAGTAGCGCAGGCCCCATTCGGCATCGACCCAGACACGATGCTGAGCAGCCTCGGGAGCCAATGTTTTTGTGAATTGGCGGTAGCCATCCCAGTGCTGATAGTTGGCGATCGCCAGGCCCAGCGACAGGATCATTTGCAGCGCAAATCCGGCCGCAAGCCAACGTGTCGAGGGCGTGGCTCGCGCCGCCAGAATCGCGACCGGTGCTGCGATCGGCAGCAGGTAGCGGGCAGATCCGGCGAAGAAGATCAGCAGGGCTCCGGCGAAGAAAATAACAGCCCAGGCAGCCAGGAAATCGCGGCGCGCAGCGTCTTCGATCAGCCATGTGAGGAGCAGAACACCGCATCCCACCGAGAGCCAGAACAGAGGGTTTAGATCGTAGAACGCCGCGGCGAGCATTGCTCCTGCCGGCAAGAGCCATCGCCACTTCGTGGCTTTATGCCAGAACGCGGCGATGACGAGCAGAGGCGAGATGATCCAGCCCGAGTGCACCACCAGCGCGACGCTGCTGCGGAGCGTGTTCGAGGTCTCGTTGAACGAATAGCTGCGCATGTAGCCCAGCAACACTTCCGCCGGAAGCGCGCCTCGGGTGCGCCACTCCCAGAGTTGCCACACGGCGATTGCAAGGGGTGCGGCCAGAATGACGATCCATGCTGGATACCACGTGCGGCGCCGCTGGAACAGATACACGGCCAGCACGGGAGTGAGCAGCACGGCCTGATAAGCCGTTAAGCCCGCGAACGCGCCTGCGATTGCCGAACCCGCCAGCGCGAGCATGGAATCGGCATCCACGGCCTTCACGAACAGCGCCAGCGATGCCATCCAGAACGCGAGAAAAGGGAGATCGGCTTCGAACGAGTTGCCGTTCACCACGAAGGCCGGAACGGCGATAAACAGCAGCGTGGCAGCGAAGGGCCGCTCACAGAAGCGGCGTGCGAGGGACCACATCGCGAGCGCGGCGACGATCGAAAACAACGTGTATGCCAGATGAAACGGAGCTTCCCGCACGTCGCCCATGGCCGCGAGCAGAATCGCCAGAATCCACGGATTCCCCGGGCCATGCGAGTGCCCACGCATATCGACCAGGTCGCCTGAGAACACGTAATGCGTGTCCAACGGATGCAGAGGATCGATCTGCGCGTGCTCCGCGCCGTAGAGGTAATCTACGTCGTCGCCCTGGACGGCTTGATGGAGGAAGGGTAACCGCAGCAGGAAGACCAGCGCGACGATGGCGAGCGTCTGCTTTACCACTTCACAGGTATACCGGGCTGCAAGGTCCAAACCTCGGTGCCAGGCAGATCGCGAAGCAAATCGACAAGCTGTTCGGGGCGGCCGGTGAGCGCGGGGAACGTCCCGAAGTGCAGAGGAATCACGCGGCGCACATTCAGCATCCGGCAAGCAAGCGCAGCTTCACGCGGGCTCATGGTGTAGAGGTCGCCGATGGGCAGGAAGGCGAGCTCGGGATGATATAGGCGTTCGATCAGCTGCATGTCGGTAAAGACGTTGGTATCGCCCGCGCAGTAAATGACGCGCCGGTCGGGCAGGCGCATGATATACCCAGCCGCCTCGCCGCCGTAGACGATCTGATCGCCGTCCAGGATGCCGCAGCTATGGATGGCGTGGGTCATCGTTACCGAAATGGGTCCGACCGTGGCCGTACCACCCTTGTTCATGCCGAGCGTGTTCTTGGCTCCCTTGGTTTCGAGCCAGCGGGCCGTCTCATAGATCGCCACGATCTGCGGGGAGAATTTCTTGGCCAGCGGCAGTACGTCGTGAATGTGATCGAAGTGGCCGTGGGAAACCAGGATGACGTCCACGCGGTCGATGGAGTGCTCTTTGGGGTACGAGGGATTCCCTTCAATCCACGGATCGACCAAAATGATTTCGCCAGTGGTCAGGCGGAACTGATAGGTCCCATGACCGAGCCAGGTGATTTCTATCATCTCTAGATTTTAACCGCGCTTCAGCATGTTCTTCGCGGAAGGCTGAGCATGCCCCAGGATGCCGTGCGGACGATACGGTTTTTCGAGCGCCGCGATCTCCTCCGGGGTGAGTTTGAGATCGACTGCGCCGATCGCGTCCTTGAGGTGTGCGGCTTTGGTAGCGCCGAGGATGGGTGCGGTGATGCCGGGAGCTTGCAAGACCCAGGCGCACGCGATTTGGGCCGCAGAGACGCCGCGTTTCTTGGCCACGTTGGTAACCGCGTCCGCCACCAGGAAGTCGTCTTCGGAGTGGTACATATCTTTCGCGAACGTGTCTACGGTGGCTCGGGTGGTCGCATCGCCGTCGCGACCACGGTTACCGGTAAGGAATCCGCGCGCCAGGGGACTCCAGGGAATAACGGCGAGTCCTTGGTCGACACACAGCGGAATGGTCTCGCGTTCTTCTTCGCGGTAGACCAGGTTGTAGTGGTTTTGCATGGAGACGAACCGATGCCAGCCATTCTCCTTGGCCGTGTACAAAGCCTTCGAGAGCTGCCAGGCCGCCATGCTGCTGGCGCCCAGATAGCGAACCTTGCCTGCGCGCACCAGCGAATCGAGCGCGTCGAGGGTTTCCTCGATGGGAGTCTTGGGATCCCAGCGGTGAATCTGATACAGATCGACGTAATCCATTTGAAGGCGGCGCAGCGAATTGTCGCAAGCTTCGATAATGTGTTTACGGCTGAGGCCGCGCTGGTTCGGGCTAGGGCCCATCACGCCGTGCACTTTGGTCGCGACGACGATGTGGTCGCGCACGGCCATCTCTTTGAGATGCGCTCCCGTGATTTCCTCGCTGAGGCCGATGGAGTAGACGTCGGCGGTATCGAAGAAATTGATGCCGGCGTCGAGCGCGATGCGAAAATGCTCGCTCGCGTCTTCTTTATTGACGTGCCAGCCCTTGGTGCCCAGAGCCCAGTCCGGCAGATCGCCGCCGCCGTAGCTCATGCATCCCAGGCAGAGGCGGGACACAGTGATTCCCGTATTTCCGAAGTTGGTGTATTGCATCTTTAATAAATTCTAGCGGGCTTGTGATTTTGACGAGGCCGCCGGTAGCTGGATGCCGTCGCCGAGCTGGGCGAATCCTGGAATGCTCACAGGCGTATGTCCGGTGATCGGGATTTCGCCAAACAGCGCTTTAGCTGCCGCGAATTCCGAGGGCAGGGATGAACTGAACGTAGTGAGAAACGCGGTCGCGTTCGGAACGCCAGTCAGAAGGTATGGATTCTCGAAGGGCAGCAGTACCATGGGCACCGCGCTTGACGACAGCAGCGTGAGAAACGGCTTCACATCTTTGAGGTCGGCTGATACGGAGGCAAACGAGCCGACCACGATCGCGGAGCACGTGGTCATATCGCCGGCCGTCGCTACCAGGGCGGCAAGAGGCAGGCCGGTATCGAGCGACACCACTCTCCCGTTGGGTGCGCGTCGCTTAAACTCCTGGATGGTGCGCTGCCCGAGCTGCGAAATGCGCAGCTCCGTGATCACGATCAGGCAAGGACGGCTGGTGGGTGCGAGAGGTAGCACATCGCGATCGTTGCGGATGAGCGTCACAGCGCGATCGGCGACTGCTTGGGCTTTCTCGGCGGCTTCGGGCGAATCCAAGACGTCAGAGACCGTATCCAGATTCACAAGCTTCTTCTTATTGCTCAGTCCCAGCGCAAGTTTCGCGGCCAGCACGCGCGTGACGCTCTGCTCCAGACGCTGTCGCGAGATGCGGCCGTCCTCCACGGCGCCCACTACGGCACGGATGGCTTTATCGGGATCGGGCGGCATGAGCAGCACGTCGGCTCCGGCGACAATCGATCGCACCGAGCCTTCACCGCTATCGAACAGCATCGCCAGTCCCTGCATGGTCATCGCGTCGGTGACGATCAAACCCCTGAACTTCAGCTCGTCGCGCAGCAGCCCGGTCAGCACATTGTGCGATACGGTTGCGGGCATGCCGGAAGGCTCGAGCGCGGGCACGGCCATGTGCGCGGTCATGATGGAATCGACCCCGTGCGCGATGGCGGCTTCAAATGGTTTCAGCTCCATCGCGTCGAGGCGCTCGCGCGGGACTTCGAGACGTGGAAGGCCCAGGTGGCTATCGACATCGGTGTCGCCGTGTCCTGGAAAGTGCTTGGCGGTGACCAGGACTCGGTTACCGGGATCGGAATGCGCGCCTTCGATGAACGCCGCGACCTGCCGGGATACTTGGTCCGGGTCTTCTCCATATGACCGCAGATTGATGATGGGATTCGCGGGATTGTTGTTGACGTCGGCTACCGGCGCGAAAATCCAGTGAATGCCCAGCGCGCGAGCTTCGAGAGCAGCGACCAGACCTTCATACTTCGTGGCAGCGAGATCGCCCGCTGCTCCGAACGCCATGCTGTGCGGGAATCGAGTGCCGCCGGTGACGCGCATCGAAGCGGCGCGCTCGAAATCCGAGGCGACCAGGAGTGGAGTCTTCGCCAGCCTCTGCATCTGGTTGAGGAACACGGCCATGGCGTGAGGCTCGGCATTGCGCACCAACCCGTATTGCGAGGCGTTATTAATGATGATGCCACCGACCCGCAGGTCGGCCACCCAGTGCCGGTATCTTTCAAACTCTGGTGACGTATGGCTGTAGACGTCGCCATTGGCGGAGACGATCACCAGTTGCGCGACTTTATCGCGCAGGCTCATCGGCTTCATGAGCGCTTGCACGGCGCGTTGTTCCGCAGTGAGCGGCGCGGCTTTAGGTTTGGGCGTCTTAGGCGATGCGGCGATGGCTGCGACGGCGATCAGAATGAAGATAAACAGCCGTCCGACGCGCATGTTCATAGCATCTCACTCTTTAGCAGGAAGCGAGGCGGCAACGATTTGTGCGACGTCGAGTAACCTCGGCGGTGCGGGCGATACGGCGGCCAGAGCATCGCGAAACATGGTGTTGCAGAACGGGCAGGCGGCCGCGACGGTGGCTGCTCCCGTGGCTGCCAGTTCACGAGCCCGGTTGTGACTCACGCGCTCGCCCTGTTCTTCGCCCAGAAACGCGAGTCCGCCGCCGGCTCCGCAACAGAAACTGCGTTCGCGGGCACGCGGAGGATCGATAACTTTTCCGGACCGCGAGAGCACGGTCCGCGGCTCATCGTAGACGTTGCGGTAGCGGCCGAGGTAGCAGGGATCGTGATAGACGATATCATCCTTAGAATTTGGGCCTTTCAACTGCGGCAACCGGTCGATGTAGCGAGCCATAAATTCGCTATGGTGCTCGATCGGAGGCGCCTGGCCGTGTTCCTGATAGTCAGTCGAAATCGTGCGCACGCAATGCGGGCAAATGGAGACGATCTTCTTAGCCTTGCTCTGCTTCAAAGCGGCCAGATTAGACTCAGCGAGCTGCTGGAACACGAGATCGTTGCCCAGGCGGCGCGCCGGATCGCCGGTGCACTTCTCTTTCTGCAGAACGCCGAACGTCGTTCCAAGGTGCTTCATCACGCGCGCAAACGCTGCGATGATTTCGCGGCCCTGCGGATCGTAAGCGCCCATGCAACCCAGCCACAGGCAATAATCCTGGGTTCCATCGAAAAAAGGCAATTGTTCCTTGGCGATGAATTTGTCGCGTTCGACCGAGCTCAAGCCGAGCGCGTTGCCGTTGCGTTCGAGAGCGAGAAATAGCTTGGTGCCGTAATTATCGTCCCACTCGCCGGTATTCACGGCGCCGCGCCGCAGCCCGACGATGATCGGGACATGCTCCACGCCCACTGGACACTGATATTCGCACGCCCCGCAGGTGGTGCATTGGAATGCGGCCTCCTGCGAGAGATGTTTGCCGAACAGCGGCTGATCGGAGGCGGGGCCGAACTCGTTCAAGTACCCCCGCACGCCTAGCGCGATCTGCTTGGGATCGAGAATCTTGCCGGTGTTGTTGGCTGGGCAGTGTTCGGTGCAACGGCCGCATTCGACACAAGAGTACGCTTGCAGAGCGGCGATCTGCGTCAGATCCTTACCCGTCGCGAAGCCGAAATCGTCGTCGCCGGCCAACTGTGGAATCTTGGCGAAGCCGCCGCGCGAGAAGAAAATCGAAAATGGGCTCAGCACAAGGTGGAGATGCTTGGTGTGCGGGATCAGGGGAAGAAATATCAGCAGGGCGGCAGTGTGCGCCCACCACAGGAATGTCGTGTCCAGGGCCAAGCTGGAGAGGTACGTCACCATCAGAATGAGGATTAAGAAGTCGATCACGCCGGATTCGTAGGACAGCTCGCCGAGCCATTTCGGACGAATTATAAACCGGCGGATGTACAGACCCGTGATCGAGATTGCCACCAGCACGGCAAATACCGCTGCCAGCAGGAAGTAGAAGCCACCGGGGGTTAGGAACCCGATGCCGAATCCGATCGCGATGTGATTCAGTGTGATCAGTGCGAAAGCGCAGAACCCCCAGAACACGCAAGCGTGGGCGAGGCCAGGGAGAGGCCGCTCGCGGATGACCTTGGCCTGGAGCATCACTTCCCAGACCAGTTCGCGAATCCGCGGACCGATGGGGGACAGCGAGAAATCGGCATCCGGCTTGGCCGCGCGGATCTTACGCAGCACGACTCCGAAGCGCCACCCGAACCCGGTTACCGACGCAGCCAACAGCACGCCAAACAGTAGTTTCTCAAACATCCTCACCCAAAAATGTAGCATGCGGGTCAAACCGGTAGAATGTTAGAGATGCGTCATCTTGTTTCCGGGGCCGCGGGATTCATCGGCTCCCATTTATGCGAACGTTTGTTAGCCGACGGCGGCGAAGTTGTGGCTCTTGACAACCTGATCACCGGCGCGCGGCGCAATATCGAGCACCTGGCCGGCAAGCCGAAGTTCACGTTTCACGAATTCGACGTCACCAAGCCGGTTGAAGAGAGTGGCAAGTTCGATCACGTCTGGCATCTTGCGTCGCTGGCGAGTCCGAAGTTTTATCTGGCGTATCCCATTGAAACGCTCGAATCGGGCTCGACCGCGACGCGCAATATGCTGGAGATCGCCCGCCGCGATGGCGCGCGGTTTCTGATCACTTCAACTTCGGAATGTTACGGCGATCCGCTGGAGCATCCTCAAGTGGAGACGTACTGGGGCAATGTGAATCCCGTGGGACTTCGCTCGTGTTACGACGAGAGCAAACGCTACGCCGAAGCTCTCACCATGGCATTCCATCGGACCCACGGTGTGCGGACCAACATCGCGCGGATTTTCAACACCTACGGCCCCCGCATGGCGTTAGACGACGGACGTGTTGTGCCGGCATTCATGGATCAAGCGCTGCGTGGCGAGGCGCTCACCATATTCGGCGATGGCTCGCAGACCCGCAGTTTTTGTTACGTGTCCGACATGGTGGAAGGTCTGGTCCGGCTGGCGAATTCCGAGGAGCGTTTTCCGGTGAACCTCGGCAACCCCGTGGAACTCACCATCCTGGAATTTGCGGAGCGAATTCAACGGCTGATGGGGATCAAGTCACCGATCGTGCACCAGCCTCTGCCTTCCGACGATCCCAAGCGGCGCCAGCCGAATATCGGCAAGGCCAAGAAGGTGCTTGGCTGGGAACCGAAGGTGAACCTGGAAGATGGGCTACGGGAAACGGTAGATTATTTCCGTTCGAGATTAGTGGCTTCGTGATCGGAGCGCGCAGACCGCCAGCACTACCCACGCCGCGATGAACGAGGCTCCGCCGAACGGAGTGACGGCACCCAGCGTCCGCATCCCGGTGATCGCCAGCATGTACAGGCTGCCCGAAAACAGGATAATCCCGGCCAACAGCAGCCAGCCTGTCCAATTGCCCGCCGATTCCGAAATCAAGCCCGCGCGGACCAACAGGGGCACCGCCAGCATCCCCAGTGCGTGGATGAAATGATAAAAGACGCCTTTTTCGTAGACACTCATCGAATAGGTGTCCAGCCGGCCCTGTAATCCGTGTGCTCCGAACGCGCCGATGCAGACCGCTAATGCCAGCACGATCGCGGCTGTGGCTGTCCAGTTCATTACGTTCACTTTAACCTGCGGCCACCCACACCTTCGCGGCTGCTGCGCCGCCGAGTTGCACCGGTTTGCGATCCACACGAAGCGTCATGGTTTGGTCATAGTTCTTTCCCACCACCTTTAACTGCGCCCCCGGACGAATGCCGAGCCCGTTCAGGTACTCCAGCAGTTTACGGTCGCGCTCGAATACGCTCATGACGCGGACGGCTGCTCCGCCGCCAGCTTCATCGAGGGGAATCCAGCCGCGCTCACGCCGGTCACGCGGGCGATCCCTGCCGACACGGTTGCCGTGAGGACAAGCCTCGCCTTCGCCCAGTTTGTCCAGGAGCTTGCGCTCGAAATCCGCCGAGACAGCGTGCTCCAATTGCTCGGCCTCGTCATGAACCTTGTACCATTCCATTCCAAAAACTTCCGTCAGCATCCGCTCGATCAGATGATGACGGTTCAGCACGCGATTGGCGATCTCGCGGCCCTCACGGGTCAGGCTCAGCTCGCCGGATGCATCCACGCGAATCAGCCCATCGCGCTTCAAGCGGCGGATCGCCATGGTCACGGCGGGAGCTGAAACCACCAGCCACCTCGCCAGGGTCGCCGCGATGACGGTTTCGCCTTCGCTTTCAGCCTCGGCAATGGCCTTGAGGTAGTTCTCCTTGGAGATGGTGATCTGCACGCTATCCGAAATTGTAATATGCTCACGAGAAAGGTGCTCATGACTCGCACACGTCGTCCTCGGATGCTTGCCTGCCTGCCCGCTCTCGTGATCCTGATCTTGCCGATTCGCGCGGAAGAGCGCGTCGATCTGAAGGCGATCCACAAGATCCGGGAAGAAGCCTTGCAGAATTCCAAGGTGATGGACCACGTCTTCCAGCTCACCGACGTTTATGGGCCCCGCTTGACCAACTCTCCAGGATTCTTCGCGGCCGCCGATTGGGTCGTCAAACAGCTCAAGGACTGGGGTATCGAAGGGCACCAGGAAAAATGGGGTCCATTCGGCCGGGGCTGGACCTACACACACTTCTCGGCGAACCTGATCGAGCCGCAGTACGCGCCGCTGATTGGTTTTCCGCTGGCGTGGTCTCCAGGGACCAACGGGACGGTGACCGGCGAAGCGATGGTCGCCAACATCGCCGCGGAGACCGATTTCGACCGCTACAAGGGCAAACTGAAGGGCAAGATTCTGTTCATGGGCGTAGGCCGGGAGATGACGATGATCACCACGTCGCTCGGCCAGCGCTACACCGATGATGAGCTGGCCAAGTTGAGTGTCGCCGCGGACGGCGGTGGTCGCGGCAGTGTGCCCGGGACGGCTGCATTAGGGGACGGTCGGGGTGGGCGTGGCGGCCGTGGGGGTCCAAGCGGTGGTCCAAACCCTCAGCAGCAGCTCCGCAACCGCATCAATCAGTTTCTGAAGGATGAGGGCGTGGCCGTGGTCGTGCGCCTAGGCGGCGGCCAGAGCAGTGGCGGCACGGTATTTGGTCAGGACGCCGGATCGCGCGATCCGAAGGACCCGATTCCGCCTCCATCCGTCGTGCTAACGCCGGAACACTACAATCGCGTGCTGCGTCTCCTCGACAATAAAATTCCCGTCAAGCTCGAATTCGATATTCAGGCGAAATTCCTGGATGATCGCACCGATTCCGTGAACGTCATCGGCGAGATTCCCGGCGGCCGTAAGCGAGATGAGATCGTGATGATCGGCGCGCACCTGGATAGCTGGCAAGGAGGCACGGGAGCCACCGATAACGCCGCCGGTTGCGCCGTGATGATGGAGGTGATGCGCATTTTAAAGACGCTCGACCTGCCCATGGATCGCACGGTTCGCATGGGCCTGTGGGGCGGGGAAGAAGAAGGTCTCTTGGGATCGCGCGCTTACGTCGACGAACATTTCGCGAATCGCGAGGATATGAAACTGAAGCCCGAGCACGCCAAACTGGCCGGCTATTTCAATGTCGATAACGGCAGCGGAAAGATCCGCGGCGTCTATTTGCAGGGCAATGACGCGATGCGTCCGGTTTTCGAAGACTGGTTCAAGCCGTTTCAGGATCTGGGAGCCGGAACCATCAGCATCCGCAACACTGGCGGCACGGATCACCAGAGCTTTGATGCGGTAGGCTTGCCCGGATTCCAGTTCATTCAGGACGGTCTGGAATACAATTCACGGACGCACCATTCCAATATGGATCTGTACGATCGTGTGCAACGCGCCGACATGGCGCAGATGGCGGCGATCGTGGCGTCGTTCGTGTATGAGGCGGCGAATCGCGACGAAATGCTGCCGCGCAAGCCGCTGCCTAAACCGCAGCCTCCACCCGCGCAAAACGGGAATGGCCGCGGAGGCGCTGGTGCGAATGGCGCACCGCCATCGGCGAACTAAGATCGTTTAATCCAGGGGTTCGCCCCGATTCCGCAGATCCTCCTCGAACATCAGGTAGGTCGTGTCGTTCCAAACGACATTGACCAAACGATCACTAGCCCGCTCGGCCTGGAGGACATCCACAATCACGCCCACAGGAACCGTGACATGAAAGCGCTGGTCCTTCGAAGAAAAAATGGCCATCGTAGGCGCAGTGATGCGGTACCGCCGAGGCTCCATGTGCCCTCCCACCTGCCTCTCGCACCGATCGACTCTGCCTCAGGCAGGCACATCATTGCTTGCTCTGCTTTTTTGGAGGAAAGCCTCCTTTCAAGGCAGCGCGGAAACTATTGTTTGCGGTCCTCAAACAGCTCTGAATCTCTTCGCTGTCGAGAAGTTTGGTTTCATCGATCTGGTTCAATGAAGCCTGGATGGACTGAATCTTCAGCATGCTATCCGTGATAACTTCGCGTTCGAGTTTGGTTAAGAGCATTAAAGTCCGAGCAGCCGTGCGCTTCCACATGGCGTAGATAGGAATACTTCGCCGCTTGCTTCTTCTCATTCGCCACGTGGATCAAAACATCAAATCGGTGACTGTCTTGGTCACCGTCGATAATCGCCAACCATTGCTGTTCGTGGAGGTCTAACAGTTCCCGAACGGCGGCACCAAAGCTCTCCAGACATCGGGCGTGCTCTTCACAACCCGGGCCGGCGACTAGGGGTGCTGAGCTTAGTCTGTAGGGCGATCTCTCCGTTAGCATCGCTTAAGCTTCTCGCCTCCGCTGCCATCGTATGCAATTGATTCGCCAGAGGCATAATTCGAGGCAAGATGTGTAGAATCAAAAGTTTGTGAATACTGCGCGAACGGCTTATGCTTCCGTAAGATTGACCGGGGTCATGCAGTTCGTTCTCAGGTATGGAACCGCATACCAGCGAAGCTCACCACGCTCTGCGGATCGATGTTCCATTGCTGGTAGTGCAGCAAGCTGCCGCGGACGCCGGGCATCGTTCGCAGGAACGTGTAGATCGGCGACGCGCCGCACCACTTCAGGTCGTCCCGATTCTCGCGGACTTGTTCCCAGAAGCCCGCGGCGTCGCCCTGTTCCATGCGCTCGATGCGCAAGCGATCGCGCCGGGCGACATCTTCCATTTCTTCGCGATCGGCGGCGGCTTTGAAGCGGTCGCCATAGCGCCTGCCCATGTGCGCCATGTCGACGCCCAGCACCCACAGCAGCCGGTCGCCTTCCCGCGCCGCGATTTCACCTAGCGCGCCGATGGTTCTCTTCACGGCTTCGTCATCTTCAGGCTTCCCGCCCGCGTGCATGCCGCGCGAAAATGCCCCGCACAATACCGGCAGCACTTTTACGTTCGGCCCGAAGAGGTGCTGCAGAAACACCACTTGAAACTCAATGGAATGCTCTATGGCATGGCAGTAGTCTTCCATCAGCGCGCCGTCCCTGGCAGCCCGTGCGATCTCGTCGACCAGAGCCAGGTTGGTGCTGGTCTCGCCGAACGGAGTGGTGAAGGCTTTACGCGTGAGGCCGAAACGGTCGGGTTGTCCGTAATGCGAGGTACCCAGGATTACGAACGTCTTTTCGGCATCGGCGGGCGTGAGCGAGGCATACGCTGCGCGATAGGAATCGATGCCGCCGTAGGGGCTGACGTGCGGAGCCGCGATGGCCCGTATTTTGGTGCCGGGCGCAGCTGCCCCAATACCGTTCCCTGCGAGGTACCCCGCTAGCGTGGATGTGAGCTCGGGAGCTTTGTCGGGATATCCCGTGCCGGCGTGTACCGATTCACGCGTCGGCGCACTGGCGAACGCCTGCTCGGCTTCTTCTTTGCGGCGAAAGAAATTCTGGTCTTCGAGAAACCCAGCCTCGCTGAGACTGTCGATCAAGTGCTGTTCCAAGCCGCTGACATCCAGATCGCCGGTGAGGCGAACCAGGTGCTCGCGCAGATCGAGTGGGCTGTGAGCGCCATCGAAATAGGTCAGGCTTTCCACCAGCACCGGCGGAATGATCAGCGTGGCATCGGAGAAGTAGAACGGATCGCGGATCAGTAGGCCCGGCTTATCCGGAACCGGCGATGGCATGAAATCGAGCGTCGGACGCAGGCGAGCCAGCATGAGAAACGACTCAGATCCCAAGGATACCGCGACATTGGCGTACCTTAAAGACTTGGATCCTGTCTTACACCCAAGTGACGAATACCGGAAACGTCTGGACCGCTGGCGGAGCGAACACTCGCGCAGCGAAGTGCTGCATCGGCGGCTGGGCAACGCGCGCTTAGCCAGCGGGCTCTCGCTGGTGGCAGTCGCGGCAGTCTCCTTGGGAGCCGGACGAATGTCGCCCTGGTGGCTGCTGCTGCCCATCGTTGCGCTCATCCTGCTCTTGGTGATTCACGACCGCGTGGATCGAGACTTGCGGCTGGCCGGGCGTGGCATCGCGTATTACCAGCGCGCGTTAGCGCGTCTTGATAACACGTGGATCGGCAACGGCAATCAGGGCGAGCGCTTCCGCGACCCTCGCCATGTTTTCGCCGACGACCTCGACCTGTTTGGCCGCGGATCGCTGTTCGAGCTACTCTCGACCGCGCGAACCCGCACGGGAGAGCGCATACTCGCCGCATGGTTGCTGTCGCCGGGCGATCCGAAGGAAGTTGCCGAGCGCCAGGAATCCGTCAAGGAGCTTCGGCCGGGCGTGGATCTGCGGGAAGAGATCGCGCTGATGGGCGACGATCTGCGCGCCGCTCTGGACGATGGAACACTAGGCGCATGGGGAACCGAACCTGTGGTCACCTTTTCCCCGGGCGCTCGCTGGATCGCGCTGGGATTGGCGATCGCAGCAGTTATGACAGCGACCACCGTGCTACTCGAGTGGACCAGCCTCCGCCCGTTCCTGTTCGTGGTATTGGCCGAGATCATATTCACGATGATGACGAAAAAGGCGACAAGCCGAGTGGTCCAAAGTGAAGACAAGCCCGCGAATGAATTGCGGCTGATCGCTTTGTTGCTGGAGCGCCTGGAATGCGAACAGTTTTCTTCACCCGTGCTGGCGAATCTGCGCAGCCGTCTTCTGGTGGATGGTACTCCAGCGACACAGCAGATCCAGCGCCTGGTACGCTTAGCGGACCGGTTGGATTGGGCGCGCAACCTCTTCTTCCAACCGATCGCCGCCGCGCTGGTCTGGATGCCGCAGTTCGCAATTGCCATCGAGAAGTGGCGCGTCCGCTATGGCTCGCACGTGGCCGGATGGGTGGCCGCGATCGGAGAATTCGAGGCGATGAGTTCGCTGGCGGCCTTCGCTTACGAGCGGCCCGATGCGGTGTTTCCCGAACTGACGGATTCCTCCGGGCGCGACACTTCTTTTAAGAGCTTCTATGACGCGCAAGGGCTGACTCATCCGTTGATTCCCGCCGCGGAGGCCATAGCGAATGACGTGAAATTGGGAGGCGATATCAGGCTGTGGATCGTCAGTGGGTCCAACATGTCGGGCAAAAGCACTCTGCTGCGCGCGGTGGGTTTGAGCGTGGTGCTGGCGTGGGCGGGTGCACCGGTCAGCGCCGGGAGGCTCCGGCTTTCGCGGCTGCGATTAGGCGCTTCGATGCGTACCACCGATTCGGTGATCGACCACCGCTCGCGCTTCTATGCCGAGATCAGCCGCTTGAAGGATATCGTGGATCTGGCACGTTCCGGAGAGCCTTTGCTGTTCCTGCTCGACGAACTCCTCAGCGGCACGAATTCCCATGACCGGCGGCTGGGCGCCCAGGCGCTGCTGCTTGGACTAGTCGAACGCGCCGCGATCGGTCTGGCCACCACGCACGACCTGGCGCTGGCTGAGATTACCGAACAACTCCATGGCCGCGCGGTCAACGTTCATTTCGAAGACCACCTGGAAGGCGGCGAGATTCGTTTCGACTACCATTTGCGTCCGGGAGTCGTCGCGCGCGGGAATGCTTTGGAGCTTATGCGCGCCGTCGGCTTGGACGTCTAAGCGCGCTCTTTAATCACGCTACAATGCGAATGAAGTGGCAAAGCTCACCGATTCGCAAATTTCCGAAGGATTAGCCAAGCTACCGGGCTGGAAGGTCGAGCACGGCAAGCTCCATCGCGAGTACAAGTTCGCCGATTTCCCCCACGCTATCGGCTTCATGGCCACCGCTGCCCCGACCATCGAGAAAAACGATCACCATCCCGAGTGGGCCAACGTTTATAACAAGGTGACGGTCGACCTGACGACTCACAGCGCGGGCGGCATCACGCAAAAGGACCTCGACTTGGCGACGCTGCTCGAGGGCATCGCAAAACAACTTTCATGAGGGCACTGCTGGCGGCGGCATTGGTTGCAGCGTCGTATGCGTCAGCTCAAGCCTTCACCGGATCAATTGCGCTCGACACGGCCACCGAACAGGCCATTCGCGATGGCTTGATTCCCGGCGCGGTCATCATCATCGGCCACAACGGGAGAATCGCTTATCGCAAGGCCTACGGTGCGCGTGCGTTGGTTCCCGCACGTGAGCCGGCGACCCTCGACACCATTTATGACGTCGCTTCGCTCACGAAAGTGGTGGCAACTACTCCCGCGATCATGAAGCTCTACGAGCAGGGCAAGATAAAGCTCGACGATCCGGTGACCGCGTACCTGCCGGAGTTTCAGAGCGGCAAAAGTAACATCACCATTCGCAACCTGATGACGCATTATTCAGGACTGCGCCCCGATCTCGATATCGACCCGTCCTGGAGTGGTTATGACACCGGCATTCGCAAAGCGCTTATGGACAAGCCCGCCGGGCCGCCGGGGATAAACTTCGTTTATAGCGACATCAATTTCGAGCTGCTGGGCGAGATCGTCCGACGCGTGAGCGGCCAGCCGCTCGACCAATTCGCGCGCGACCAGATTTTCGAGCCGCTGGGCATGCGCGACACCATGTTTAAGCCGCCGGCTTCACTGACGGCGCGGATAGCGCCCACGGAGATCGACATCTCATCGGGTAAACCATGGCGAGGGGTCGTGCACGATCCCACCGCGCGTTACATGGGTGGCGTTGCGGGCCACGCCGGCCTGTTCTCGACCGCCGATGATCTGGCGCGTTATGCGCAGGCAATGCTCGATTTGCGCTTCTTCGCTCCGGCCACAATTGCACTGTTCACTTCGCCCGCCTCGCCGCCCGATCTGCCAATCCTACGCGGATTGGGCTGGGATATCGACTCACCGTATTCTTCGAATCGCGGCGACATCTTCCCGCGTAGGACATCCTACGGACATACGGGATTTACCGGACCATCGCTGTGGATCGACCCGGCTAGTAGATCATTCGTGGTGATCATGACCAATCGCGTCCATCCGAAGGGCGGGCGCAGCATCAACGAGTGGCGCAGAAGTGTCGCGACCATCGCCGCGAGCGGCCTGGGCCTCGGCCCGAAAAATGATCGGGTGATGACCGGACTAGATGTGCTCACGCAAGCGACGTTCGCGCCGTTCGAAGGGCATCAGGTGGGGCTGATCACCAACCAGACCGGAATCGATCGCCAGGGCCGCCGCAATGTCGATGTGATGCTTGCGGCGGGCGTGAAGATCGCCGCACTGTTTGCTCCGGAGCACGGAATCACGGGCCGCGAAGATCGCCCGGACATCGCCGACGCGCGCGACCAGATCACCGGGCTCCCCATCCGCAGCCTCTATAACAACGGCCGGTATCGGCTAACGCCGGAGATGCTGCGGGGTGTGGATACGCTGGTGTTCGATATCCAGGATGTCGGCGCGCGCTTCTACACCTATTCCTGCACCATGCTCTACGCGATGGAGGAAGCCGCGAAGGCTAAGCTTCCGTTCTACGTGCTGGACCGGCCCAATCCGGTGACCGGGGTGCACGTCGAAGGGCCGATCCTGGACGCGAATCTCCAGAGCTTCGCCGGCTGCTACGATCTGCCGGTCCGTCACGGGCTCACGCCGGGCGAGCTCGCCACGATGGCGAACGCCGAGCGTAAATGGAACGCCGATTTGCATGTCATCAAAATGCTGAACTGGGAACGCGGCGATTGGTTCGATTCCACTGGCCTGCCTTGGATCGACACATCGCCGAACATGCGCAGCCTGAATGCGGCGACGCTCTATCCCGGCCTCGCGCTGATCGAGTCGTCGAAGAATTATTCTGTAGGGCGGGGCACCGATGCTCCATTCGAGCAGATCGGTGGTGAATGGGTGCGCGGCGTGGAATTGGCCGAGTTTCTGAACGCCCGCAATATCCCCGGCGTCCGGGCATACCCCACGCATCTTACCCCCAAAACAGAAGGCGTCCGATTTGTCGTCACCGATCGCGATCAGTTCGACTCCGTCCGACTGGGCCTGGAGGTCGCCTACGCGCTCCATAAGCTCTACCCCGGCAAGATCGACTTCGAGTTGTCGAAACAGTTGATCGGCAATCGCAAAGTGATCGATGCGCTCAAGGCCGGCGACGATCCCCGCGTGATCGAGCAGGGCTTGATGAACGATATCGCCACCTTCATCAATCGCCGCCGTCCATTCCTGCTTTATTAGTATGTGTTTCACAGGCCTTTAGCCTGTGCGATCCTTCGGATTCCCCGCCAGACTCCCCCCGAAGGAACTTGAGAAGCCTTATGTCGAAACGTGGTTCAAAGCTCACGGTGCGTTCGGTGGTCATACGAATTGCTGTTTTCGCTCTACGTCGCTAACTTTGTGGTTAATAGAGAGGCTTCAAAGGAGGGCTCTAGATTTCTTGACTGGCTCTCAGTTCCGCTCATCTCTTCTGACGTGTTTCTTTCACAATGGCGCGACGGTCATCATTTGTTTCCGAAGACCGACGTTCACGTTGAACTCTACTTTGGTGTGTTTTGTTTCTTACATTGATTCTGTTTGTTTGCCTTCGATTGTTGGGCCAGATTCCGTCGGCGGGAACACTATCGGTATACACGGTCGCGGCAGTCATTGTGGTCGGACCGTCTTTTACACCTGTGTTCGAGGGCTCCCACCTTCAATCAAATGGATTGTACGAGCATACTGACGAAGGACACCTGCACGTATTCTGGTGGCTTCAAGTAACGGAGGTTATACTCCTGTTGGGGTTGGTCTGTTTCTGGCGACTTCGGCGATGGTCTGCCAAAATGCTTGCCCTCTTTCTCTCAGTCCATTTCGCCTTTTGGAGCTTGATCCTAGCGGGACAGGATTGGCATGACTATGAACTCGCAGTATTTGAGTACCCTGCTTCTTCCGCTCGGAGCCGGACTTCTTTTGGTCCTCTACGGCAAACTGTCTGCGGGTTTCAAGGATTCCCCGTTGTACTGAGCCGTGGCACAGGCTCTCAGCGTGTGCTGATATAATCCCTCGGGGGACTTCATCAAAGTGTCAGGCAACATGCGAACCTTCACTCTGACCACCCTGCTTGTAGCTGCCGTTGCGGTTGCCGCCCTCACGTTGTGGGCGCAAGCGCCGGCACAAGGGTCAATACAGAACATCACCATCAACTATCCGGCGAAGGCTCCCGCCAACTGGCCGCTGTTCCTCGCCAAAGAAGGCGGCTATTACCAGAAGTACGGTGTCAACGCGACCATGGTGTTCGGCGTCCATCCCGCCGGTATCGCGATGATCGTCAGCGGTGAAGCGCAGGCCACCAATTACCCGATGGAGCAGGCCATGCAGGCGGCTTCGCTCGATGGATCGCTGGTGATCATGGGGAGTCCTATGAACCGCGGCTTGTTCGCCATGATGACCAAGAACGAGGTCAAGAGCGTCAAGGATCTGAAGGGCAAGCGATTCGGCGTCAGCCAGCTCGGCGATCCGCCCTACAATTTCGCGCTGGCGATTCTCGCTAAGAACGGGCTGAATTCCCGCGACGTTCAGTGGGTTCCTCTGGGCACCGATGGCAACGGCCGTGTCGCTGCCCTGGCCAGCGGGCGCGTCGACGCGACCATGCTGCCTCCTCCCGCCTATTTCAAGCTTGAGTCGCAGGGGTTCAAGGAAATCGCCAACCTGGCAGACTATCAGGATCTTTATGCGCCCATGGCCTATGTGTTTAAAAAGAGCGTTATCGCGGCCAATCCGAAACTGCCCGAGCTGCTGATCAAGGCGCAGGCCGAAGGTATCAAGCGCTACTACGAGGACAAGGCCATGGCCGTGAAGGCGTACGCGGTATACGATCCGCAAACGCAGGCGGATGTGGAGCGGCTGTACGATCACGACCGCAAAGCCGAGTCATACGAGCGCGTTCCCTACGTGCTGGCTCCGGCCGTGCAGTACATCGTGGAGCATCAGGCCGACGCCCAGATTGGCGCGCGGCTCAAGGCTTACGATTTCCATAAGGTGATCGACAACAGCGTCGTCGAGCGCCTGGTACGCGAACATTTCTTCGAAAATCTGTTTGGCCCGTCGATTAAGGCGGAAGAAGACGCCAGAGCCAAGCTCGCATTCAAGTAGTACACTCAAATTTCAACTATGTCTGAAATCGTCCTGGGTATTGGATCTTCTCACGGGCCTCTGTTATCGACGCCGCCCGAGCAATGGGATCTTCGCGCGAAGGCTGATCGCGAGAACAAGAAACACTGGTTCCGCGGCAAGACTTACGACTTCGAGACGTTGCTAAAAGAGCGCGCCCCGGGATTCGCCGATCAGGTTACCGTGGAGGTCCGCCGCGATCGTTTCCAGCAGTGCCGCCGCGCCATGGAAGTCCTCGGCAAAAAGTTCAAGGAGGCCGCTCCCGAAGCCGTCGTGATCCTAGGTAATGACCAGCGCGAATTTTTCGACGAAGGTCTCACGCCTTCGATCACCGTTTATCGCGGCGCGCACATCAAGAACGTCCAGCACTTGCATGAAGACGCTCCGGGCCTGAACATCGCCGAGCCGGGGAATTCGCCGGAAGAGGGCGCCACCTACCCCGGCGCGTCAGAGCTGGCCGATCACATTCTGGATTCCCTGGCGGCAGAGAACTTTGACCTGGCGCAGTCCGACATCACTCCGAAATCCGCCCCGCGCGGCGGAATCCCGCATGCCTACGGATTCTTGTATCACTCCATTTTGGGCGATACGCCTCCGCCTAGCGTGCCGATTATTCTCAACGTCCATTTCCCGCACAACGTTCCCAAGAACGCGCGATGCCTGCAGTTCGGCCATGCGCTGTATCGCGCGATCAAGAATTTCAAGGGTTACGGTCGCGTCGCGCTCATGGCGTCAGGCGGATTGACGCACTTCGTGATCGACGAGGATCTGGACCAGACGATCTTGAACGCCATGGAAAAGGGCGACGAAGCCGCGCTAGAGAGAATTCCCGAGAACGTCTTCAAGGTCGGGACCGCGGAGACCAAGAACTGGTATCCGGTGATCGCCGCTATGAACGCGGCCGGCCGGAAGTTTCACAAGGTCGATTACGTGCCTTGCT
>Ga0070735_10001117_pt1 | contig 26602 bp, 24 predicted proteins | sample Coa_R1_FD_66443 | JGI IMG/M metagenome (GOLD analysis project Ga0070735, IMG submission 66443) | Surface soil microbial communities from Centralia Pennsylvania, which are recovering from an underground coalmine fire - Coalmine... | ecosystem: Environmental > Terrestrial > Soil > Unclassified ...
GAGATGAATACGCGTCTGCAGGTCGAGCACCCGGTCACAGAACTTGTCACTGGATTGGATCTCGTCCATCTGCAGATTCACATCGCGAACGGGGAGTCGCTGCCCTTTAGCCAGGAGCAGGTCAGCCTCCGCGGGCACGCGATTGAGTGCCGCATCTACGCAGAAGACCCCGATAACAACTATTTCCCGAGTCCCGGAAAAATTACGCTGCTGCTGCTGCCCTCGGGACCGGGCATTCGCCGCGACAGTGGAATGTACGAAGGCTGGACGGTGCCCATGGACTACGATCCACTTTTGGCCAAGCTGATCGGATACGGCACCGACCGGGATCAGGCCATCGGACGCCTAAGCCGCGCGCTGAATGAATATTTCGTTGGCGGCATCAAGACGAATATCTCTTTGTTTCGGCGAATCCTGCGCAATCCTGAATTCCGCGCCGGGAAGATCGACACGGGATTCCTGGATCGTTTGCTGAAGCAGAAAGATTCGGTCGGAGATAGGGAGCCACAAGCAGTGGAAGTTGCCGTAATTGCCGCAGGAATGTTCGCGGCGTTGGGTTCGTCGGCTGCGGTGCCGGGCGAACGGGCGGCCATAGATGGCACGACCCGCGCATCGAAATCATCCTCAAATTGGAAGAATGCGGGTTATCGCGAAGGCCTGCAGTGAATTGCGGGAGTGAGAACTGAGAACAAGCTCCAAATGACTTACGACATTGGCATCGATGGCAAACATTACCGGCTTGAGTTGGAACAGACCGAAGGCCGATGGAATTGCCGTGTCGATGGGAGAGTCGTCGAAGTCGATGCTGTCCTGGCGCGTCCCAATGTGATTTCCCTCCGCATTGGCAACAAGGCATACGAGATCAAATGTGAGCGGGTTAGTGGCGATCTCCACCTTTGGGTCGGTAGCCAGCGCTTTGGGGCGGAAATCCGCGATCCCCGCTCGCTTCGGAGCCGGGCTCGCGCGACGGATGACCATGGTCCCAGAAAACTCACGGCACCGATGCCTGGGAAAGTGGTTCGTCTCCTCGTTGCTCAGGGGGCGGAAATTGAATCTGGCGCGGGAGTGCTGGTCGTCGAGGCGATGAAAATGCAGAACGAAGTGAAATCGCCGAAAAAGGGGACGGTTCAGAAAATTCTGGTTGCAGAAGGTGCAGCCGTCAATGCCGGAGACATTCTGGCAATTGTTGAATAGCCTTTAGGGCTTCTCGATTCCGTTGCTATCAAGGATCTTTTTCGCGTAGTAATTCTCAACTTTCGCGCCGTCGCGCAGAACCTCATAATAAGCCGACTTCAGCAGCTGTTCGCGGCGGTCGCGCAGTTGCGAACGGATCGCCTGCTGCACTCGCGGGTCCGACAGATCGCGTTGCCCGGCGGGTTCCTTGGCCACGAGTTTCACGATGCGAAATCCCATCAGCTGACGAGACGCGGGATTAGCCACTACGATGATCGGACTGTATTGCCCCGGCTTAAGCTTCATCACTGCATCGCGGGTTGCCGGATCGGTTCCTTTCAGCCCAGACTCGGGCACCGTGCCCAGGTCGCCACCGTTCCCGGATGTCTCGGGGTCCTCCGAATACTTCATTGCGAGGGTCGCGAAATCATCCCCGCTATCGAGACGGTTGGCGATCATCTGAATCTTCTTGCGCGCATCGGCTTCGTTTTGCGCCTTGTCATTCTGGTTGTGAGCCTGCGGATTCGGCATCGGTGTCACCATGATTTGCGCCAGGTGATACTGCGGCTCGATCAGATTGAACTCCGCTTTATGCGCGTTGTAGTAATCGGCAATGTCCTGGTCGGTAACGTTGATCTTGGAATCCACTTCCTTGTTCAGGACCTTATCGACGGTAATGGAGCGCCGGATATCGCGCTTGAAGTCAGTTTCAGTGATCTTCTTTTCCTGAAGGCGTTTCTGAAATTCCTCCTGCGTGAAAGGGGCCTTGATCTCGTTGTACTTCTTGTCGACATCGTCGTCGGTAGCCAGAAGCCCGAGCTTTTCTGCGCGCCGCATCAAGATCTCATCGTCGATCATCTGATGCAAAATTTGTAGCCGTAAAGCCGTGGCCTGTTCGCCCGTCGGCGCCGGTTGCGTGGACGACGCCTGGTAATTGTCATAGTACTTATCCACGTCCGAGCGGAAGATCTTGCGCCCGTCAACCGTCGCCATAACATCGCCACTCGGCTGGGAATTGCAGGCCGCAAGAATCGAGAGCAGCAGGAATACCACGAACCCGGCAGCGGACCGGGCCCGGAATGAGCATTTCTTCAAGGATGTTCTCCGTTAAACGAGCACAAACGAAATTGAGGGCCGAGAGCCAGCCGAAACGCCTCAAACAAACGCTCCATCGGGCCTATCTACTTGGATGCAGGTGCAGGCGTTGCAGGGGCTGACGAGGCTGGGGCATGTTCCGGTACGGGTTCCCCCGCGTCCTTGAGCGCGCTATCCAGCGCGGCTCGCAGCTCGCTGACGGGAACTGCTCCATCAATTTTCTGGCCATTGATGAACAGTGTCGGAGTCGCGCTCACTCCCAGTCCGTCACCCTCTTTCATCGACGCTCTTACGGCGTCTTCATTTTGCGCCTTGATGCAAGACTGCAGCTTCGTCACGTCGAGGTTGTGTTTCTGCCCCTGCAGCATCGCCATTTTGTCGATGGCGTCGAAGCGCGCGGCTGGCGTCTTTTCCACGTCCACATCGTGTTTGTTGGCGTGAATGTAGTCCGCGAAATCCCAGTAGGCATCCGTATTCTGGTTGGACAGGCAATTGGCATCTACCGCGGCGTGCAGCGCCCACGGATGGATTTCAATCAGCGGATAGTCCTTGTAAATGAACGTGACCCGGTCGCCATATTCCTTCAAAATTTCCGGGAATAACGTTTCATGCATGCGGGCACAAAACGGGCACTCGAAATCATCGTAGTTGACCACGACTACCTTGGCCGACTTTGCTCCGCGGCTCGGGCGGCCCTTCACATCGATCTTGTTCATCAAATCGACGAAGGGATCCTTTGTAAGGTCGAACTTCGTGACCCGCAGAAGCGTGTTGCGATCTTTCGACAGCAGGAAATTGTAATCCTTTTTCTTGCCAGGCCCTCCGTCGATGTTCACCGAAACCGTATCGAATCCCGGTACATCGCTGTTCGACGTGATATTCCCGACGACCACCTTTACCTCAGCTGGAATGTTGTAAAACGACCGCACCTGATGCTCGATCTTCAAAGCCAAGCCGGGAGGTGCCGACTGGGCCACGCAGCCCAGGCAAACCAGGAGCAAAACGAACAGGGAACGCCGAATTAAGATCACTAGAAACCGCCTTGGCATGACTTGGATAAGGATTGATTATCTCACACGCTGCAGAGCCAAAGGCCGCCGCAACAGGGGTTCAGCCGGCCCGACGGATCTGCTCTGGCGACAGCAGGCTGTTCATCGATCCCGAGCGGAATCCTTCCAGATCGAGGGTAACAAACTTGAATCCGAGCCCCTTGAAGATGCCGGTGAATTCGGCTGCCATTCTAGGGCTCAGGGCGAGCTCCATTTCTTCACGAGCGATCTCGATACGGACGATGTCGCCGTGATGCCGGACGCGGAACTGCCGGAATCCAAGGACGCGAAGGGCCTCTTCACCGCGTTCGACCATGTCGAGTGCCTCACGCGTGACTGGCCGGCCGTATTCGATTCGGGAGGACAGACAAGCCGAAGCTGGCTTGTCCCAGATTCGAAGGCCAGCGTTCCGAGCGAGGTTGCGAATATCCTGCTTCGTGAGGCCGGCCTTCAGAAGCGGCGCCGCGACATGATGGAGTTTGGCGGCTTTCTGTCCTGGCCGAAAATCACCCTGATCGTCCACATTGACGCCGTAGGCAATGGTGTCGAAGCCGCGAGTGGCGCGAATCTCTTCTATGACAGTGAAAAGTTCGTCCTTGCAATGGAAGCATCGTTGCCCGTCGTTGCGGACGTATTCTCCACGCTCTAGTTCAGAGGTTGAGATCACTTCCACCGGAATGCCTTGTTCGTTCGCAAACGCCAGCGCGTCCGCGAGATGCGTGCGTGCGAGGCTAGCGGAATCGGCGATTACGGCCAGCACGTTCTTTCCGACAGTTCGATGAGCGATCCACGCAAGATATGCGGAATCGATGCCACCCGAATAAGCGACTAATAGCCGGCCCAGCGAGCGCAGGTCGGCCTCGAGCGCGGACGATTTCTCGGCAAGGCTCGGCCCAGGGACTGGCATGAGTACTATCGTATCAGTCCTGGTGCTTCCATCGGTCTCAATACAGTCGTTCTTGTTTCCTGAGATTGCCGAATGATCCTATATTGGCCAAGCTGAACGTGAAGCGGAACAGATTCTCGTTTCGAACGTTGGCAATTGCGTAACGGCGATATTCGAGCGTCAGACCACAACAGTCAAAGTTGTACGTAGTCTGCGCAGTCGCGAACTGCAATTGGCCGGTCTCGGAGTCGAAGCCAAAGCTGCTCGCGGCGCTCGCCCCGTGTTTCGTGAGGCTTCCGTAGCCAAGCGCCACTCGAAACTGCTGGAACTTACAAGTGACCTGATTTCCGCTCGTTGTGGGGCCGCACGTGCCTTCGCTCAGACTTGGTGGATTTGTAACCGTCTGGGGGATCTGCAGGAATGCATCGCCGCCGCCGACCGTGAATTTCCCCAAGTTGTAATTAACCAGAAGCGTGCTTGCATTAATTCGTCCCAGCTGGAAATCGTAGTCCATGTCCCACTCTGTATCTGTGCGGCTGCTGGTCGCTATCCGCAATCGCGAAATTAGAGGCGAGAGGTTCCGCGGTTCTGTCAAGAATGCGATTCCGGTGAGTTCTTCCGTTGTCGTAAAGACGTTGCGCTGTCCCGGTACCAGGGCTCCGCCAAACTTAGGATCGAAGAAGTATTTCTGCGCCAGTTCCCAGGTTGCGACCTCCCGGACTTCAGGTTCCCGGGTGCATGGCTGCCGTTCGAGACTTGTCATCCGTGCCCACGGGACGGTTTGTTCCGGCGCAGGTGCTCCGACTGCGAGTCCGGTCATTTGCGTTTCGCATTCTTCAATCGGACGTGGCTTTCTCTTCGCATAAAGACGCGTCACAAGGCCGTACTCAACCTCGTTTGTATCGCTCACAATGTCGCGCTCGTCGAAATGGAGCACATTCGCGAAATCGTTCACGCCGGTGACATACCGATAGATGGCGCGCGGCTCAATAACATGCTTCCACTTGCGGCCCAGAAATTCTTTGCCGAAAACTTTCTCCAATACTGGAGGCCGGAGTTCAGCGGACGTTTCCAGCGCCTGTCGGTTTGTTGGATCGTGCACATCGACTCCATCCACAAATCGCTCAGTGTAGTACGTTTCGTGAAGAGCCAGTCCCGGACGAAACGACCAACCGTGAAATTGCAAGGGCAGAGAGACTTCAGGACTGAAATCGAACCGGCCGATCAGACTGCTTGTCTGGAATCCGGGCTCGCTGCGCGAGAGCCCGGCCAGAGACGCATCAAACGACCACTCAAACGGAGAATGCCAGAGCTGGCGGTCAACGCTCGAGGCATCGATACTCGGCGTGTGCAGGATTCGAATCGAGTCAAAAGTCGGCGGATTTGAAAGTGTCCCATTCGGGTAGGTCGTCTGGAAATAGTTCTGATAGCGTTCGACCATTCCGCCGAAGGTGAATCCGTTAAAGTCTTTGGCGAGGAAGACCTGCGACTTTACTTCGGAGTTGATGGCCTGGGTGAATACGTCGTTAAACGCGAGACGGAAGATGAAGGAGCTCAGGTAGTCGATATTCGAGACGGCGCGAAATCCATGGGTATTCCCTTCCGCGATCAGGCGGGCTTCCTGACCGCCCTCGCGCAGCTTCTGTGGTCCACTGGCAGTGCCAACCTCGATGCCACGGTCAACCACGCCAAAGAAACTCAGATCGACATAGGAAGTGTCGGTGGGGCGCGCCCGGAATTCTCCCCGTTGCGACCAGCCGCGCTTGGAAAAATATTGTCCGCCGATGGTGGCGTCCATGCTGCGGTTGATGACCCAATAGAACTCGTCGCCGATCTCGTTACCGTTTGTCGATGAGCGTCCAGCGCTCGGCACCAAGAAACCGGTTTGTCTGGTTTCGTGCGCCACGGGGTGCGTCGCGTACGGAAAGTAGAACACCGGAATGCCGCGTATCAGGAAGGCGCTATGATAGATGGTGGCATTGCCGCCAATATCGACGACGACCTTGCGCGCGTCGAATTTCCAGTTGGGATGCGGGAGTTCGCAGGTCGTAATGCTTCCGTCGTACACCCGATAATTTTCGGGACTAGTTTTTTCCACAAGTTTTCCGTTGAAAGCGAATGGCGCGGTCGATGTGAGAGTGATACGGTTGCCGCGGATACGCATCCCCGTCGTCGCTGTGACGTCGTAAAACTTCCCAGTTTCAGCCGCCAGATTGTATTCGCCGCGACTGGCTTTGATATGGTCGTCATTGGGGCCGCCATCCAGGCGAAAGTGGCCCGACGCTGTAGCTTCTCCGCTGTCGGAATCGTAGGTCGCTTCGTCTGCACGAAGGATGTAGGTCCGGTAATGGATTTCCACATCACCATGCAGCTTGTAAACATCGCCCACTTTTTCCTGCTGCACGGCGCAGAAGATCGTGCCGTCTTTGAGGACGGTCGCGGCCCGGGTGCCGCATGGTGCTTCTGAAGTATCTGTCTCATTTTTTTCTGTCCGCTGGGCTGCCGGGGAATCCCGCATTTGCGCAGAAATCTGCGATAGCAACCTGCTGGTTACTAGCCCCGACGCGAGAACCTGATGACAAAAAAACAGCGCCGTGATAAGGAATCTAGTGCGGAAAATCATCGGGAAAAAATCAACAGAAGACAGCAGTCCACCGCAGGCGAACCTGATCCTTTCGCGTGCTCGCCGCGGCACCGTGAACTTAGCACGGCGCTGCCCACGAGGAAAAGTATCGACCAAGGGTAGGATTGTTGCCGATTCTCTCCCGGTTGTATCGATCGACTTGGCGAGTTTGAAGTTTCTGGATCATATTCATGAATTGTCCGAAGTGCGGTGAAGATTGCAGCTGTCCGGCAGGTGACCCAGGGAGTGTTTCTGCGGATTCAAGTGCAGCGGAGGCCGACCCACTTGCTGCCTCTGCCGAGTCGAACGCTGAGGCCGAGACGCAGCCGTCAGAATGGCGCAATGAACTTTCTGCGCGCCTAAGCCGATATCGTTCGCGCCATAAAGCGCGTCCACCGCGGTACCCTTCCCTGGGATTGCCATTTGAGCCGGTGCCATCCCCTGCCCAAGCCACATCCGAAGATTCGTTCCAGAGTTTCGGGCCTGCCTCGAATCACGCACTCGCTCTTGATGGAAGGCACGAGGCCACTTCGTTCACCGAACCCTGCACCGAACCGGAGCGGAGCCAGCCTCCTGCTCGCCCGGCCGAAGTGGTGGTGCCGGCTCAACCCGTTTCTCATGCCGGGGCAAAGATCCTTGAGTTTCCGCGATTTGCATGGGCTCCTCCTGCGCCTCCGTCGGACCAACTTGCCGAACCCGTAATGGATCGGCCCAGGATTCTTGAAGTGCCGGAAGTCGAGCCTTCATTACCGGCTCTTGGCGGCATCACGATCGAACCGGTCCACAGGCAAGAACCTGAAAAACGTCCTGGAATCGATATTCCTGTGCAGAACGTTCCGCTGGCGCGGCGCCTGTTTGCCGCGGCGATTGATGGTCTTTTGATTGCGGCCGCTGCCGCACTCTTCGGATTCGTTTTCTGGAAGATTGCCGCGATTCGTCCGCCAAAGTTTCAAATCGTGGGCATCGCGGGCGGGGTGACGGTTGCGCTCTGGGCTGCATACAACTACATCCTGGTGGTGTATGGTGCCAGCACTCCCGGACAACGCGCCGCGGGCCTCCAACTCGCGAAATTCGATGGCACGCCCACGAGTCGTTCGCAGCGGCGCTGGCGTGTCCTGGCGTCCTTTCTATCGGCAGTCTCCGCCGGCATGGGTTACGCCTGGGTTTTCCTCGACGAAGATGCGCTCTGCTGGCACGATCGGATCACGCACACCTACTTAGCCGCAGCGAGTCGATCCGCCGACAGCACCCGTTCCTAGCTAGGGCGCTAGCTTCATGGGTGCACTCCAGAGTTTCCTTTTCCCCTCGAACCGCCTCTGGTACGCTACTACGCCATGCGTACCCTGCTTACTTTTCTAGCTCTTATCGCTTGCGCCGCGAGCGCCTTCTCCCAGAATCTCAAACCGGTCTCTGAACGTCTCGCAGAACAAAACGCGATTTTCGACGAGCAGTACGAAACCGACCTGCGCAATTTTCCGGAGCGCGCCACCGCTTTCGGCGATTACCGCTATAACGACAAGCTGAATGATTTCTCCCTGAACGGGATCATGAAGCGTCACGAAGCGGACGTCGCTTTCCTTCACCGGATTGAGGCTGTGTCGACCACCGGTTTCTCGGACCAGGATCAGTTGTCGCATGACCTTCTAATCCGCGTGCTGCAGCAGCGCATTGCCGACTTCGATCTCAAAGAATACGAGATGCCAATTACGCAGCAGTACGGCATCCACACCGCCCTTGCCGACCTGCCGCAGGCCGTGCCGCTAGATTCCGTCAAGCATTACGAGGACTACGTCGGCCGCCTGCACCAGATTCCGCGTGCCCTCAGCCAGATGACGGAAGTCCTCCGCGCGGGCATGAAAGACAAGCTGATGCCGGTGCGGTTCCTCGCCGAAAAGATTCCCGCTCAATGCGACGGGATCACTGCAGCTGACCCATTTTTGGGGCCCACGAAAAAATACCCTCCCAGCATCTCTCCCGGGGACCAGAAGCGGCTCACGGCGGAAATCACCGAGGCCGTGGATACGGACGTGCTTCCCGCCTACAAGAAATTTGCCGAGTTCATAAGAACGGAATACGCGCCACAGGGCCGCACGACGCTTTCCATCATGTCGCTGTCCGAAGGAGAGAAACGCTACGCCAACGATATTTACGGTCGAACTACGACCCACATGAGCCCGGACGAAATTCATCAGCTGGGTCTCCGCGAGATGGACCGCATTGAAAGCGAGATGACGGCGATCGCGAAGAAAGACGGATTCGCCGATCTCGAATCGTTCCGGGCTTCGCTGAAAACGAATCCCAAGTACATTCCCACTTCGGCCGAACAAATCCTCGACGACTTCCGCCGATACATCGCGCAAATGGAGCCGAAGCTGCCGCAACTTTTCACGCTTCTGCCGAAATCGCCGGTGACTGTCGAAGCCATTCCGCCGTTTAACGCAGGTGCCATGACGCACTATGTGACCGGCACGCCCGATGGCAAGCGGCCCGGCCGAGTCGTGGTGGCCGTAGCGAACTTTGCAGAGCGCTCCCTGATTGACGATGAGGCAGTCGCCTACCACGAAGGTGTCCCCGGACACCACATGCAGCTCTCTGTTCAGCAGCAGCTTCAGGGACTTCCGAAGTTCCGCCTGCATGGTCTCGGGTTCAACGCGTATACCGAAGGCTGGGCCCTATACGCTGAGCAACTAGGGAAAGAAGTTGGTTTCTATCAAGATCCGGTGTCGGATTACGGCCGGCTTTCTTCCGAACTGTTCCGGGCCGTTCGACTGGTGGTCGATACCGGTATTCACGCCAAAGGCTGGAGCCGGGATCAGGTCGTCGAGTTCATGCGGAAGTCAGGAGCCGTGGACGAACCCACGATTCAGACCGAGACGGACCGCTACATCTCCTGGCCGGCCCAGGCGCTTAGCTACAAACTCGGCCAGTTGAAATTCCGGGAGTTGCGGGAACGGGCCGAGAAAGAGTTAGGTCCAAAATTCGACATCCGCAAGTTCCACGATGAAATGCTCGACGGGGGTACGCTTCCTCTGGACATGCTCGAAGAGCGAACTAACAAGTGGATTGCGCAGCAAAAAGAGAAATAAAACTCCGGCGAGCAAGCCTCGCTTCGGAGGCACGTTCATACAGTAAGCCGCTACACTGTGCTATCTTCAGAGTTCATTTTGACCGCAGTATCGTTATTTTAGGATGGCTACCTCCTCAGAAGGAGCAAAACCGGCAGTAAAGGTCTTCGTCGCCACGACGGTGATGCTGACCTTTATTTCTTTTTGGCGAGCCGCGGCCATCGTTCTTTCCGATCTCGCCTCGTCCGCCTACTATGCCGGTGGTGACGCCGAAAAGGTCATCGGCAAGAGCGCTCCCTGGTTCATCCTCGCGGTCATGCTCTTCAGCTACGCGGTTCGGGCTCTCTATATCGAGTCCAGCAGCATGTTCGTCCGTGGCGGCGTGTACCGGGTGGTCAAAGAGGCCATGGGCGGGAAGCTAGCCAAGTTTTCCGTCTCAGCTCTGCTCTTCGACTATGTTCTCACCGGGCCGATCAGCGCCGTTTCCGCAGGGCAGTATCTCGCGGGCTTCATCAAGGACCTTGGCATTTATTTCTTCCACCGCAATCTGAGTTTTTCCGATGACTATTTCGCAGCAGGTCTCGCTGTCATCGTGGTGCTCTATTTCTGGTGGAAAAATACGCAGGGTATTCACGAATCGAGCGAAAAAGCTGTCCAGATCATGGTCATCACTACCGTGATGGTCGTGATTCTGATCCTCTGGTGCCTGATCACAATCCTGCGGACTCCCGTGCAATTGCCACCGACCCCATTCAGCGCTGCAGGAGCAATTCCACTCAACAAAGAATCGCTGGGCTGGCTAAATGGATCGTTCTTCTCTCACCTGACATTAATCATCCTCTTCGTGGGCTTTGGACACTCAGTGCTGGCGATGAGCGGAGAGGAAACTCTAGCTCAGGTGAACCGTGAAATCGAGCACCCGAAGCTGAAGAACCTGGAAAAGACCGGGCTGGTGATTTTCATCTATAGCCTGCTCTTCACTTCACTGGTTTCCTTCTTCGCAGTGATGATTATTCCCGACAACGTCCGCCCGAATTTCTTCGCCAACCTGATTGGCGGCATCGCGATGTATCTGGTCGGGCCCACCAGCCTGAAGTTGCTGTTCCATGGATTCGTGGTTTTGGTCGGAGTCCTGATTCTTGCTGGCGCGCAAAACACTTCTATCGTGGGCGCGAACGGCGTTCTCAACCGCGTCGCCGAAGACGGAGTTCTCACGAGCTGGTTTCAGAAGCCGCACAACCGTTACGGCACGAGCTACCGCATCATCAATCTGATCGTTGCTCTGCAGTTGCTGACGATTCTCGTCAGCCTCGGTAACGTCTACGTGCTGGCAGCGTTGTATGCCTTCGGCGTGATCTGGAGCTTCGCGATGAAATCGCTGGCGGTGCTCGTTCTGCGCTTCACCGAGCCGGGCAATCGCGAATGGAAAGTTCCGGGCAATCTGCACATCGGCAAGACGGAGTTGCCAATCGGCCTGCTCGCGATTTCAATCGTTTTATTCACGACAGCCATCGTGAATTTGTTTACCAAGTACGAAGCCACGATCGCCGGAGTGATCTTCAGTGCAGTCTTTTTCACGATCTTCACACTCTCCGAGCATCACGTCGCCAAGGCACGGCATGGCAAGCCCGAACAGCTGGACCAGTTTCGCGTGTATGGCAACCAGGAACTGGGCAGCGGAGCGATGGGCGTTCGGCCGGGCAACGTTCTTGTGGCGGTGCGCGACCCGCGGAATCTCTACTACCTGCGCCACGTTTTGAGCCATACCAACACGGCGAAGCAGGACGTCGTTGTGATGAGCGCCAGGCTCTATCATCGCGAACATACCTTCAGCGGAAGCACGGTCTTCGATGCTACGCAGGTTTTCGATCACTATGAGCAGGAACTTTTCACAGCCGCGGTTGCGGTCGCTGAAAAAGAAGGGAAACCGATTTCGTTGCTGGTCGTGCCCGCGACCGATGTCTTTGAAGCAATAATGGTCACATCCCAGCGGCTCGATTCCAGCCGTGTGATCTGCGGACTCTCGAATAAGCTGACCGCCGACGAACAGGCCAAGCTGACGGGCGACGCCTGGGAGCGCCTGCCCGAACCGCGTCCACGGCTCACGCTGGAGGTTTGTGCGCCCGATGGGTCCGTTCGTGAATATGCTCTGGGTCCGCACACTCCGCGCATGCGTGGGCAAGACGTGGAACTGATGCACAAACTCTGGCTCGACATCACTGCCGATCCCAAATTCGCCGGAGCCCACCATTACCACATCGTCGCTCTCGCCCTGGAAGAGCTTCAGCGCGAGCTCACCACGGAACAACGAGCGCAGCTCCTGCAAAAACTGCAGGAAGAAATGAACCGCCCCAACCAGCAGTAGATCTGTTCTCTCCCTGAATAGTTGGGCACGCAGACGACCGGTTGTCGCAGATCGCACAAAAGAAAAGCCCGGCTTTACACCGGGGCGATGAGTCATCAGCTTCGTTGAACTCATCTAGCTGTAGGTGCGCTCCCCGCAACAATTCTTCGCGGTCTCCACCTTTTTCTTGCAGCAGCATCCCGAACCGTCTTTGCCGCATTGCCCGACGCAGCATGAGGAAGCAGTTTTGTCTTTTGCGCAGTCCTTGCAGCAGGACGCCGTCTTGTCTTTTCGCATGCAGGATTTCGCATCTTTCCCGCAGCAAGGCATGCCGGTTCGGCCTGAACAGCACGCAGTCATGTCCTTGTTGTCGGCGCTTTGCATTTTGTGTCGCATACAGCAGGAGCCGTCTGTCTTTGAATCGGGCTTGGCCATCTTGTCGCAACAAACGCACTTGCTCCCTGCCGCTGGCGCGCCGCTCTGTTCGGGAGTGGAAGGTGCGGTCTGGGTTGCAGTTTGCGCCCACGACGCTAAGGTCAGGGCCAGGATGAGTGCTAAGCTTTTGTGCTTCATGATCTGAATCTCCTAATGAATTCGTGGTGGCTTACCCCTAAATGAAAATTTTGGACTTCGGGAATCCCGGAAGAGAACTCAGATGCGCAGGATCGTGCTGCGTTCGAGAGGGGAGATGCCAACATCGCGGATCAATCGCAGCGCGGTTTTAACGCCGTCCCGCCTCTGAAGGGGGTCCGCTGTGAATATGCCCATTGCTTCACTATCCGGAACCGGCAGACGATTTGCCGTCGCGGGCGTTGCTGGCCTCTCGGGCGCTTGCAGCGTGCAACACGGACGCTGACCATGGCATGGTTTCGAGGATCGTCCAATGACGATTGATGAAATGTGGTTCACTCGTGGGCTCGACCCCGGGCAGCAGGAGTGAGGCGGTCGACTCGCAGCGCCTGTCTCGGTTGGCAGCACCTCTCCTCCGGACAAGACGCTGGCGCCAATGAGCGTTGCTAGAGCCAAAGCGGCAATGATGTTTTGCTTCATGGCCACCTCTCAGCGTCACATGGGTGGATACGCTCGTATGTGATCTGGGTCACACGCCTGCGTGAGAGGTTCTTATGTTTTGAGGATGTGTTCGAGCGAACTTCGCAGTGTAGGGAACTGGAAGACGTAACCGCTCTCTTGCAGGCGTTTCGGTTGGACTCGGTCACTGGCAAGGAGAAGTTCATCCGCCATTTCGCCAAAGGCCAGGCGCATAACAAGCGCCGGAACCGGGAACAGCGCAGGGCGATGCAGCACGGATGCCAGAGTCTTTGTGAACTGAACGTTGGTAACAGGATCGGGCCCCACAAGATTCACCGGTCCTGACAACGACTCAGTCTGCAGAATGTGCTGAACCGCTCCAATTAAGTCGCCCAAATCGATCCAGCTCATCCATTGTTTGCCGCTCCCGACGCGGCCTCCCATGCCGGCTCTAAAGGGGGGAAGCATTTGCGCCAGCGCCCCCGCATGCCTGGCCAATACAATTCCGATTCTCATCCGCACGGTGCGAACTCCCGCGTCCGCCGCGGGCTTTGTTGCTTCTTCCCAGTCGCGGGCAAGATCGGCGGCAAACCCGGCGCCTGGAGCGCTATCTTCATCCAAGAGCTCATCTGAACGATTTCCGTAGTAGCCGATAGCAGAGGCACAGAGAAATACTCGCGGTTTGACCTTCGCCTGCGCAAGCGCCTGAGCAAGATTGCCCGTAGCCGGAATGCGGCTATTGCGGATGCTCGCCTTCTTTTGTTCGGTCCATCGCCCAAACACGCTCTCCCCAGCGAGATGAATGACAGCATCAAACCGTGAAACCACGTCGGGATCAATCGGCTGAGCGGGATTCCATGGGATAAGCTCAAAATTGGGGTCGGGGCAAGCCCCAGGCCGCGATAGTCGCGCAATCCTTGCTCCACCGGATTTCAGAGCAGCCAGGACCGCCGATCCGATCATCCCGGATGCGCCACTCACCAGAATCCGTGCTCCGCGTATCTCCCTCATTTGTTCGCAACTCTAGCAGAACCGGCAGCTTTCGAAGAGCGTTCTTGGAATTAAACGGCGTCGGATTTCCTGACTTGAAAAATTCGAACAGAATTTTTGAATCTGCTGATCGCGCCGACTCTGCCGTCGGTTCTGGCCTTTGGCCCCATTCGTCACGTTCGCGATTGCTATAATCTATCCAGTTCCCGTGTACCCTCTGCCCGGAGTTTCCCCACCGCGCGGGTATAATCCATCATGGCGACGTTACGCCAACAGATCGCTACCACTGCACTTACTCTAACCAAGTTCCGCGATCTGATGAGGCGGATGCAGGAGAGCCGTCCGAACGACGACCTCGCCATCGTCAAGAAAGCCTACGATTATTCCCTGAAGCACCATGAAGGCCAGACCCGCGCCTCGGGAGAACCGTATCTTGTTCATCCTCTTGAGGTTGCGCTGGTTCTGGCGGAAATGAAGATGGACCCGGTCGCGGTCGCCGCCGGACTTTTGCATGATTCGGTGGAAGATACGTCGGTCACGATTCAGGACATCCGTCAGGAATTCGGCGAGCAAGTCGCCCACATCGTCGAGGGCGTCACCAAGATCAGCAAGATCGACTTCGCTACTCGCGAAGAGCAGCAGGCCGAAAACCTGCGCAAGATGATGCTGGCTATGGTCGACGATATCCGCGTCGTCCTGATTAAACTCGCCGACCGTCTGCACAACATGCGCACGCTCGAGCACCTTGATCCCGAGCGTCAGCGAAAAATTGCGGAAGAAACTCTGGAGATCTACGCCCCCATTGCTCACCGCCTCGGCATGGGCAAGATCCGGGGAGAACTCGAGGACTTGGGATTCCGATTTCTCGATCCAGTCGGTTACGAGCAGGTTGAAAAAGCCGTCAATGCCCGCCGCAAGCAGGGCGAAGTTTTCCTCGCCAAGATGCAGCAGATCATCACCGACAAGCTGAAAGAGGCCGGAATTCAGGCTCGCGTCGAAAGCCGCATCAAGCGTGTCTACAGCATTCACAAAAAGCTGCAGCGCCAGCATATTTCGGTCGATCAGGTCTACGACCTTTACGCGATGCGCATCATCACGCGTTCGCTGCAGGATTGCTACGCCGTGCTCGGCATCATTCACAATCTCTGGCGTCCCGTGCCCGGACGAATCAAAGATTTCATCGCCATGCCGCGGCCGAATTTCTACCAGTCGCTGCACACATCGGTGATCACGGAAGATGGCACGCCGTTTGAAATCCAGATCCGCACCGAAGAGATGCACAAGATGGCCGAAGAGGGAATCGCGGCTCATTGGAAATACAAGGACGGTCCGGTATCGGCTCAGGACGAGCAGCGCCTCGCCTGGCTTCGTCAAGTCGTTGAGTGGCAGCGCGATGTCAGCGATCCCAACGAATTTCTGTCGACGCTTAAGGTCGACCTCTATCCGGAAGAGGTCTACACCTTCACACCGAAAGGCAAAGTCGTGGTTCTTCCCCGCGACGCTACACCCATCGATTTCGCTTACACCATCCACACCGAAGTCGGACACACCTGCACCGGTGCCAAGGTCAACGGCCGAATGGTCCCGCTCCGTTACAAGCTCCACTCCGGGGACATCGTCGAAATTCTCACGCAGCCCGGACATAAGCCCAGCCGTGACTGGCTGGGTCTCGTCAAGTCGTCAAGGTCGCGCAACAAAATCAAGCACTGGCTCAACGTTCACCAGCGCGAACGCGCCATCGAAATCGGCAAGAAGCTGATCGAGAAGGAAGCGCGCAAATACCGCATCGCTCTCAAGGAAATCAAAGAGGAAGATCTCCTGAAAGTCGCCTCGGGATATGGACTCGGAAAGATCGAGGACCTCATGTCCGGGATCGGGTATGGAAAATATTCCGCCCGCCAGGTCCTCGCTCGCGTGCTTCCCGCGGGTGCAACGCACTCCATCGCAGGAGACATTGAAGCCGAGGGCCTGACCTCGCAGCCGGGCACCATTGCCAATGTCGTCCGCCGTGTCTTTGGAGATCACAACGCCATCACCGTCCGCGGCCAGGGCGACATGCTCGTTTACCGCGCGCGTTGTTGTAATCCGATCCGCGGAGAGACGATTGTCGGCTACATCACGCGCGGAAAGGGCGTGGCTGTTCATTCGGTGAACTGTCCTAATGTCACCAATCTTCTCTACGAGCCCGAGCGAAAGATTGATGTCGAATGGGCGCGCGACGACACGACCCCGACGGCCTATCCGGTGAAGCTGACAGTTTTCTGCGACGACCGTTTCGGCATGCTGAAGAGCATCACCGGCGTCATCGGAGACGCCAAGAGCAACATCCGCAACATTGCTGCCCACACGGCTAACAGCCAGGCGAGCGTAGAAGTTGTCCTGGACATTTCCGACTTGAAGCATCTCGAAACGATCATCGCTGGTCTGAGAAAGATCCCTGGGGTGCACGAAGTGCAAAGACTGCAGAAGATCTGACTTCAGTTCTCGGTTGTCAGTTTGGTCTGCCCGCTCCTCAGCTAATGCGCCTCCATGTTCCTCTGTGGTACCCTGTGCCCGCTGTGGTGTTAGGTTTTTCTGAGAACTGAAAACTGAGAATCTGCATGCGCGAAGTCATTCACACCAAGAACGCCCCACAAGCCGTCGGCCCATACTCGCAAGCCATCAAAGCCAACGGATTCGTCTTCGTTTCCGGACAAGTCGCCATCGATCCCGCCACGCAGCAGATCATAGAAGGCGACGTCAAAGTGCAGACGGACCGCATTCTGCGGAATATCGCCCATGTGCTCGAAGCCGCGGGAACTTCGATGGCAAAGGTCGTCCGCTCCGGAGTGTTCCTGAAAAATATGAACGACTTCGCCGCGATGAACGAAGTCTACGGCAGGCACTTCAGTTCAGCGCCTCCAGCGCGCACGACAGTCGAAGTCGCGCGCCTGCCGAAGGATGTGCTAGTGGAGATTGATGCCATAGCCTTGGAGTAGAGACGCCAGGTGTCCAGGCAAGGCAGAGAAAACGCTGGAATCCTCCGCGTCCACGGCGTACTCTGCGGTGTTCATTTGAAAGGATTTCATCCATGAAGACTCGAATCGCTATTACAGTCCTGCTTCTCGCGGCGAGTGTTGTCTGGGCGCAGACCGCGACGAAGAAGTCCACCACAACCGCCCATCCCCACGCTACCGGGCCTACCAAAGTTACGGGGGAAGGCACGAAAACAGCCTCCGGCTTGCAATACTGGGACATTAAGGCCGGAACCGGTCAGGAAGCGAAGAAAGGTGACCACGTGCAGGTCCACTACACCGGCTGGCTCACCAGCGGCAAAAAGTTCGACAGCTCCGTCGGGGGCAAGCCATTTGAATTTCGCATCGGCAACGGCGATGTCATCAAAGGATGGGAAGAGGGCGTCACCGGGATGAAGGTCGGCGGCAAACGCCAGTTGCGAATTCCACCGGATCTCGCCTATGGCAAGGATGGTTACCCCGGCGCCATCCCACCTAACGCCACGCTCATCTTCGACATTCAGTTGATCGGGATAAAGTAGACGTCGACCTCGGCAGAAGGAATCGTCGAGAGAAGACACGAGTAGACCGTCTTCTCTCGCTCACCTCAGTTTGAGAAATGGAATTTCTCGACGGACTTCGCGAACGCGGGGTGAAGAGCTTTAGGCCTTAACGACTTTTCCACTGCGCAGGCAGGACGTGCAGACGCGGATCCGCTTCCCCTGACCGTTTACTTTCGCGTGCACCGGACGCAAGTTGATGTTCCAGCGCCGCTTGGTGACGTTGTGGGCGTGGCTGATGCGGTTTCCCGCTTGCGGCTTCTTGCCGCAGATATCACATTGTTGTGCCATTGGACTGCTGCTCCCAAATGATTCAGATCTTGTAAAGCAAACCTAGATTTTACAGGACGGAATGAGATTTCCGCAATTTGTGGGCAACAGCGAACGACCCCATTGAACTGGGGCCCGAGCAATTCTTGGTTTATACGAGCACCTGGCGACACGTTAAGTACAGATCTGCTTAAGCATCGATCTGCCGGAATCAAGTGCGACCTTATTTCGTAATCTTTTTCAAACGGGAATCCGACTCTGCTTCCATGCGATACTGAGTCCATGCAGTCCCCGCTTCAATCGCCGACCGCCGCCAACGATCCCAAATCCGTGAAGGTGAACATAACTTCCGGCACGGGCGTCGACATCGAGTGGAACGACGGCCACCAGTCTCATTACAGCTTCGTCTACCTGCGCGACGCCTGCCCCTGCGCTATGTGCGAAGAAGACCGTAGCAAATCAGGGCGCCGCCCAGGCGATCCCGCCACTGCTGCTCCCGGCGCGCTGCTGATTTTTAAGCCCAACGCGAAACCGCTATCGGCCGAGGGAGTGGGCAAGTACGCCATCAAATTCTCCTGGAACGACAACCACGACCTTGGCATCTATTCCTGGAAATTTCTGCGCGAAGTATGCCCCTGCGAAGCGTGCAAATCCGCCCGGGCATCCGGTTAAAAGCCCTAACAGGATTCGCCGTTCTGTCCCCGCCATTCAGACAGTACAATGAGGATTGCCTGAACGCTGGCCCTCTGTTTCGAATGATTTCTGGCAAACCCAGCTCCGCCGTGCAGTCGGTGTTGAATGAACTTCTCTCCGAACTGCACGCCAAAAGCGGCTGCGAAAAATTCGGCCTCACGCGTGATTCTCTCTGCGCAATTCTGACGGAAGTCGGGACGAAACATCTCTCCTCAGGCGGCCCAGAGCCCGGACTCCGCGCCTTTTATCTAAGTCTGCGTGTTGACGAACTGGCTCTCGCCCGGGCTTGCGCTGAAGGCCAAGATCAGGCGTGGGAAGTCTTCCTCACCCGTTATCGCGAGAAGCTCTATCTGTCGGCGCTTCGGATTGCTCGCGAAGACTCCGCCGCCCGGGAGCTCGCCGATACGCTTTACGCCGATCTTTATGGCACCAACACTCGCGACGGGCAACGCGTTTCGAAGCTGGCTTCCTACACTGGACGCGGATCGCTCGAAGGCTGGCTCCGTACCGTCCTCGCTCAGGAATACGTAAATCGCTACCGCCGGACCAAACGCCTAGTCAGCCTTGAGGAAGAATCGGAGGAGGGAGCGCAGTTCCCGGCCCCGGAGCCCGAGCCCATCCCCGCCGCCGATAGCCGTCTTTCGCAGGCAACCGATGAGGTTCTTGCGGCGCTTCCTGCCGGGGATCGCATGGTCCTAAGCGCCTATTATCTCGATGGCCGCACCCTGGCCGAGATCGCCCGCACGCTAGGAGTCCACGAGTCCACCATCAGCCGCAAGGTCGATAAACTGGCTAAGTCCTTGCGCAAGCAGATTGTGGCCGCCCTTGGACGCCGGGGGATGTCCCGCCGGCAGGCCGAGGAAGCGCTGGAAGTTGATGTCCGGGACGTGCAGCTGGATATTCGACGCAGTCTTGCGCAAGAATCTCCTCCGGTCTCGTTCTCCAAGAAGAGGGTTGAGGCCGAAGTCCGAGAAGGCGAAGGATAGCGGCAAAGGCTTGATAAGCAGGAACTTACCAGGCGGGATGCGGAAATGACGGATGTCCCAAAAATCGTGCGAGAGAGGCTGAAGGCAGGAGTTGCCGCCACGCACCCTGACGCGAACGTCCTGACAGCCTTCTCCGAGCGCTCGTTGCCGGAACCGGAGCGCGAGTTTGTCCTGCATCACCTCGCCCGCTGCGCAGAGTGCCGCGAAATCGTGTCCCTTGCGCTCCCTGAGGACGGCAGTACTCCCGCCTTGCAGCCAGTCAGTTCGACCGGTTGGCTTGCTTGGCCGACCCTCCGCTGGGTTTTCATCGCGGCCGGAATCCTCGTCATTGCATCGCTTGGGACCGTCCAGTATCGTCGCCATGCGCCGGCTTCGAATGTGGCCGCGAAGCGATCAGGCCCTGCGATGTACGTCAAGGAAGCCGAGAACAAGCCGGTTGCGACGCCCGTTCCGCCGCGTCCGCCAACAGTTCAAGAATCGAAAGAAGCGTCCGACAAGGCCAAGCCGCCCAGCGTCTCCGAACAGGGAAAACAGGTATCGAGGCCCTCGGCCAAGCCAGTGCAGACACCCGCACGGCTAGCTCCGGCATTGGCGGGTAACGATTTCGGAGGAAGAACCATGGGAGGCCCCCTTCCTCACGGCCCCCGAGTGGTAAACCAATTCCAGCAGCAGAACGCAAACATTCAGCAGCAGAACGCCAAGGCCCTTCTGGTGCAGTCTGCCGCGGCTGCCCCTCCCCCGGTTCCATTTTCCAAGCCCGCCACAAGCCAGCAGGCCCAAGCCATCGCTCCGCCCCAGACGGCTCGTGGCGATGCGGCGAAGAGTGCCGAGCAGAGTGAGACCGCACTGACGGTGCAAAGCGAGTCGGTGACCCAACAGCCCTCTACGTATGAGATCGCGCAGAATAATGTGGAAAGGGCCAAACCGGCCGACGACCTGCATCTGAGCGCGTCCCGGAAAGTCCCTGTAGGATCTCCGTCCCAGTTCGATACGCTTGCTGGGAAAGCAGTCACCGCTCCCCGCTGGACGATCAATTCATCGGGCGCTCTTCAACGGTCCTACGACCAGGGCAACACGTGGCAGGACGTGAATGTAGCGGCCGCCGTCCCCGCGCCAGAGGGCTCTCTCCTTGTCCCCGTCGAAAAGTCACGTGCAGCGGAAAAGGATACGGACATCGCTCTGGCGAAGAAATCTGCGTCGCCCGTCTTTCGCGCAGTTGCAGCGAATGGATCTGACGTCTGGGCTGGTGGATCGTCGGCGATGCTCTACCACTCCGTTGATTCCGGCATTCACTGGACCCGCATCGTTCCGGCCTTTTCAGGCTCCCCGCTTACCGGCGACGTTATAGCTTTGGATTTCCCCGATCCTCAGCATGGAAAGGTCACAACATCTACCTCCGAAGTCTGGATCACCTCTGATGCTGGCCAGACCTGGCAAAAGCAATAACTCACGCTGTCTCAAAAATGTTAGCTTTCCGCTAACCCCATTACCAAAGTGACGTTTACACACATCGGGCCGAAACCTAGTATCGCTCGTGTGGTTGGCAGTTCTGGGGGAGGGCTGCCGAGGCGTCCTTGACTGATTAAGTCGGGGCGCTTTTTCCTTTTAAACACTTTTCTCTACCGCGCAGCCTTGAGCCGCAGAATCATGTATTCCTCATCGATGTACGTCTGACCGATCTTGAGCGCCCGCGGCTCGGTTCCAAACGTCTCAAATCCTAAGGAACGATAGAGGTTCCGTGCTGCCTTCTGCGCCATCGTAACCGCGAGCAGGATTTGCTCCACGCCTCCGATTTCTGCTGCGTGCTGAATCAGTCGCTCCATCATTTGCCTTCCGATACCGGCTCCTCGTTCTTTCGGAGTGAGATACACGCCCCAAACGCGTCCCTTGTGCCGGTTCTTCGGCCCCTTGTCGCGGTAAAAGCCCACCGTGCCGACCAGGCTGCCGTCCCGGAACGCTCCGACCACGAACGAATCTTCTTCCGCTGACCCTAGTCGCCTGCGCACGCCCTCCGGGGTCAGCATGTGATGCTCTTCCACCGAAGAGCTGAACGCTCCTGGATCATTCTCAAGCGCTTCCAGCCGCAGTCGCAGCCACTCGTTCGCATCATCAGCCGTGAGAAATCGGATCTGCATCGAAGCCGCCTCTACTGTGATCCGCGACAGGCGCCGCAATATCCGCCAATCTCGAGTCGCGAGACGAGCACTCGAAACCGGCAGTCCTTCTCGACCTGCTGTTTGAGTTTTTCAAAGCTGTCGCTCACGAACTCCGTGATTTTTCCGCAACGAAGGCATGCCATGTGAATGTGATCGCGCTCGAGCTTTCGCTCGTAGTAGTGGCCCTCGCCGTTGAGATGCATCAGGTCCAGCTCATCAATTAATCCCTGACGTTTCAGCAGCCGGAGAGTTCTATACACCGTGCTCCGATCGACACTCGGGTCGATCTTCTGCGCCTTCCGCAGAATCTGGCTGGCGTCGAGATGCTTGCTCGCAGTCTCCATCACGCTCAGAATGGCGCGCCGCTGCTCCGTCATGCGGATTCCGCGCTCTACAAAATGCGCTTGGAGACGTCCCGGCATTTCAGTTTGAGGTAACGGCATGGCAGGTCCCTTTCCTGTCGCAACTGGTCGCAATCACGATGCGACGAATTCTTTCGCGCATCCTTGACTCGCCCGAAACAGTTGCGTCAGTATCATGAATGTATCCTAGATGCGACTAAGTTGCAACTAGCGAATAGTAAACAAGCAAATGATGAACAATCATAATATGCGACTGAGTCGCAAATACAGATTTCTTTTTGCCCCGCTCGTGATAATCCTTTCCGTCATTGCCGCCCACGCCCAGGAAAGTCCTTACATCGTCACCTACGACCACTACCTCGAGGAGCCGGGCAATCTCGAAGTCGAATATTTCTCTACCTTCGGCACGCAGCGTGCCGGCAACGACTTTCACGCTTTCTGGTCCGAGTTCGAATACGGCGCAACCGCCTGGTGGACCACCGAGTTCTATCTCGACGGCCAATCCACCTTCAACGAAAGCACCTTGTTCACAGGATTTCGGTGGGAGAACCGTTTTCGCTTATTGCAGCGCGAACATTTCATTAATCCGGTTCTTTACATCGAGTACGAACAGACCAGCGGCGCCGACAAGATCCTGAAAGAGGTCGAAGGCCACGATGTCGAATCTGACTACGCCACACCGAATTCAATCTCCCGTCGAGAGCACGACCACGAGATGGAGTTCAAGCTCCTGCTCTCGCGAAACTTTCACGGATGGAATTTCGCCGAAAATACGTTGGCCGCGAAAAACCTCACCGGCGGCAATCCCTGGGAGTTCGGATATGCCGTCGGAGCGAGCCGTCCTTTAGCTCTAAAGGCCTCCGCCCAACAATGCAATTTCTGCTCGGAAAACTTTATTACTGGCGTCGAAATGTACGGAGGCCTCGGCGATCGCAACACCTTCAGGCTTCGCGATACCTCGCACTATCTCGCCCCGGTGCTCGCCTGGAACCTGCCCAATGACTGGACAATTCGTCTTTCTCCCGGTTTCGGCCTCAATGACAACAGCCATCAATTCCTGCTCCGTTGGGGCCTCTCGCGGGAATTCTCCAGCTTCGGAGAAGCTATCAGCCGACTGCTCGGAGGACGCCAGTGAACGCCAAAACACTCTCGATCATTGCGTGCATGTCGATTGCAATTCTTCTCAGCGCTGAAAGTGTATTGGCAAAGCGTCACAAACCGTCGCCCGACTCCGAATCCGTCTACGCAGCGCTCGCAAAAGTTCCTGCCAAAGACTCCGCCCGCTCTAATCCGTTGGAACGCGATCCCGAAGCCATCCCGGCCGGGAATAAGCTCTTTCACATGCACTGCGCCGAATGCCACGGAGAGATGGCAGAGGGAGGAAGAAAAGCTCCCAGCCTTCTTGTCGGCGAAGTGCAGAAGTCCACCCCTGGGACTCTATTCTGGTTGCTGACGAATGGCGTCGTCCGGCGTGGTATGCCTGTATGGTCGAAACTGCCCGAATCCCAGCGGTGGCAGCTGGTCAGATACCTTAGGTCGCTCTCTGGTCCTCCGGAACCCATGCCAAATCAGGTACATACGAGGCAATAGGGCTTTGCGACTTTCCTTCTCCCTTCGCATCTAACCCCAGTGTTACGATAGTGAGTTCGACTCCCTTCGGGGAAGCACTCATACCGATCGCAGCGGCAGCGCCAGCTCGATGCAGCGTCCGCCGACAGCGCGACGTTTACAACGAGGAGAAAGAAAAAATGGCAGGCAACGGAATCGTCGAAGTGACAGATGCGAACTTCGACCAGGATGTTTTGAAATCGGACAAGCCCGTTCTCGTGGACTTCTGGGCAACATGGTGCGGCCCCTGCCGCGCGATCGCCCCCATCGTCGAGGAACTGGCGGCCGAGTATCAGGGCAAAATCAAGATCGGCAAGATGGACGTCGATTCCAACATGGCAACCCCGCAGCGTTACCGCGTGACTGGCATCCCGACGCTGCTCGTCTTCAAGGGCGGACAGGTGGTCGAGCAGCTCGTCGGCTACAAGCCCAAGGACGCCATTGCCCAGGCCCTGAACAAACACATCGGCTAAGATCCGATTCGTCCAACTTCAAATGCTCGGGAGTGATCCCGGGCATTTTGTTTTTGCGGCCGGCTGTAACCGCACTACAATGCTTCTCGTGCGCCGCCGATATGTTTCTCTTCAGGTCGCCCCAATCGCAGCTCTGATCGTCTTGCCGCTACTTTTGTTCTCTCAAACACCCGACTTAGAGCAGCATCTCCGCGACGAATACCAGGACAAAACATTCTTGCTGCGCGGTTTTTACTCTGGGGATAAATTGCACTTCAGCGCTTCGGGAGATCTCACAGAAGCCGCAACGCCGGGCGACTGGACCGAGGATGGCTTCATCACGATCGATGAAGTTCACCTCTCACATCATCTGATCAAACTCAAGGCCCGGCGTCTTCTCGTCATCATGCAGGACCGCGAATTCCACTTTCGTCCTGCCGAACGAAAAAAACTGGTCGAGCCGAAAGGCCAGCCCGTGATGGTCTCCGTCGAACTTGAAATGGCGGCGGACCATCCCGCTGCCAATCTTGTGGATGGGGCGTTATCACGGATCTTCCTTACCGGCCAAGATCAACTTGCCATTCTGGTACCCGAATGTTGGAGGTTTTGTGTGTCCCAGGGATTGACGGGCAAGAACTCGAACTGCCGATTCTCCTCCGAAGTCTCCGCAGTTCCGGGCGTTGCTTCGCTGGAAAATGCTTCCGATTCAACGTCACCGCTTTCGCCTCCATCTATGGGCTCTTCCGGCGCTCGAATGAACTCGGGAGTTCCGAGCCACGGCGTTTTTCGTCCCGGCGGAGGTGTGAAACCGCCGAGACTACTGAACTCACCGCCGCCGGAGTTCAGCGACTCCGCTCGCGCCGTGAAATATGAAGGTGTGATGACGCTCGGACTGATCGTCGAACGAGACGGTCATCCGTCGAACATCCACGTTCTCAGCCCGCTTGGCAGCGGCCTCGATGTCAAGGCCGTGCAGGCGGTCCAGGATTGGAGATTTCAGCCAGCCGAAAAAGATGGGCAACCTGTGCGTGTGGAGATCGCGGTCGAAGTGAACTTTCATCTCTACTGAGCCAGAGAAGAGGCCGAAAGGCTGCTTGCCAAGAACTTAGTTAATACTTTCTCAGCACCCCAATCACACGCCCCTGCACATCCACAGCGGCAGCCGGCACAATGATCGGCTTCATATTCACGTTCGAAGGCTGTAGACGAATGTTCTCGCCCTCACGGTAGAAACGCTTTAGAGTCGCGTCGCTTGAATCGACCAGCGCAACGACAATGTCCCCGTTGTGTGCAGTTCGCGCTTTTTCGACCAGCACGTAGTCGCCATTGAGAATGGCTTCATCCTGCATCGAATCGCCACGCACCTCGAGCACGAACACTTCTTTCGAGCGCACGAAGTCCGCGAGTGAAATCGTTTCGGGATTTTCCACGGCTTCGATCGGCTGCCCTGCCGCGATGCGCCCCATCAGGGGCAGCACCACGCCGGTATTCACGCTCATCGACTGCTTCAGTTTTCCCTTTGGTGGCAACAGGTCGATCGATCGGCTGCGATTGTAGTCGCGCGTCAGCAGCCCCTTCTTCTCCAGATTCGATATGTGCTTGTGGACCGTCGCCAACGAGTTCAGCTTCAGACCCTGGCCGATTTCCTCGAATGAAGGCGAGTAGCCGTTTTCCGTGACGAACCGTGATATGAAGTCATAGACTTCGCGCTGCCTGCGTGTAATCGCCATGCGCACATTATTGGCGAAGATAAAGCGAAAAGCAAGCAAGAAGTGAGTTGCGCTTCAGGAACTCCCATCAGTTCGCTTGCCGCGACGAGGGACCGTGCTGCTGAACCCTGAAACTTTTTCCCCTCTCATGACTCCAATCTGCCAACCAAGCTTCCGAACTGGGGAAATCCAATGCGATCATCTACACGCCTTGCTTTGATTCTTGTTGCTTCGCTCTTGGCAGCCACGGCCTGCAACGCCAAAGCGAATCCTGCGATGCCAGTGCCTGCCCCGGTTGTCGATGCACCCCGAGCGGCATCGTCCGCTCATGATACAGCCGTTCTTTCGGGAGGATGCTTCTGGGGTGTTCAAGCTGTCTTCCAGCATGTGAAAGGCGTGATCAGCGCTACCTCTGGCTATACCGGAGGCTCCGCGAAGACCGCCGCATACGAAACCGTCAGCACGGGCGACACCGGACACGCCGAGTCGGTCGAAATTGTTTACGACCCTTCGCAGATCACGTACGGCGAACTGCTCCGCATCTTTTTCTCGGTCGCCC
>Ga0070735_10001118_pt1 | contig 26601 bp, 21 predicted proteins | sample Coa_R1_FD_66443 | JGI IMG/M metagenome (GOLD analysis project Ga0070735, IMG submission 66443) | Surface soil microbial communities from Centralia Pennsylvania, which are recovering from an underground coalmine fire - Coalmine... | ecosystem: Environmental > Terrestrial > Soil > Unclassified ...
CGTCCACTGGGATTCAATTTCTACTGGGCCGTCCGCTCCGGTTGCGTAGTGGAGAAAACTGCTCCACAGCCAGTCCTCCGGCCGCTCGACGAGTCCGCGCTTGACCGGATTGCGATGGATGTAGCGGAGTTTCTCGACGCGCTTGGCTTCGCTCCAGACGTTGAAATCATAGTAGCGCCGCTGCCAGAACGGAGAGCCTTCCGGACGCCGCAGTTGCTGCGCACTATTTGTGAGACTCCGTCTCACGGTGAGACGCGATTCTTCGGCAATCCTCGAGTGATACGTGTCGAACTCCTCTTAACTCTCTGAAAATTCATTCACGCCGGTGCATGTACCTCCGTTCTTTGCGATGGTTCTCACGTTGCTCCATTTCTGGTGAACCGCGGAATCCGGCTCCCCACAGCTCTTCCTAACCGGGAAGAGGGGAGCCCGACCGCATTTTGCTTCGGCAGCGGAACGGAAAAAACAAGCCGAGGATTAGAGGACACTTATCGTGGCGCACCATGCCGCCGCACCTGCACGCAACGCGCACGACGCCAGCCCGGTGGCGGGACTGGCTCGTTTCTTTCCTGACGCCACTCCGATGCGCATGCCGGTGCAGCTGGCGCGCATTCATCAACCGGGACAGGCGGGCGACTTCAGCGAAGGCACGGTGATTGAATTCGGCACGCCGCGCGAAGTGCTGTTCTCGTCAAACACTCCGCTCGAATTTGCCGATGTGCTGCGGTTGCGCAACTCGGATGGCACGTTCGATGTTGAGGCGTCGGTTGTGGCGGTGCAATACCATCCCGGCAAGACTCTCGTGGCCGCACGCTTTCGTGGCGATGTGCCCAACTGGATCGTGAAACCATGACTCCTTCCACACCTGTACAGGATCTCGCAGCTCAATGGATTACGGCCCGCCGTCTTTATCCCATTTACTTTGAACTCGCGCGCGAGTTTGCCATTGAGGTGAAGCCGTGCGCCGACCTGGAAGCCGGGGTCGAGACTCCGGGCAAAGATGCGGTCGAACAGGCAAATCACTGGATTGAACAGATGGACAACTCAGTCCAGGTGCATCAGCTGCGGCAGTTCCTGCAGACCAGTTCCCTGGTGACTCCCGAAAGCCTCGTGGCGCTGTTGCAGCATTTTCTGGCGAAGACGCCCAAAAGCGATGCCGTCCGCGACAAGACTGATTTTTTGCTGGTGCAGTACTTCAGCCAGATCGCGCCGACGGGCGTCGACGACGCCGAGGTGGATCTGGCCTATGTGGCGCAGGCGCTGGAACCGATCGTCGGACAAGTCGACCTGAAGCCTCCGGTGTGGCTGAACTCGCTCGACCGCGTGCTCGAATCCGCCCGGCGATGCAAATCGCTCGATGAATTGCTGCACGGAGGCGTCCTGGAACAGGGACGCAAGGCCAAAGGCCTGGCCGGAGAACTGTTTTATCTCCCGGTTGCGCTGGTAGCCTTCACCCGTTTCGGATATCTGATGCGGCGCGCGTTCTTCCGGCTGATGCTGGGCGACCTGAACATCATCCTCGATGGATTGACGGAACTTGAGGACAAGGGAATCCAAACGATTGATTGCCGGCGGGCGCAGTTTTCGGCGCAAGAGCCCGTTATCCGGCTGCGCATGATTTGCCAGTCGTGGAAGGTGATGTTCCAGGCGGAATATTCGTCGGGCTCTCCGCTGCGCATGCTGGTCGATCTGCGGGCGTCTGTAGAAACGGCGCTCGGACGCGGGAAAGCGGAAACGCCTGCGAAGGCGGCTCCTGCTGGTGTGAAACCTGCGGCTGCTACGGTGGCGAAAACGGCCGGGGCCATGGCCAAGCCAGCCGTTGCGGCGAAGAGCGCTCCGGTTGCGGCAAAAACTTCCGCCGTGCCAGCTGCAAAACCTCTGGCCAAAGCAGCCGCTGCGCCGGCGGGGGTCAAAGCAGCCGCCAAGCCAACTGCTGCAAAGGCTGATCCTCCTGAGTTCGATGTGTCGGGCGGATCGAGCTGGGATCCCCACTCTGCTGCGAAGCCGAAAAAGTAATGATGGGTGAAACCGTGGAAACGCCGACAGTATTGATCATCTCCGACGACGCGGATTTCTCCCGGCGGATTACGGCGCGCTGGCAGATGGAGAGGTCTGTGCCGACCTTCACGCTGTTGAGCGGAGAGTTATGGCCGCGCTTCGCGGCGGATGTGTTCGATGTCGCCATCGTCGGGGAGGTGCGGCGCGATCTGTTGTCGGTTGTTCTGGAACCTCTGCACTCCACCGGGCAGCCGATTTTCTGCGTCGGTCAGGATGCTGCGACAGCGCAACTGGTGCGGGAGCGGTGGCAAAGAGTGGCGATTCTTCGTCCGAGCGAGCATTGGCTGGAAACGCTGGTGCTGGCGGCGGCCGAGGCGGTGCACCGCTCGCGTGCTGAATCGCGGGCCCGATCCGCAGAACTGTCTTGCGCGGCTCTGGAGCGCGAGGCGACGCTTGGCCGTTACATGCTCGAGATGCGTCACAGCATGAGTAACGCGCTCACGTCGGTGCTGGGAAATTCCGATCTGCTGCTGCTCGAGCCGGGCAGCCTATCGGCGCAGACGCGCGCGCAGATTGAGACGATCCGAAACATGACGTTGAGAATTCACGAAATCATGCAGCGGTTTTCGTCGCTGGAAAAGGAAATGAACGTCGTCGCGCAGCAACACGTCCACGATTCAGGCAGGGCGTACGCGGCGGCGATTGGCGGAGCTTAGAAAAGACCTCCCCGAAACGGGCTGACCGAGATCAGCCTCAGTTTGAGGAAGAATTTATGCATCGATTGATGGCAGGCGTCACGATTCTTGAACACGAGCTGTCGGAATTGCGCCTGCTGGTTGAGCGCCAGACCGGAGTGCTGCTCGATTGTCCGAACAGCGCGCTCGCCGCGCATGTGGCCGAGTATCTCGAGAAGCAAGAGATCGATTCAGTCGCCACCCTGCTGAGCCGGCTGCGCGGCGCGGATCTCGATCCGGCATGGCTGGCGGCGTTTCTTGATGGCGTGCTTAACGTGAAAACAGGATTCTTCCGGCATCCGGGGGCGATGAATGCGCTGGCCCGGCACGTGATGCCCCAGATTTATTCGAGAAAGCCCTACGACGGCGCATGCACCCTGCGCGTGTGGAGCGCGGGCTGCGGAACCGGAGAAGAAGCGTATTCAATCGCGATGGCTCTGTGCGACGCGCTGCCGAACGGGAACGGAAACAGCAACGGATCAAGCAAAGAAGCCAAGAGCGCGGCGCGGAATGGCGGAATTGCAGAGGCTTCGGTTCCCGCGTCGGCGGGGACCAAAGAGTGGTCGATTCACATTGTCGGAAGCGACCTGCTCCCGTCGGCGATCAAAACAGCGGAGCGGGGATTGTATCCTCACTCGGCTCTGGCGGGATTGCCGCCGGCGATCATCCGCGCATCGTTTTCGAAGATTGGAACTACGAGCGGAGGAAATGGCCCTTCGGAGGGATCCGCAGTCGGCGGTACCAATGGGTCCGGCAATGTTACGAACGGCGCCGCGAATGGGTCCAACGGCAATGCTCACCTGCTGGTCAAACCGAGGCTGCGCAGCCTGGTCACCTTCAACACCATGAACCTGACCCGTCCGGTATATATCGGACGCTTCGATTGCATCTTCTGCATGGATGTGCTGCCGCACCTCTCGCGCACGCAGCGGGCGGCGCTCATCGAACGGCTCCATCTCTATCTCGAGCCCGGGGGGTATCTCTTTCTGAGCCAGACCGAGAAACTTTGCGCCCCCAACCTCAACTTTCGCCCGGAAACATACGACGGGTATACGTTCCACCGGAAACCAATGGCTGCGAGCGCGGCTTACGGACGATAGCTTCCAGATCAGAACACAGAGGACGCGGAGGGAACGCCAAGGCTCCCACGAACTCACGCGAACAAGAATTCTTTCGTCCGTAACTCTTTAACCTGATCTCGGAGCCTGGCTGCCTTTTCGAATTCGAAACGCTTTGCGGCTTCGCGCATGTCGGTTTCGAGCTTGGCGATGTAGGCATCCACTTCTTGCTGCGACTTGAATTCTGGAATGCCTTCCGCTTCGCTGATCGACACCTCGGCATAGTCCGCGGCAATGATTGCCGCAAGAGACATATCCAGCGGGCGTACGATCGATTCGGGCGTGATGCCGTGCTCCTCGTTGTAGGCGCTCTGGATGGCGCGGCGGCGCGATGTTTCGTCCATAGCGCGTTTCATGGAATCAGTCATGCGGTCGGCATAAAGGATGGCACGACCGTTGAGATGGCGCGCGCAGCGGCCGATGGTCTGGATCAGCGACCCTGACGATCGCAGGAATCCTTCTTTATCGGCGTCGAGAATCGCCACCAGCGAGACTTCAGGTAAGTCCAGTCCTTCGCGCAAAAGATTGATGCCGATCAATACGTCGAACTCGCCTTTGCGCAGATCGCGGAGAATCTTCACGCGCTCCAGCGTTTCGATTTCGGAATGCATGTAGCGGCATTTCACGCCGACTTCGGCGTAGTACTCCGCCAGGTCCTCAGCCATGCGCTTGGTTAGCGTTGTTACTAGCACGCGTTCGCCCTTTTCCACGCGTGCGCGAATCTCGTGCAGCAGGTCGTCGATCTGTCCCTTGACCGCGCGCACTTCCACCGGCGGATCGATCAATCCGGTGGGACGGATGATCTGCTCGACGACCACGCCGGCGGACTTCGTGAGCTCATAGGGCCCGGGTGTAGCCGACACATACACGAGCTGATTGGTGCGGTGCTCGAACTCCTCGAACGTCAGCGGGCGATTGTCGAGCGCCGAGGGCATGCGGAATCCGTATTCGACCAGGACTTCCTTGCGCGAGCGGTCGCCCGCGTACATGCCGCGCAGCTGCGGCACGGTCTGGTGCGATTCGTCTATGAACATCAGGAAGTCGCGCGGGAAATAATCCAGCAGCGTTGGCGGAGGTTCGCCGGGCAGGCGTCCGGTGAAGTGACGCGAATAGTTCTCGATGCCGTGGCAGTAACCCATGGCCTTGATCATTTCGAGATCGAACATGGTGCGCTGATGGATCCGCTGCGCCTCGACCATGCGTCCTTGCTTTTCGAGTTCCGGCTCCCACCAGGCCAGTTCTTTTTTAATCGACTCGACGGCCGAAGCACGGGTCTCGTCTTTCATCACATAGTGCGTCTTGGGATAGATTGGCAGCCGCACGTATTTCTGCTTGACGGTTCCGAATAGCGGATCGACCTGCGAGAGCGATTCGATCTGGTCTCCCCAGAGCTCGATGCGGTAGGCCATATCGTCGTAGGTAGGGAAAACTTCGATAACGTCGCCGCGCACGCGGAATGTGCCGCGGCGGAATTCGCCGTTGGTGCGCTCGTAGAGAATGTCGACCAGCTTGCGTGTGATGTCCTCACGCTTGATCTTCTGTCCCTTTTCGACGAACAGCATCATGCCGTAATACGCTTCGGGTGAGCCGAGGCCGTAGATGCAGCTTACGGAGGCGACAATCAGAGCGTCGCGGCGTTCGAACAGCGAGCGCGTGGCCGAAAGCCGCAGCTTGTCGAGTTCGTCATTGATTGTCGCTTCTTTTTCGATGTAGAGGTCCGCGGCGGGAACATAGGCCTCCGGCTGGTAGTAGTCGTAGTAAGAGACGAAATATTCGACGGCATTATGCGGAAAGAAGCTCTTGAACTCGTGATATAGCTGCGCGGCCAGCGTCTTATTGTGGGCCATGACCAGCGTCGGACGGTTCACTGCCTCGATCACTTTGGCCATGGTGAAGGTCTTCCCTGAGCCGGTGACGCCGAGCAGAACCTGGTGCTGCTCGCGATCGAAGACACCGCGGGTGAGGGCCTGAATGGCGGCGGCCTGATCTCCTTGCGGTTTGTAGGTGGAAACTAGTTTGAAGTCCATAACGGCAGCCGTCAGCTATCAGCCCTCAGCTGTCAGTGAAACCCTGAATACTCTAGCGTGCATTGAGGACACTTTCTGTCCTCGATTTTCTGCGTTGCAGAGTCGGGCGGCTTCACGCCGACGGCTCACAGGCTCGCATTTTGGGCTGAGCGAATCTTTCTATTATAGCGGCGCCGACAAAGGCGCCGGTTTGTTGGGAACTCCTGTTAGATGCGCTTCGCACGGCGCCACGATTCACAGCTGCAGCGGGATTTGAGCTGATTGCGCCGAACCCTGCTCGTCGGCGGGGTCCGCGAATTTTCTCAGCTCTGGATATTTTTCGATCAGGGGTCTCGGCGCAGGCACGCGCTTGCCGGTGATCATTGCCTTCAGCTCAAGGGCGTTGACTCCGGCTTTGCTTTCGAAGTGGTTGTTCGTAATGACGTAGGTGGTCTGCGCTTTTTCTGCGACGTTCAAGATTCGCTGTGTCCAGCCGGCGATCTCTTTTTCGCTGTAGAGATAGTTATAGCGGTCGTTGCGACTGTCGGAATCGAACCACTGATCGTAGTTTCTTCCGTGCAGGCGGACATAGGCCGTGGGCGCCGTGACGTATTCGGTCGGGCCCAGCGATTTTCCGAGGAGCGGCTGATCGATATTGCAGAAGGCGACGTTCTTATGCGCGAAAGCCGCGAGAGCGTCGGGATTGTCCCAGCTCGAATCGCGAACTTCCACGACGCACGGATACTCGATGAATTGGCGGCACAGCCGATCGAGATATTCGCGGTTCAGCGAAGTGTTTTTGAATGAAACGGGAAACTGTATGAGCAACGCTCCGAGTTTCCCTTCGTTCGACAGCGCGTCGAGGCCTTCGCGGGTCCTAATCTCGTCTTCATCGGTGGGGCGGATGCTGGCGGCGGAAGTGGGCTCCATAACCGACAGGGGCGAATGGGTGAATGCGCGATACAGCTTGGCGGTGAACAGAAACGCGGGATTTACCGCGGCGACTCTGCGGCACCAGAGTTTCACCAGTTCGGGCTTCAGCGGCCCGTAGAACGAAGTATTGATCTCGGCGGTGTCAAAGAATCGGGCCAGGTACTCGACGGGATGTATCTTGCGCTGACGCATTCCGGGAGGATAGAAAATGCCCTCCCAGTCTTTATAAGACCAGCCGGCAGTCCCAATGCGGATTCGGTGCCCCGCCGGGATTTCGTTCGGGCCGCCGGCAGTTGGACGGTCTGGATGCATGGATCCCATCAAAAAGGGCGCGATCACGGCAGCCTAGCACAGGCAGTGGAACCCCGCGCCAGACAAGGAACTTGTCATACGCGGCGCCGTATGCGAGATAATCATATGCTCAAACTCGTAGCCATAGGCCTTTTTGCGTGCTTCTTCGCGTTCGCGACGCCGGCCCGCGCGCAAGAGGATTCGGAAGCGGCAAAGGTCCGGGCCCTCGAACTTCAGCTGACCGACTCCTACAAGCAACGGCAGATCGAACAGCTCGCTTCCCTGCTGGACGAGGACTTTGTGATCACCTTCGAAGACGGCTCAACGTTGAGCAAAACGGGATACGTCAGCTTCATGGCTTCGCCGTCGGACCACGTTGAAATAGCTGAGATGAACGATATGAAGATTCGCATTCACCGAACCACGGCGGTCGTGACCGGGACATATCACGAAAAGGGCGACACCAAAGGGCAGGCCTACGACTATCACGACCGCTTCACCGATATCTGGATCAAGAAAAGCGGAAAGTGGAAGTTGGCCGCGTCGCATTACGCGGTACCGGTGAAGCCGTAAGGCAACGCACTCTGCCCTTCCGGCGCGGTTTTCCACTCCGCACCGCGGTTGGTCAAACTTCTGCAGGAGTAGAATCCGGACTGAGCACGGCCAACTTCTCATCACCACGGAGACTCGGAGTCACGGAAATTACGGCTTTTCAAAGGCATCTCTCTGAGCTTTCAGCTTCTCCGTGCCTCGGTGGTGAGAAATCGGCGTTCGTCTCTTAACGATATGGAATCTATCCTGATCGGGGCTTTGGGCCTGCTGTTTGGAAGCCTGCTCGCGTGGCTGGCGTTGCGTTCGCGCGCGGCGGCGCTGCACGCCCGTTTGACTTTCACTGAGAAGGAGCTTTTTTCGCTGAAGTCCGATCTGACGCGGCTTTCGGAGGAGCGTCAGACGCTGATCGCCAGCCGGGCAAAGCTGGAATCGTCGCTCGAGGCTGAGCGCAAGAATAGCGCCGAAAAAATCGAATTGCTCACTCAGACCACCGAACGAGCCGCCGCAGACTTGCAGAATGCATTCAAGGCATTGGCGGCCGATGCGCTCAAGAGCAACAACTCGTCTTTTCTGCAGGTTGCGCAGGAGACCCTCAAGCGATTCCAGAGCGAAGCAACGGGTGATCTGGACGCCCGCCAGAAGGCCGTCTCCGATCTGGTCGCGCCCGTGCGGGAATCGTTAACGAAGGTTGACGCCCAGATTCAGCAGATGGAAAACGCGCGTAGCCAGGCTTACGGCGATCTCCGGGCGCAGGTGCAATCGCTCATCACGACTCAGAAGGAACTGCAATCGGAAACGGGTAATCTGGTGCGCGCTCTCAGAACTCCGAACGTTCGCGGGCGATGGGGCGAGATTCAGTTGCGGCGCGTGGTCGAGATCGCGGGCATGCTCAGCTACTGCGACTTCGCTGAACAGGAGACGATTCATAGCGAAAGCGGGCGACTGCGCCCCGATCTGGTGGTCAAGCTGCCCGGTGGAAAGAGCGTGGTCGTCGACGCCAAGACTCCGCTGCAGGCATTTCTCGAGGCATTCGAAACCAGTGACGAAGAAGCGCGCCGCACGTGCCTGGCGAATCATGCACGGCAGGTTCGGGATCACATGCGGACCCTTAGCGGCAAAAATTACTGGGAGCAGTTTGAAGCGACACCCGAGTTTGTTGTGATGTTTCTTCCCGGAGAAACATTCTTCAGTGCCGCGCTCGAACAGGACCCCGGCTTGATCGAACAAGGAGTGTTGCAGCGAGTGATCCCGGCCTCGCCGACGACCTTGATTGCACTTCTGAAGGCTGTCGCCTACGGATGGAACCAGGAAAAGCTTGCGCGGAACGCGCACGAGATCAGCGCTCTAGGGAAGGAATTACACGACCGCCTGCGAAAGCTGGCGGCGCACATCACCGGCGTGGGCACGAACCTGGACCGCGCGGTCGAGGCCTACAACCAGGCGGTGGGATCGCTGGAAAACCGGGTGCTGGTCTCGGCGCGAAAATTCGCCGAACTGGGCGCCTCGGTTGCCGAGGATATTCCTGCCCTCGAACCGATCGAGACCACGGCCCGGGCGCTATCTTTTGACTGGGACGAAGAACCGCCCGAAACACCCAAAAACAACAGGAAGGCTGGGTAACAGGTTTTAGGCGTGCCCTCCAACATCCCGTAGCCCATATCCGCCATCTTAAATCGTAGAAACCGCGAATCCATCAAACGAGCTAGTCCAACTTAACTGCAACAATTCTAAGGGAAACGGGATACTGAATCCCACAGATACATCCTAAAAGACATAGTTCGCGTTCAAAAATGCATCTATAATCTCGAAAGTGTCTTTATCTGCGCGAGTTAGCGAGGCAGGGTTGAGGGCTCAGGTGGCAGCGAACGTGCTTAATGATGATCAGTGGGAGCTCGCTTCCACACCTCAGCCCCCACGGGGTTCGGGGCCAGCGCCGAAGCCCATGAATCGCGAAAGCCAAGCCAGGTTCGTCGCCGTCCTGCTGTCTCTTCTGACGGTCGCGGCGGTGGTGTTCGCCGGATTCAACTTCGTGAAGGAACGGGACGCGGCCGTTCCGGACGACGGGGTCTGGTGGATGGAGCGAGGCGGGCATCTGATCGCGGACCGGGTCGATCCGCATGGGCCTGGGGCTAAAGCAGGTATCAAGGCTGGAGACGAACTGGTTGCGGTCAACAGCCAAGACGTCAAGAGCACCCCTGGACTCGAACGCGAACTGTACCGCACCGGGGTCTGGTCGAAAGCGACGTATGCGCTTGTCCGGCGATCGGTTCCGCTGGATTCAAGCGTGATTCTGGTTCCGGCGGATCGGTCCCTCAATAATTCTCTGCGGCTGATCGGCCTGATCTATCTCGGAATCGGCCTGTACGTGCTCCTGCGACGCTGGACCGCTACCGGATCGACGCACTTCTACATTTTCTGCGTCGTCTCGTTCATTGCGTATTCGTTCAAGTACACCGGGAAGCTGAACGACTTTGACTGGATCATCTACTGGAGCAACATCGTTGCGTGGATGCTGCAGCCGGCGCTGTTTCTACATTTTGTTCTCACGTTTCCGGAAAAGCGGAATTTTGTGGAGCGGCGCCCGTGGCTGCTAAGCCTGGCCTATGTGCCAGGAGCGATTCTGCTGGGGCGGCACGTTATTGCGCTGCGGCTGGCGCAGGCAAGCGGGCTATTGCGCTGGGACATGGATCGCCAGGAAATGGCTTACGGCGCGATCCTGTTTGTGGCGGCCGCAGGAGTGCTCTGGTATAGCTATCGGCGCGCGAGCACAACCATCCTCCGCCAACAGTTGAAGTGGGTCACGCGCGGAACGATTCTCGCAGTCGTACCTTACACGCTCTTCTACGTCGTTCCTTATATGATGGGCACGCTCCCGGGCATGGGGATGAAGTTATCGGTCCTGTCTCTCGGGTTGTTGCCGCTGACGTTTGGATACGCGATTTTCCGCTACCGCTTGATGGACGTCGATCTGATCTTCAAGCGCGGCATGGTTTATACGCTGGCGGCAGCCGCCGTCATCGGAATGTACTTTGCTCTGGTCGCGGGCGTGGCCGAACTGGTGCACATGCAGAAGCCCAGCACCGGGCCGGTGGGATGGATTCTCGCGGTCGTCGTTACCGCGCTGCTTTTCGATCCGGTGCGGAAGTGGATTCAGGAACAAGTCGATCATCTCTTCTACCGTACGGTTTACGATTATCGGAAGACGCTGATCGAGTTCGGCCGCGAACTAAGTTCAGAGACGGATCTGAACGCGCTGCTGGCTTCGGTAGTCGACCGGCTGTCGCGCACGCTGGCGGTGGATCGCATCGCGATTTTCCTGCGGGAAGCAGAAGAAGGTGAGCAGTTCGCGCTGGCCAAATCGTTGGGTATGAATCCAATGGGCACGCTCGATCTGACGTTCCTTGGCGCACCCCGTCCGGAGCCTGCCGGACACATGTTCTTTGAGAATACGCACCAGGTTCCGCGCGAAACTGCCGCAGCTCAGGACGCGATCGCGAAGCTCGATCTGAATTACTACATCCCATGCCGCGCTCAGCAACGAACGGTCGCCGTATTAGGGCTCGGGAAGACCAGCAAGGGCGACTATCTCTCGAGCGAAGACGTTGAACTGCTTGAGACGCTTGGCGGATATCTGGGCATCGCGATCCAGAACGGTCGACTCTATGCCTCGCTCCAGCAGAAAGCGGCGGAGTACGAGCGGCTGAAGGATTTCAACGAAAACATCGTCGAATCGATCAACGTCGGCGTGATGGCACTCGATATGGAAGATCGCATCGAGAGCTGGAACGCGCAGATGGAAGTGATGTATGCCCTGCCCCGCTGGCAGGCGATGACACAGCCGGTGCGCAGCATCTTCCCTGCCGACTTTGTCGAGGAGTTCTACCGCATCCGGCAAAATGCCGGGATCAACAATCTGTATAAGTTCCGCCTGCATACTCCCGCCGGGGAAGCCCGCACCGTGAATGTGGCGATCGCGCCGCTGGTGACGCGAAAATTCCAGGTGATCGGGCGGCTCGTGATCATGGATGACATCACCGAGCGCGTAGAACTGGAAAGCCAGCTCTCGCAAGCCGATAAGCTCACGTCGATCGGGTTACTGGCGGCGGGCGTGGCGCATGAGGTTAATACGCCGCTGGCGGTGATCTCTTCCTATACGCAGATGCTGGCCAAGCAACTGCAGGGCGATCCGCAGAAGTCTGGGTTGCTCGAGAAGATCACACGGCAGACGTTCCGCGCGTCGGAGATCGTAAACAATCTGCTCAACTTCTCGCGCACCAGCGGGACGGAATTTGCGGACGTCGACATCAACAAGGTCATCACCGATACGCTGGCCCTGCTCGAACACCAGTTCAAAACGGCGAAGATTCAGGTGCGCTCCGAGCTGATGCCGGGGATCTCGGCAATCCAGGGAAATCCCGGCCGTCTACAGCAGGTGTTCCTGAATCTGTTCCTGAACGCGAAAGATGCAATGCCGGGTGGCGGAAAGCTTAGCGTAGCAACCAGCAATGGTGAGACGGTGAGCGTGCGAGTCTCTGATACCGGATCGGGCATCGCGCCGGAACATATTCAGCGCATCTACGATCCGTTCTTCACCACCAAGACAGCGCCGAAAGAAGGCCAGAACCGTGGAACGGGACTAGGCCTCTCGGTGACGTACGGAATCATCCAAGAACATGCGGGCAAAATTCGCGTGGAAAGCAATCCCGGATCGGGCACGACCTTTGCCCTGGATTTTCCGTTGAGCAGAAAGGCAGTCCATGTCTGAAGCAGCAGTCATCTCACGCGGAACGATGAACGGAAATCCCGCGCCGGCAGGCTCGGTTCTCATCATCGACGATGAGGCCGAGATCCGTGAATCGCTTCAGACCTTGCTCGAGATGGAAGGTTTCGAAGTCGAGACGGCAATGACGGGAGAGGACGGCCTCGCCCAATTGTCGGATCGACCGTTTGATCTGATCCTGCTGGATCTCGCGCTGCCGGGGCGTGACGGAATGGAGATTCTCTCCGACATCCGCACGCATGACACGCGCCTGCCGGTCATCATGATTACGGCATTCGGCACGGTCGAGAATGCGGTGCGCGCGATGCAGTCGGGCGCTACCAACTTCGTTCAGAAGCCGTGGGATAACGAAAAGCTGCTTGCCGACGTGCGCGCGGCGGTGGGATGGCGGCGTGCCGAAGAAGAAAATGTTCAGCTCAAGCGCGCGCTGAAGCAACGGTACAACTTTGAAAACATCGTGGGCAAGAGCGAGCCCATGCTGAAGATCTTCGATCTCGTGGCACAGGTGGCGAACAGCCGCTCTACTGTGCTGTTGCAGGGCGAGAGCGGAACCGGCAAGGAGGTAATCGCGAAGGCGATCCACCTGAATTCGCCGCGACGGGATAAGCCGTTTGTTCCCGTGAATACAGGCTCGATGCCGACCGACCTGCTGGAGTCGACTTTGTTCGGCCACGTCAAAGGGGCATTCACCAGCGCGATCGCTTCGAAGAAAGGTCTGTTCGAAGTTGCGGACAAGGGGACGCTTTTCCTCGATGAGATCGCAACGATGGGACTCGAGACGCAGGCCAAGATTCTGCGTGTACTGCAGGATCGGCGCTTCATGCATCTGGGCGGAATCCAGGAGATCCAGGTGGATGTGCGCATCATCGCCGCAACCAATATTGACCTGCGGCAGATGGTGCGTGAAGGACGGTTCCGCGAGGACCTCTTCTATCGCCTGAATGTCATCACTGTAGAATTGCCGCCCCTGCGTCAGAGAAAAGAAGACATTCCGCTGCTGGTTGAGTTTTTCCTCAAGAAATACGCCGAAGAGAATGGCCGCACTGTGCCGCGTGTGACTCCCGAGGCTCTGCGCCCTCTGATGGCCTATTCCTGGCCGGGAAATGTGCGGGAACTCGAGAATGTCATCGAGCGCGCTGTTGTTCTGTCTTCTGGCCCCGAGATCAGTGTCGACCTGCTTCCCGAATCGCTGATGGGCCGTGGATCTTCACTCACGCTGCATGATCCGCCATCCGATGCCTCCCTATTCGAAATCATCGGAGATGTTGAACGCCGCGTCATCACTGACATGCTGGAGCGCTGCAACTGGAATCAGACCGAAGCCGCCGAACGCTTCCACGTTCCGCTTTCCACGCTCAACCAGAAAATCCGCCGGCTGAATATTGAGATCAAGAAGAAGGGCCGCGGGTAGAAGATCCGTTATCCGTCGTCAGTCTTCCGTCATCCGTCATCGGCTCTCGTCTTCCAATGCGTCAACCCTGGTCGGTCGGTTCATCTACGAACTTGGTTCGTGCCTCCTGACTTGCTGATCGCTGACTGCTTTCTCTGTTATATTTCGATTCAAGCCCAAGCCTCAGAATTTCGCGGCACTGCGGGCTTCTGAATCGCATGGAACTGATCTCGCCTACAGAGTTCGTCAAGCAGAAGGTCCAGGCGGTTCAGGAATATACTGCGATGGCCGCGGAATCTCTGGCCAATCTGTTTCGCAGGCCTCTCTATTTTGCCGATATGGTGCAGCAGGCCGATCTGATCGGCGTGGGATCGCTACCCATCGTCGTGCTAACCGGATTCTTCACCGGCGGCGTTCTCGCCCTGCAGACAGCCAACACATTAGAACGATTCGGATCGATCACCCTCATCGGACAACTTGTTTCAACTTCAATGGTGCGGGAGCTCGGGCCCGTGCTTACCGGGCTGATGGTGGCCGGCCGCAACTCGGCCGGAATGGCCAGCGAACTCGGGTCAATGGTGGTGACCGAGCAGATCGACGCGATGCGCGCGCTCGGCACCGATCCGATGAAGAAACTCGTAACTCCACGCGTCACCGCAACCGTCTTCATGCTGTTCTTCCTGAGCATCATTTCTGATCTCGTGGGCTTGGCCGGCGGCCTCATGGTAGCCAAAGTTCTTCTCGCCCTGGATGCCCGTCAGTACTGGGCCAATGCATGGCAGGTGCTCGTTTTTCAGGACGTCTTCATGGGACTGCTCAAGCCCGTGGTCTTCGGATTCATCATCGCAACCGTTGGCTGTTTTTATGGAATGACCGCGCGCGGCGGCACGCAAGGCGTTGGACGAGCGACCACGCAGGCGGTCGTGGCGGCGTCGGTCTTGATTCTCGCCGTCGATTTGTTGCTCACCCGCTTCCTCATGCTGGTGCTTTCGTACAAGTAGATATGTCCACTCCCACCCTTTCTATCGCGTCTCCATCTGCTACGCAGGAATCGCACGAAAGCGCGATCATTTTTGACAACGTTGCGATCGGATTTGGGGACAACGAAGTGCTGCGTGGAGTGTCGTTTCGCTTGAGTTATGGCGAAACGAGAGCTCTGTTTGGCGTGGCAGGATCGGGAAAGAGCCTGATCTTGAAGCTTGCGCTGGGCCTCATCAAACCGGATTCAGGGCGCATCACGGTGCTCGGCCAGGACGTGTCGGATACTCGGGAAGAAGATCTCTTTACCCTGCGCGGAAAAATCGGAATGGTATTCCAGGAAAGCGCGCTGTTTGATTCGCTCACGGTGCGCGAGAACGTCGCGTTTCGGCTGACCGAAGAGCACGGCATCTACGACGGCGAAATCGACCAGCGCGTGCGCGAATCGTTGCGGTTTGTCGAACTGGAACATACGCTCGACCTGTTGCCCTCCGAGCTTTCCGGGGGCATGCGGCGGCGCGTCGCCATCGCCCGCGCGATCATCACCCATCCAGAACTGCTGCTGTACGACTCGCCCACCGGAGGTCTCGATCCCGTCACCTCGAACACGATTATCGAACTGATTATGAAGCAACGCGATGTGTATCGGACGAGTTCCCTTCTCGTGACGCATCGCCTGCAGGATGCGTTCACAATGGCAACGCACGAGTTCGACAGGAAAACACATCAGCTGAAAGCATTGCCGCGAGGACAATATTGCGATGTGCCAATGAGTTTCCTGGTACTAAGAGATGGGAAAGTAATCTTCGAGGGAGACATCCACGAACTCGCACACACGAAGGACGAATACATTCGCGAATACATTTCCTGAGAACCTATGCGTCCGAAGATTTCAGAGAAGCAGGTTCTCGAAGTGGCGGGCTGGGTAGGGGCGTATATTGCCGAACAGCGCACGTCTTTCCGCAACCAAGCCTCCCCTATCGGCCCAGAACATCAGCGTGCCCTGGAACTCTTCTTCCCATTGGATCTTCTGAGATCTGTGCGAGTCATCCGTAAGCGTCCTGCAAATCCTCCGTTCTACGCACAGTTGCAAGCTATGGGAATCCAAAACGCTCCGTCGTTCTCCGATATGGCGGGAGTTACGTTTCAGGATCTTGTGATGCATGTGGAAGCACTTTCAATGCCTCTTCTTTTCCACGAACTCGTGCACGCAGTGCAATACCGGCACCTCGGACTCGAAGGGTTCGCGGAGCGCTACGTTCGGGGATTCCTGAGCGGCGGATCATACGAGGCGATTCCGCTGGAGAAGCAGGCCTACGAACTGGAGGCCAGATTCGTTGCCGGTCAGACGGCGCCCTTCTCCGTGGATGGGGAAGTCGAAAACAGCCTCCGGATGCAGCTCCTCTGATTGTTGATGCAATTCGTGTGACAAAGTTTTGACCGCTTGGTGACAATTCCACCGAGAGACTGCCTGCAAGATAAAGCCTGCTTCGTATCTCCCCCCAGCCCGAAAGGCTTTCACCCTCAAGAAACACCTCAGGAGGTCAACTCGACCATGAAGTCACTCAAAGCAAAGTCGGGCCGTATCATCCGGGCCCTGACGATTTTTCTTGCGGCGCAGGCAATGGTTGCTGCCGCATTCGCGTCCAACATCCACACTGTTGCTTCGACGATACCAGCCAACGGCGATGTGAACCCGTATGGCCTGGTCACGGTTCCAGCTACGGTCGGCGCCCTGACCCAGGGAAATCTGCTGGTCAGCAACTTCAATAACAGCGCGAACCTGCAGGGCACCGGCACAACCATCATGCAAATTACGCCGGATGGCGTTGTCAGCCAGTTCGCGCAAATTAACGCCGACACTTTGCCGGGAAACTGCCCCGGCGGAGTTGGACTGACCACCGCTCTGGTCGCGCTCAAGACTGGATGGGTAATTGTCGGCAGCCTGCCCACTACTGACGGCACCTCGGCTACGGCGAAAGCCGGATGCCTGATCGTGCTCGACAGCAGCGGCACCGTCGTTGAGACCTTCTCCGGGCACGGCATCAACGGCCCCTGGGATATGACAGCGTGGGACGGCGGCGAGAACGTATCGCTTTTCGTCACCAACGTTCTGAATGGAACAGTTGCTGCCGGCGGAAACATCGTGAATCGCGGAACGGTCCTGCGACTGAACCTGACCATTGAAAACGGCGCGATGCCAACCTGGATATCGACCACCAGGGTTGGCGGCGGATTCTCGGAGAAGAGCGATCCAGCGGCGCTGGTGATCGGGCCTACGGGCGTTCACCTCGGTGGAAGCGCAGGAACGACGCTGTATGTCGCCGACAGCATCAACAACCGGATTGCGTCGATTGCCAATGCCATCAAGCGGACGACCTCGGCCGGAACCGGCGCGACAGTGACCATGGGCGGAACGTTGAACGATCCGCTCGGACTAACGGTAAAGCCGAACGGCAACATCATTACCGTGAATGGCGACGACGGATTCGGGCTGGTTAGTTCCCCCTCGGGCATGCAGATGTCGAAGGTCCTGCTCGACAGCAGCGGGAATCCTCCGGGCTCGGGCGCTCTGTTCGGTGTGACGTTCGTGGACGGCACGGGACTTTACTACGTGGACGACGCGACGAACACACTCAACCTGTTTTCTACTCCGTAACTGTGGTGGGCAAGCCGGTCCGGGCGGATCGGCTTGTCCGCACCCACTTCGGGCGAAACCGGCCAGAAACTGGGGCACTCAAAGTTATTTCGGCGCACCCAGATTCTTTCCCGCCTGTATAAACGACTGCACACTGTTCTTGTCGATCAGGTCTGAGCCGGTATCCACAAAGCTCGGGATCGGCGCATAGCTGTCTTTCGACCAATCGGTGGTCAGCGACGATGGTTTGTGATGATAAAGATTATCGAGCATCTGCATGCCGACGAAGGCCATGGTGTAAGGCTTCTGAGCGATCGTGGCGGCGATGACACCCTTCTGAACCCAATCAAGCGTGTCCTGGTCTGTATCCATTGCGATGATGGTCTTTCCGGTGACGTGATAGCTATTGAGCACGCCAGCGACTTCTTTTCCGGACTGCGCTTCGAGACAGACAAAGCCGTCAACCTTGTCGCGTTCCTTGCCTACGATCTGAGTCGTCGTGTCGAAAGCGATCCTCGGATCGCCTTGAATGTCGACGACGCGAGTAATTTTGATTTCAGGCGTGCGGGCGAGCGCGTCTTTGTAGCCGCGCAGACGATCCTGCAAGTTCGGCTGGTCGGGCATGGTGAAGACGACCACGTTGCCCTTGCCCTTCAACTCCTGCGCCAGGCGAAGTCCGCCGGTGAATCCCGCCTGATAATTGTTGGTACCGATGAAGAACAAGCGCTCGCTCGATGGAGCATCGGAGTCAATCGTGATGACAGGGATGCCGGCCGCGACCGCCTTGTTGATGCTGTCTTTCAGTACAGCCGGATCGGTTACACCGAGCAGGATGCCGGTCGGCTTCTTCTGCACAGCCTGGTCCAGCGCATCGCTTTCAGCCTTTGGATCGTAGGTCTGCGGCCCGACGAAATCGGCGCGAACCTTGAACTGCGCTGCGGCGTTGGAGAAGCCAGTTCCGGCAGTCTTCCAGTAGGGCACCTGCAGATTGGCGGCGACCAGAACGTAGTATTCGGAGGAGTCATGAGCGCTGCCGCAGCTGAGCGAAGCCGCCAGCAGAGCCGCAAGACAGGAGAGATGGAGAATTCGATGCGATCGGAGCATTGCATCCTCCTCGAAAATTCCCGGCGGCAGGCTGAGAAGGATTCGTCTGCGCAAGAATTTTCAGACACTGGATTGTAAACGAGGGGTCAAACGAAGGCCAGAATCATTCCCCGTTATCGACACCGCTGGATTGTTCGAGCCGCGCTTTCCAAAGCTAGACTCCCACCGGGAAGGGCTTGGTGCGCGTGATGGCGGCGCTGGCGGCTCGTCCGAAGCGGCCTTGCAGCAGGGACATCAGGCCGGTGCACCAATACCCAAACACAAAGAGCAAGAGGAATGGAACCGTGATGTAGTTCTCGTTTTCGACAGCGTAATAGACGGTCAGCGCGAAATAGGTGCCGACGAGCAATTCCAGCCACGGCACCCATCCGAGGCGCTTGCGATATTTCGTGGCTCCGACTTTGTCCTGCTTCGAAACCACGCGGTATTTCGGCGTGCGGGCAAAAGCAGTTTCCTTGCCGATCAGAGCTTCGATGACAGCCTTCGTATTCGTGATCGTCAGTCCGATTCCGAGCGCCATCAGAAACGGCAGATAGAGCAGCGCCCGCGGCCAGCTTCGCGGAAATAACTCGCGCTGCGAAACCAGATAGAAGCTCGAAATCGAAAATGTCGACGCCAAAAAGAGTGGCAAGTCGATGTAGAGCATCTGAAACCATCCCTGGTAGAAGCGAATGATCATTGCCGGCAGCAGCAGGACCGAGAGCATGATCATCAGCGGATAGCTGATGTTCGCCGTCAGGTGATACCAGGCCTCAATCTTTGTGTGCAATGAAGCGTCGCTGCTCAGTACGCGGGGCAGGATCTTTTTGCCCGTCTGAATCAAGCCCTTGGCCCACCGCGCCTGCTGCGTTTTGAAGGCGGTCATCTCGACCGGAAGTTCGGCAGGGCATTCGACGTCTTGCAGATAAATAAATTTCCATCCCTTGAGTTGTGCGCGGTAGGAAAGGTCAGTGTCTTCGGTTAAGGTGTCGTGCTGCCAGCCTCCGGCTTCGTCGATGGCGGCGCGGCGCCACAGGCCGGCAGTACCGTTGAAGTTGAAGAAGAGTCCGGTACGCGCGCGGCCCGAGTGCTCGAGCACGAAATGACCGTCGAGCAGGATTGCTTCAACTTCGGTCAGGAAAGAATAGTGACGATTAATGTGAGTCCAACGCGTCTGCACCATGCCAATTTTCGGATCGGTGAAGTGATGGACAGTGCGCAGCAGGAAATCTTCCGGCGGCGTGAAATCGGCATCGAAGATGGCGACGAATTCTCCCTTGGACGATTTGAGTCCTTCGGCCAGCGCGCCCGCCTTGAATCCGTGGCGATTCGTACGATGGTGATAGGTGATCGGATTGCCGAGTGCGGCGTAGCGCTCGACGAGTGCCTGAGCTACCTGGACGGTTTCGTCCGTAGAGTCGTCGAGCACCTGTATGTCGAGCTTTTCCCGCGGGTAGTTCAGCTTGCAGACCGCCTCTAGCAGGCGCTCGACAACATACTGCTCGTTGAAGATTGGCAACTGCACGGTAACCCGAGGCAGATTCTCAAACTTGGCGGCAGGCTCACCCGTCCGCTTTTGGCGATGCTTGTAATAGAGATAGACCAGAATGTAGCGGTGGATTCCGTATCCTGCGAGGAGTATCAGGACGATGAAATACGGAATGAGCAGGGCAAGATCGAAGCCGTTGGCCTGGTACAGACCTCGAAACGTGGTATCGAAAAAGTGCTGGCGGATGTAGTGCCCGATGCCCCGTGGGGCGGCAAGGTCGACAAAACAATGGACAAGAGTGAGATCGGCAATCAAAGAAGAACCCGGTAAGGTAGCTATTTTACCGGATTTAGTCCGGTCAAATCGCTCTGCCCTGGTTGCTCGTCCCGGCTTACTAGGATAAAAGAGAATATTCATGGAAACGCGCGCCGAGGCGGCAAAACTCCCCCGGAAGCAGAATGCGTTCTACTTATTCTGGGCGCGGGTCCGCTGTTCGCCCGGCTGGATTGTGGGTATCGCGCTCGGCCTGCGCATTGCGTGGATCATTCTCGGTCACACCTACCGATTTAAACCTACAGATAACAACTTCGGATTCGGCTGGGAGATGGGAAGAATCGGAGAATCGCTAGCCTCAGGACACGGATTCAGCAACCCGTTTGACCCGCCGACCGGGCCAACCGCATGGGAACCGCCGGTATACCCGTTTCTGATCGCGGGTGTGTTCAAGGTATTCGGCATCTACACGAAAGCCGCGGCGTTTGTTCTGCTCGGCCTAAACAGCATTTTGTCGGCGCTGACTTGCATCCCGATCTTTAGGATCGCGCGCCGAATTTTCTCGGAGAAAGTCGCGGTCGGATCTGCATGGGCGTGGGCCCTTCTGCCTAACGTGATGTTCTGGTCAACGCGAGCGATCTGGGAGACAACTCTAGCGGCGCTGCTGCTCGCGACTATTTTCTGGCTCGCCCTGACCTTTGAAGAACGCGATGGCTGGATGCCGTGGATTCAGTTCGGCCTGCTCTGGGGGATCGCGGCGTTGGTCAATACGTCACTGCTGTCTTTCTTGCCAGCCAGCGGGCTGTGGGTCTGGTATCGGCGGGCGAACGCCGGAAAGCGATCTCTCGGCGGAGTGGTGCTGGCTTCGGTCATTTTCTTCGCCTGCATTACGCCGTGGATCGTCCGCAACTATGAGGTCTTCGGAAAGTTCATCTTCATCCGCGATAACTTCGGCGCGGAACTTCGCTTAGGTAACGGTCCAGGCGCGAACGGTACGTGGATGGAATATCTTCATCCAACGCAGAACGTTTATGAAATGCAGAAATATGAGTCCATGGGCGAATTGGCGTACGTCGCAATGCGCGGGCGCGAGGCGATTGAATACATCAAGGCCGACTACCTGCGATTCGCCGGTCTGTGCGTCAAGCGGTTCATTTATTTCTGGGCAGGCCCCCCAAAAGCGACGCAGCCTCCATGGATGAATGAGCTCAAGAATTCGCTCTTTCTGGCGTCCTCGGTGGTTGCGTTCTGGGGACTGTGGCGAGCTTTGCGATTCAGGCGATCCGGAGCATGGCTTCTGTTTTGGCTAATGCTCCTTTATCCGGCAATCTATTACGTTGTCTTCCCCGCTCCGCGCTACCGGGTTCCGGTCGAGCCCGAAATGGCGATTCTATGCGTATTTCTGATCACTGAAAGCATGCGCAAATCCCCAGTATCCTAGACAGCCGCCTGGGCGCTGTTTTGTTACCTCACCAAATCCTCTACCGCACGTCTAAGGCCTCAGAAAGGAAGAGAGCCATGAACCGATATCGCCATTCTGCCACCTGGTTGGGAACGATCTTAGGATCCATTTGCGCCCTGTTATTGCTCACGCTCGCCGCCCATGCGTCTGACCACCCCGGATCGCTTACCGAAGAGTTGCACAAGACCTACGCCATCACTCCGGATGGCCGGGTGGAGCTCGACAATATCAACGGCCCGGTCCATATCTCGAGCTGGGACAAGAACGAAGTCAAAGTCGATGCGGTGAAGTACGCCGACACAAAAGAGCGGCTGGACGAAGCCAAGATCGAGATTGACTCCGGCAAGGACTATCTCTCCATCCGCACGCAATACCCCGAACACGATCACACCTGGAACTGGGGCTCGCACAATAATCCCGCCAGCGTGGAGTACACGCTCACCGTTCCGCGTACCGTGCGACTCGACGAAATCAAGCTCATCAACGGCTCGCTTGACGTCAACGGGATAAGCGGCGAAGTGCACGCGTCATGCATCAATGGACGACTGGAAGCGCACGATCTCGCCGGACGGGCCGAGCTTTCCACCATAAACGGCCGCCTGGAAGCACGGTTCAGCCAACTTGCCCGCCAGTCGGTCGATCTGAGCTCCGTCAATGGATCAGTGAACCTGACGATTCCTTCCGATTCCAATGCGGAAGTCGAGGCCAGCACGGTCTCCGGAGGCATCGACAACGATTTCGGCCTGCACGTTAATCGTCACCAATTTGTGGGGCACGATCTGCGGGGAGAGATTGGGAACGGCGGAGCGCATATCAAGTTGTCGGATGTGAACGGCAGGGTGGAAATTCATCATGCGCAGGACGGGCACGCGATGAGCCCGGTGAAAGATCGGAATCATTCGGATGGTAATGATGATTCGATCTAGCGGGGCAAGCTAATAGATCGTGTAGCCCGGCGCGGGCGTGCGCAGGTCCGGCTTTGACGCCATCAGCAGCAGCGCGCCTTCCCGCTTGAATGCGCGAAGATCCTCGAGACTGTTGAACGATTTCGTCTTGTAATCGTCGGGCGTGGGCGTGTCGTCGGGAATGCGGCGTGCCTCAACGTTTTCAAATGCATGCTTCTTGAGCAGTTCGACGTATTCGGCCGCCGAGCGCACGTGCACCGGCACCTTCAACATATCCACCCATTGCAGCGAATATTGATTGTCTTTATAAAGATTGATCAGGATGAACAATCTCGCCTTCGGCGCCATCACGCGAAATAGTTCCATGAGCGCGCGGTCCTGGTCGGCGTAGTAGTAGAACGATTCAACCGATAGGACCTTATCGAAGAAATTTTCTTCCCAGGGGATCTGCTGGGCCGATCCCCAGACGTAGAGGATGTTGTCGAAATCTTTCGACGCCTCCCGCGCCTGCCGCACCATCTCGTCGGAAACGTCGACGCCGACAACCTGGCCAAATCCTTCAGGACCATCCCCGACCAGTCGTGCCAGCAGCCGCGTTGCCCATCCCGAGCCGCAACCGAGATCGAGCACCCGCTCGCCGGGACGAAGATTCATCAGGCGGATCGTCTTTTCGGTGATGTCGAGATGATGCTGTTCCATCTTCGGGCCTTCGCCGGCCGCGGCCCAGCGGTTGAATTCCTGTTGCAGTTTCTCGTCGGGAGTTTGCGGTTTTTCGGGCATGGAATCCTTCGTGGAACTTTGTGACCTTTCTGGTTTCTAGCGCTTAAATTCTATAACCACCAAGGTCGCGAAGGTTCACGAAGTGTTCGGCGGCGGCTTTGGCAATGTGCTAGAGTTCTCTTCCTGATGGCCACGAACCCGCAGAATCCGCCGCCGAAGCCTGGCCCCGTCCCGCTCTACTGTCCCATTTGCGCGCGCGAAGTGGATGATCCGCTGGTCTGCGGAGATTGCTCTGCTGTGATCTGCCGACGCTGCGGAACTCCCCTGGAATCGCCGGACGAACTCGGAATCGGATAATGGAACCCACCCCGGTCTTGCCCGCGGTCAACCACACAAACGGGACCTCCGACTCAAAACCAACGCTGGTCCGCGGATTAGGCCTGCTCGATTCTGTGCTGCTGCTGGTGAGCGGCATCATCGGATCGTCGATTTTTCTGACCGCAAAGGATATCGCCACGCCTTTGCCCCAGCCGGTGCTGTTCATCCTGGTGTGGGTGCTGGGCGCGTTGATTTCTCTCTGCGCCTGCTTCGCATTTGCCGAACTCGGGTCGATGTTCCCTGACTCCGGCGGACAGTACATCTATCTGCGTGAGGCCTACGGCGATCTAGTCGCGTTTCTCTATGGCTGGATGCTGTTCGCCGTCGCCAACGGAGGCAGCATCGCGGCTCTCTCGGTCGCATCGGCCGCGTATGCCGGACAAGTCGTCCCCCTCGTTTCGCAGGAACACGTCGTGTTCTCGGTTCTTGGAATCGTCGTGACCCGCGCGCATGTGTTTGCTCTGGTGCTGATCGCCGTTTTGACGTACGTCAATGTGGTCGGTCTGCGTTGGGGCGCGCTGCTGCAGAATGTTTCCACGTGGACAAAATTCCTGGCCATGGCAGGATTCGTCCTGCTGGGCTTCGCGATTGGCAAAGGTCGCTGGTCGAACTTTCACTCCAATGGAGTTCCCCTGACTATTGGATTGAGCCCCGGGCAGCTGATTTCGGCTCTGGGCGTGGGTTTGATCGCCGTGTTCTGGGCCTATGACGGATGGGTCTACATCACCTGGGTGGCCGGCGAAGTGAAGGAGCCGCGCAAAAATGTTCCGCGCGCGATGGTTCTGGGCGTTCTCGCGGTGGGCGCAATTTATATCGCGATGAATCTGACCTATATGTACGCGTTGCCGATGAAAGAGATCGCCGCGCACGAGACCATTGCACACGCAGCCGCGGTTGCGCTGTTCTCGCCACAAGCCGCCGTCTGGCTGTCGCTGATGATCGCCGTATCGTGCTTCAGCGCCGCTGCCACTTGTACGCTGTCGGGCGCGCGTGTCTATCTCGCGATGGCTCAGGACGGCGTCTTCTTCAAGCGTATGGCGGAGATCCATCCCAAGTGGCGCACGCCCGCATTCAGCTTGATCGGGCAAGGCGTTTGGGCCGCGGCTCTGACTCTCAGCGGCCGCTACGACCAGCTTTATACGTACGTCATTTATGGAATGGTTCTGTCGTACACCCTGACGGTGATCGGCATGTTCCTGTTGCGCTGGAAGCGACCCGACATTCCGCGTCCGTACCGCTGCACCGGCTATCCGTGGCTGCCGGCGATCTACGTCATCATCGGCGCGGCGTGGACGCTGAACACGATCATTACGCGCCCGTCAGAAGCATTCTGGGGAACCGCGATCGTGCTGGTCGGGGTGCCCGGATATTTGTATTGGAAGTGGAGCAACCGCAAATCCAGCGGAGAGAAGTGAATCGTTGCTCATTGTTTTCGAGCTAGACGCCACGGCGCAGCGGCTTCAAGACGTACTCGCCGGTCCAGAACGCGAGGAGACTTGCCAGATTCACGACTTCCCACGTTGTCTTCCGGCGAAGGTGAATGGGGAAAAGCGGATTGTAGACTATCGCACACAGGGCAAACGTGCAGATCCAAGCCCTCTTGTCCTTGGCTGCTGCTACGGCGAGACCGAAGCATGCCGTAACGCACAGCGCAAACCTGAGGATTGAGTAGTAGGTGTACGGCATCTGCAAGAATCCAACCGTGACGCCCAGGGTAGATAAAGCACTCATAAGCCAGAGAGAAGAAAACCGGTCGCCGACCTCGTGACGGGTTGCTACTGCTGTGCAATCGCCGCAGGGTGTCTCGGACATGTCTTCGGATACGGAATGACATGACCAGGACCTCTTACAGATTGGGCACGTGTGGGTGTGGCCGTGCAGTTCCTTTGATCGACACTCGTCACACTGGGTGCTCGTCCCCATCACGCAGTCCTCAAAGTCCTCACTGCATTCTGAGCCGCAGGTTGAGCAATAGTGATCGTGCATCATTCCCCCGGGCAATTGTCTCTCCGCCTCGGATGATCTCCAATCTGCTACCAGTTCCCTACTGAGAAGCACTAGCCTTGTACGCTCGACCGATGTAATCCCGAGGGACGCAGCTAATTCAAATCTGGACTCAAACTGCGCAGGCAGCCTCCGCCAAATACCCTCCACATGAGGCCGAGCAGAAACACCGACCTCCTCGTATATCTTATGAATCCAATCTGCAAAGCGAGGATCACCCTGCTCGAAGAGATAGCCGCCAAGAACCAGCAACTGCTCTAGCATCCGGTCCGTCGGCGCTGGCAGTGGGAATTGACCTCGAAGGAAGTCCCGTGATTGCCTGTAATCCTCCGGTGTAAAGAAACCCTGTGTGCCGAGACGGTATGGAGACATACTTTGCCCTCGGATCATTCTATGCCGCATTTCAAGAGGCAAGACAATTCTGGTTGCCTCGAACTCGTGGTCAGTGTTATTCCTCATCTTCTTGCTCGTCTTCTTTCTGATTTGGGCCTGACCCCGGGACACGTTCTTGGCGGAAATCAAATCGCAGCCACGCGCCGACAGGATCGGCTTTCTCTCGCCCGGCGTCTCCATTGCCGAGGCAGAAGATCCCAACCGTCCGCGGCAGGTGATGGGATTTCGAGATCTGCTATTGTTTTACGTCATCACCGGCATCAGCCTGCGCTGGATCGCCACCGCGGCCGCCGCCGGTCCGAGTTCGATCGTTATCTGGATCGGCGCATGGTTCTGCTTCTATACGCCGCTGGCGCTGTCAGTTCTTGAGCTTTCGTCACGTTATCCGAACGAGGGCGGCCTTTACGTCTGGAGCAAGCGGGCCTTCGGAGACTTCTCCGGCTTCATGTCCGCGTGGACGTACTGGACCAGCAACC
>Ga0070735_10001122_pt1 | contig 26581 bp, 22 predicted proteins | sample Coa_R1_FD_66443 | JGI IMG/M metagenome (GOLD analysis project Ga0070735, IMG submission 66443) | Surface soil microbial communities from Centralia Pennsylvania, which are recovering from an underground coalmine fire - Coalmine... | ecosystem: Environmental > Terrestrial > Soil > Unclassified ...
CTGGTTTTGGTAACCTCCGAGTTGGTTACCAGAGTGACTTGAAGGGAAAGTAACGGAAAGGGATTGTGGAAAACAAAAATATCGTATCACGATGTAATAGGGCAGGCATGGCAAGTCGGAAGGCCGCGGTTCTGTTTTCATAGTCGCCATGATGTGAGAGGTCTTTCCCCCCCGCAATCCGATTGTCGGGGGAATTGCGGGCGTAATCTCATCCTGATGACCATCCTTAAATCGTTCGTACGGGTTGTTTAGCTGATGGAAGCCCTGCAACTTCTCGACACCACCAGGGTTAATAATTGCTAAGTCTCAGTTTGCTCCGAGAGGTGATCCCCCAATGTGGATAAGAAGATTCTCCCGCATTGCAGGACCGGCTTTTGCTATTTCCCTTGTTTTGGAGCTGGCGGCTTGCGGCGGCGGCAGTTCGAACAACCGGGTACAAGTTTCTCCCCCGGCCATCACCCAGCAGCCCGTCGGTCCCAGCATTAAGAGCGGCCAAACGGCGAAGCTCAGCGTGACGGCTTCCGGCACAGGGACCCTCACCTATCAGTGGTATCAGGGACCGAGCGGCACTACCTCCAATCTGATATCCGGGGCAACCTCAAGTTCCTATACGACGCCTGCGCTGACCGCGACCACAAGTTATTGGGTGCAGGTGACCGACTCGAATGGCAATACTGGCAGCAATACGGCTGTTGTACTCATTGCCGGGCCGCGCCAGGTACAGGCGTTGATGTATTCAACCGTATCGCAGGGATCCATAAGCGTTAAGATCCCCGGCGATTTTCTCAACAGCGTTTTGCCGAATATCAGCGGGGTTGCGGTTTCGTTGCCGTGGAGCGCGGTTGAATCCAGCAATGCTACCGGTGATGGATCGGGCGGTTACGACTTTAGCGCCTTTGACGCGACGCTGCAGCAGTTCTACGCGAAAGGACGCACCGTAAACCTCATCGTGTGGCCGGCGACGGAAGGCGGAAATAACGATCCAAACAACGGCGGGTCGACTCCCACGTACGTCTTCAGCGCAGGCTATGCTGCCTCGCTCAATTCTGCTCCGCAGGATATGGTGGTTTGCCCCAGCTATACCGGCGATTCCAGCAATCCCTTTTACGCGCAGACGCAGAGCGGAGGCGGCGGTGGTGGAATATGGAACACAACGACCTCCCCGGATCTGAGTGGCCTACCGGTTTCTTACGAGACGCCATTCATGACCGCTTATCAGAACTTCATCGTTCAAGTGATCAAGCATTACAACGGAAATACGACAACACCCATCGGCTACATCCGTTTCGGCTTCTCGCAAGGTGGAGAAAACAGCCCGGAGTGCAACCAGTACTGGCCCAACTTCAACCAGACGGACGCCCAAGGTCAGCCGCTGTATCTTGGCTACGTCCAGACGATGACAAACTTCGTGAAATCGCAGAATCCTTCGATGACCATTCTGGAGGATTTGCATTCCTTAGGCACGCTGAACAGCGTAGCCGCTTCGACCTACATCATCTATCCCCAAGCTGAAGCGCAAGACGCGATGGCCGAACACTTCGGATTTGGCACGAACGGCTTGCAGAAGGCCGACATCACCAATTTGGAAAATACTCCACCTCAGCCATGTGATTCCGACTGGTGCAACTTGTTCGTGCCTGCGGGCGGGTTTGGGGGCTATAGCCCGACCCTGTCGCTACAGACCTTGCAATGGACTGATCCCACGGACTCGGATTCATCGAATCCCACGGGATCTCTGACCGATCTTGAGCCTTTCGCCAAGGACAATGGCGCCAACAACCTTGAGCTTTATCAGGCGGACGTTGGTCTGGCGTTCGACAGCGCGAATTATGCGTCTTATCCTCACGCCGTCGCCTCGCTCAACACAAACTCGTACAGCAGTTCCTACGCGGCTGCGATCCAGGACTTCCTCACACCCTGATCGAGTAGTCGAGAGTGCCCGGAACCAGCCCTGACACGGGTTTTCCACAGGCGGAGTTTGCGCGCGCGCAACCGTTTATGGCACAGTGGTGCCATTTACCGCGTGCGTCTTTGAGTCTAAAGTCCACCTAACGATGTGCTCAGAGTGGGCAATTCTCAGGGTTAGCCCGCCTGTATCGAGCGGATCCCCACTTCGTCATTTCCGAACCTTTTTCGCGCTGTCTTTTTCGGCGCGAAAGCACTTTTTGATCAATTAAGTCGAACCAATTCAGGGGGGAACAAATAATGGCGCAGAGTGCCATTCCGATGCCGGAAAAGCTGGGGAAAGTGAAAGTACTTGCTGCCGAAAGCACGCGCATGAACAGCCAGTTGCTCGCGGAAGCTTTGGCGCAGGATTCTCGATTAGAGGTAGCAGCAGTAGAGCCGAACCAGACGTTGATACTAGCGGCCGTAGCGGAAAATCGGCCGGACGTAGTTTTGATCAGTTCCGCTCTAGAGTCCGGAACACAAGGATTTGATCTTGCCCGCCAAATTGCGGCCTCGTATCCCGGCACGCGTTTGATCTTGTTGATGGACAGCTTCAATCCCGGTTCGGTGGTTCAGGCATTCCGTTCCGGAGCGCACGGAGTTTTTTCCCGCACAGAATCGTCGAAGGGCTTGGCCAAGTGCATTCACAGCGTTTACCAGGGCCAGGTTTGGGCAAATAGCGCTGAGTTGCGATGCGTGATCGAGGCTTTGCGCGAATCCGAGCCCATGCGGTTAGTCGACTCCGGCGGAGATGCAATTCTTTCCAAGCGTGAACAGGATGTAGTGCGTTGCGTGGCGGAGGGCTTGTCGAACCGCGAAATCGCTTCCAGCCTGGGTCTTACCGAACACACCGTGAAGAATTATTTGTTTCGCATTTTCGACAAGCTCGGCGTTTCCAGCCGCGTGGAAGTGGTTCTTTACGTATATCGCTTCCGCCAGGACTGGGTGGGTTCCTCGGAGCACCGCTCCAATTCTGTGCCGGTCCTGGGTCCGAAATTGTTGACACGACCCGCGAATCGGATGCGTCCAGTTTTGCCACCCGTAGTGGTTGCCGGCCGCTGAAGATACCACGAGCTTCTTTTGCTACTGAATGTCGAAGCCGGCTGCGGCGCTTTCGACGATGGTTCGCCCGATTACGAGTGAGGCGGTGGCAGCCGGCGAAGGCACATTCAGGACGTGCAACATTCTTCGTGAGGGCACAAACTTGAAATCATCCATGAGTGTTCCGTCAGATGCCAGGGCTTGAGCGCGAACTCCTGATTTTCCCGGCATCAAATCGCTTTCTCTGATTTCCGGTACCAGTCGCTGCAATGCGCGCACGAAGAACGCCTTGGAAAATGAGCGGCGAAACTCATCGACTCCGCTGCGCCAGTTTTTCGCTGCCATTCGCCAGAATCCCGGAAAGGCGAGAGATGATGCCACATCATTCAAAGAGAAGTCGGTGCGCCGGTATCCTTCGCGGCGGAAGGCAAGCACCGCATTCGGACCGGCATCCACCGTCCCGTTGATGCGCCGCGTAAAGTGAACTCCAAGAAACGGGAAGCGGGGGTCGGGCACGGGATAGATGAGCGAGCGCACCAGGGGCGCACGCTCGGAAACCAGATCGTAATACTCTCCGCGAAACGGAACGATCATCACCTGCGGATCGTCTCCCGCCATGCGGCTGACCCGATCGCTGAAGAGTCCCGCGCAGTTGATGAGAAATTTTGTGGAGAATGCGCCGCGGTTGGTTTCCACGACAATTTGATCTGTTTCGCGCTTAAGATCGGTCACTTCATGCCCGATCAGAATCGTTCCGCCTGGTGAAGCGATGATCTCTGCATATTTTTCGCAGACCCGTCCGTAATCGGTAATGCCCGTGGAAGGAACAAATAGCGCATGCAAAGCTTTTGCATGTGGCTCGAAGTCGCGCAATTCTTCAGGCCCAATCGACCGCACACCGCTCAACCCGTTGGCTGCGCCGCGCCGGCGCAGTTCTTCGAGCCGGGGAAGGTCATCCTCGTGCGTGGCAATGATGACCTTGCCGCAAACTTGATGCGGAATACCGTGCTCGCGGCAGAATTCGACCATGGCCGCCGCGCCGGCAACGCATAGCTTAGCCTTCAACGATCCCGGCTTGTAATAGATTCCGGAATGAATGACTCCGCTGTTATGACTGCTCTGATGTTGCCCCACGCGATTTTCTTTTTCCAACAGGAGCAAACGCAAGCGGGGGAAACGTCGCGTGATCTCCAGGGCGACGGCGAGGCCGACTATGCCACCGCCAACGATGGCTACATCGTGGCGAGAATCGATCATCGCCCCTTATCATACGCGAGCGCAATTTTCGCTCTGGGACGGAACTCCTCTAGTTCACAATAAGGATCACAGAGGCGCCGCCCGGCTGGGTGTTGCTCGCCGGCGAGCCGGTTATTGTCAGCGTGTAACTAACAGGTGTGCCAGTTGAGATTGAGGGACTGCTTCCATTACTCCCGCTGCCGCAAGATGGCAAGAAGAAACAGAGGGCGAATACTGAAAGCAGGAGCGCGGTTCGACGATAACGCGGTGTGAAGTGTCCTACAGGCGCACGCCCGATAAACCACGAGCAGGCCAGCGCTGCCGCCAAACTGCACCAGATCGCATAGAGCAACGGGATATTCATCGGCCCCCGAGGCCAGATCCGGCTGCTGGCTGCCTGTGTCGAGACCGTCATGACCACTGACTGCGCGCCGGCCGCGAGGCTTACGGGGTTTGGAGAAAAACTCGAGCAATTTCCGGGAAGCTGGGGAAAAGATGAGCACGTGAGATTAATCGAGCCGCTATAAGACGAGCCGACGGGCGAGAGACCGAGATTATATGTAATTGATTGCCCGGCAGTGATGGTTTGACTTGTTTGCCCAGCTCCGATAGTGACGATGTAGTCCTGGACAACCGTAAAAGACAATGAAACCGATTGGCTGGGGCCTCCGTTAGAATCGCTCACTACGACGTTCAAAGTATAGCCACCGGGCACCGCGTTATTGGGGGTGTTCACCGAGACTTTCAGCATGATCGGTGTACCGTTGATTGCGATCGGATTTGCCGGATTGAACGAGCATTGAATTCCGGCGAGCTCACTGGTGCAGCTTGCGGACACTGTTCCGGTGTAGTCGGGTGTGAGCAAGATGGAAGCGGTTAGTGTGTTGCCGGCGTCGACAGAGCCTAAATCATTCTGCGACGCTTTCAGCTGCAAAGTATTGGCTACCGTGAGAACCGCGGCGGCGGAATGCGTTAAGGGGCCGGATGTTCCTGTGATCGTGATTGTGTTGCTGCTTTGAATGGTTCCGGTTGTGGTGACAATCGAAACCGTGACCTGAACCGGGGTGGTTCCCGGAGTGACGATGCCCGGCGTGACGGTGCAGGTCGATTCTGCCGGAACGCCGGTACAAGCGAGCGCCACCGAATTGGAGAAGCCCGCGACTGCGGGCATCACCTTGAGCGTGTAAGTGGCAGTTCCTCCGACTCCTATATTTTGGCTTGCGGGAGCAATCGCGCTGAGAGAAAAATCCTGGACTGAAAGCGACGTAGGAAACGAGTGGCTGGGCGCGCCGCTGGTGTCGTGGCTGTTGATGGTAATGGTATAGGTATTGGCCGCCGTTCCGGCAGGCACGCTGATGTTTGCGGAGACTGGAATGCTTCCGCCCACGCCAACTGTGATCGGCCCCGCTGGAGAAAGTGTGCATTGCGCGCCCGGCAATGGTGAAGAGTCGCAGCTGAGATCGATTTGTCCGGAGTAGTCATCTACAGAATTAAATTGAAAATTTCCGGTGACTGCGCCTCCAGGAATTGAGGTCAGAGTGAAGGGCCCCGCGATCGCATAATCCACCAGGATGAACGGAACTATGAGAGAGTTGGTGATCGATCCGGAGATGCCTTGCACAGTTACCTGGTAAGTTCCCGCCGTAAGCCCGCTCGAGTTGATGACCAGCGTGGCGGTTGTGGGGAATTTTGTGACCGACGTTGGGGAAATGCTGCAACTGATGTCCAGAGTCGCTTCGCAGCTCAAATTCACCGTGCCCGAAAATCCATCCTGTGATGAGACCGTGATCGGGCCGCTGGTTCCAGTGCTGCCTGCCTTGACATTCGGAAACGAACCGGGCTCGCTCAAAATGAACGTAGGATTCAGTTGCACGACCATGGTGAAGGATTGCGTCACCGGCGTCTGTTGTCCACTGGCTGTGGCCTGAATCGTGACGTTGTAACTGCCCGGCGTGGTTGTGGCGGGAACGGTGACCGTCACGGACATGTTGATGGGCAACGTTGAAGTTGGAAAGATTGTTGCGCTCGGGCTGAAGGCACAGCTTGCGTCAGGGATGTTCGGGGTGAAACCGCAAGCCAGCGTCACACTTTCATCGAATGTTCCCTGGGCTGTGACTTGAAAACTCACCGGTGGAGAAACCGCTCCACGAGGCTCATTGATAGATGAGGGAGACGGCGGCGACAGAATGAGGTCGACTACTTGCAATGTGAGTGCGGCAGTGTGTGTGGTGCCGTTCGGATCCGTACCCAGACCTTGCAGATTGAAATTGTAAGTCCCAATCGTGTTGTCGCTCACGGTAACCGTGAAGGGCGCGCCAGCCTGAGTTGGCGTAACGGTTGAGCCAGTGGACGAGCTAGGCGCGCAGAGAGAGGGAGGACTCGATGTCCCCGCCGTACAACTCAATTCCACTGGATCACTGTATCCGTTGATCGAAGTCAACGTCCCGTTGAAAGTTCCACTGGCCCCGGGAAACAGGGTCAGCGGAGTGTTCGATACCGCGATCGAGAAGTCCGGGGTGGCGAGCAGATTGAACTGCCACACACCGCGTCCGTACGTGGATGCGCGCAACAGTTTCTGTCCTCCGGAATTGAACAGCGCGAGCGCGGTGACTGCTGCATCCGGCAAGAATCCGGTGGTGCCGCCCAGCGGATTCGGAATCGGTCCCACCTCCGTCCACGAAGCGGATAACGTTGAACTTTCGAATGCGCCCACATCAGTTCCGACATAAACGATGTGGGCGGCGAGGTCGACCACGACCGCATTTGCGGGAGAGTCGGGAATAGCATTCGTTCCAGTTCCGGTGAAATCGACCCAACTTGCGCCCGCGTTCGTTGTCTGCCAAACGTGTCCAGGGCCGCCGGTAAATCCCATGATGGTTACATAAGCCGTGTTGCCGCTCGGATCCGACGTGTCGATGGCGACGGCGGAAATCGGGAACTGATTGGGATTGATGCTCGTGCCACCGGGGCCGTTCATGGTCACATTCGTAAATGTAGAACTGGTTCCGGAGACCGGCGTGGCATTGGTCGTGACCCAAACATTTCCACCTACCGGCGCAGAAATGTTGTTGGGACCGGGACCGTCGGTGGTTGCATAGACAACTTCCGAACCGCTGGAGTTCGACGGTCCTCCGGCGGCGACCGCGCGAACAGTGTTGATTTCGTTCCCACTGCAAGTGCCAGTGCCAAGAGTGTCGAAGTTGAGGCTGAGAACATTGAAGCTGCCACCCAGGCGGGGGCCGCTCCACACACGGCAGGTGCCTACTAACGCGGTGCTGGCCGATTGCAAATCGAGAATGTAGGGAAAATAAAACGCGCCATCGTCACCGCCGAGATTGGCGCTACTGACGACCACATTGAAAAGACTGTTATTGCAGTTCACCGCCGAAGAACATTCTTGGATATCCAGCGTGCCCAAACCTGTGTCCGGCTGCGAGGCGAACCAGTTCCCCGAGTTCGGGTCGATGGCGTTGTAGCCGCCATCACCGCCCAGCACGTTTCCCCAACTCGTGCTGGTTGTGGCAGTCGAGGTGGCCGGAGAACCGTTATCCTGCGTGCCGCCAAGGATTATGCCGGCGTTCGTGGGGTGCTCAGAGAAGCCAACGAACTGCGTCATCGATCCCAGGTTTTGATTGAGGTCGTCGAACTGATTTGTGCCGGTGCATGAGCCGGTCAGCAGACCGCTGAAGGCGTTTAGCGCTCGATAGATTCCGCCATCGTTGGCGAAATACATAAGATCAGCGCTAGTGGAAGGAATCGTAAAGGCGAGCGCGTGCTCATCGGGATGCACGTGGGCGGGCGCGCCCAATGGATCGCAACCGTAAACGTGCGTGAGATTCATGAATAAAGTGTTGGCGCAGGTTGGGTTGGCAGAAGTGATCGAACACTTGTACAAGTTAATAGCGCCAGCGTAGAGATCGGTCGGATTTCCCGCGCAGGTCTCAGCACCATTCGGGCAGTTGGGAACCGCCAGCAAATCGAGATCGTAGAATCCCTGCTCCACTCCGCAACCTTCGAAATCGCCGCAATTCGTAATGCCGTTGTCGTTGATCTGAGTCCACGAGACTCCGGCATTCAGGCTTTGCCATATACCTTCATCCACCGTGTCGCCGCTGGAATCGAGTGCGACGAACCATGCGTACATTTCGTTACGGCCTGGCACAACCGTAATCTCGGCGCGATAAATCGGGCAGTTCGTCGTGTAATTGGAGGGGCAGGCGGTTGTGTTCAACTGTCCCGGCTGGCCGGGTTGATTGGCAAGGCGAGTCCAGGTCAGACCGTCGGGAGAGGAAAAGAATCCTTGATAACGCACAGCCGCGAAAAACAACCCCGCCGTCGCGTTGTACACGACTGCTGTGGCCGAGGTCGTTGCGCTGGCACCGCCGGAAACGAGCGCGTCGTAGGTCCAAGTTTGTCCAGCATCGGTGGAAGTGTAGAGGCCGCGATAGGTGTTGCCCGTCAAGGCCCCGTCGACCACGCCTTCGTCAGACGCGGCCATTGCTGCGACAACCGTATTGGGCGTTGTGGTGCTGAAAGCCATGCGCGCTCCGCCCAGGCCGCTGAAGGACAAACTCCCTCCATTGGCAGTTGGTATTAATGTCCAGGAGATCCCGCCATCCGCAGAGCGCAGAATGCCGAGGCCAAAGTACGAATCCGCGGAATTGTCGGCCTCGCCGGTGCCAACGAGAATTACGCTCTGGCTCGGATTCGAGTTGCCCGGCTGAATTGCGATTGAACCGACCGAGAGCGTGGCCTGATCGTCAGTGACGGGCGTCCACGTAACGCTGTTGGCGACGCTCGCGCCTGCGTTGGTGGATTTCCATACTCCACCTTGTGCGCCACCGATGTAAACCGTGTTTCCCGTGGGATCGGCGGGATCGATCGCCACAGCGGTCGCGCGCCCCGAGACCTGGTTGTAGTTCTGCATTCCGGAGCCCGTGGCATCCGAGGCAAGTGGAACCGGGCCCAGCGGCACCCAACCTCCGGTAGAAGATGGCGGCTGTGAGTGGGAAGAAAAACTTCGTGTCCGCGCCAAGCGCGCGGCTCGCGCCTTCATCTTGGCTTGATACGCGCGCTTGCGAAATTCGGCGGATGATTTTCCCGGAACTCCGCGGCCACGCAAGAACCATTCTGCTCTTTCTTTTACGTGATCGGCATCGCTGTGAGAAGTGGGAGCCGAGGGAGTATTCTTTTTCGCGCCTTGAGCCCATACCGTGGACGTCGAGAAAAACGGCAACAGGGTGAGTAAGGAAATGCGAACTGACAACAGAAACCTGGGAGAAGACATTAGCACTCGTCAGCAACGAGGCAAGTATTCAGAGGCCCGATCAGCAGGTCAACGCGAAAAGCGAATAAAACCGCGCGTGAGCCATTTCGGGAAGCTATTTTGGGAATCCATGAAGGCTGTTCGACGAATGCCTGTACAATGGCACGAATTCTGCTTGTGAATCCAAACTCCCACGGAGCCTTCAGGAACAATGAAGTTTTTCTCTCGATTCGTAATCGCGAGCGCGCTTATTTTATTCGTTTGTCATGCATCAGCTCCGCTGTCAGTTGCCGCAGACCGAACGATTAACGTAGCGGCAGCCGCGGACTTGAGCGTCGCGATGCAGGAAGTTGCGGCGAACTATGAAAAGCAAACTGGCGTGAAAATTAAACTATCGTTCGGGGCCTCCGGCGCTTTGACGCAGCAGATTCAGAACGGCGCTCCCTTCGACGTATTTCTCTCCGCCGATATGGATTACCCTCGGCAACTCATCTCAGCCGGACTGGCTGAAAGCGACTCGTTGTATCGTTACGCAGTGGGCCGATTGGTATTGTGGGTTCCTAAAGATTCACCACTTGATGTGGAGCACAAAGGAATCGACGTTCTGCTCGATCCCGCGGTAAGAAAAATTGCAATTGCCAATCCGCAGCATGCGCCCTATGGCAGGGCGGCGGTTGCGACGCTCGAACACTATGGCTTAAACGAAAAGCTCCGCGACAAACTCGTAATCGGAGAAAACATTGCGCAAGCGGCGCAGTTTGTGGAATCCGGAAACGCGCAGGCGGGTTTTGTCGCGCTGGCCCATGCAAGCGCTCCCTCGATGGAAGGAAAGGGAAAGTATTGGATCGTTCCCGGCAATGCGTATCCGCGGTTGGATCAGGGTGTAGTGCTGATTTCGGCTTCGCCGCATAAGGCGGACGCGAAGGCATTTCTCGAGTATCTGAGAAGCGCAGATTTTGCTGCCGTGCTCAAGCGTTTCGGCTTTAGCGTGCCGAGCCAGAATTGAACTGCGGCGCGAGGAACCTAAAAGATGGTGATCGATTGGCAAGCGTTTCGCCTGACCGTAGAACTGGCGGTGATTGTGTCCGCAATTCTACTGGTGGCGGGCCTACCGCTCGCGCACTGGCTCGCATTTTCAGAGTGGCGGGGAAAGTTTCTGATCGAAGCTCTGGTCTCTCTTCCCATTGTGCTGCCACCGACGGTGCTGGGGTTTTACGTGCTGGTGGCTCTGGGATCGCGCAGCCCGCTGGGACGCTGGTGGCAATCTCTTACCGGGCACACACTGGCCTTCACCTTCAGCGGGCTAGTCATCGGGTCTATCCTTTATAGCTTGCCCTTTGCGGTTCAGCCCTTTGCCGCCTCGTTTTCGGCGGTTGACCGCAAGTTGTTGGCCGCGGCCGCGACTCTGGGCGCTTCGCCGATGCGCACATTCTGGCGAGTCGTAGTTCCGCTGTCGACGCCCGGATTAATTACCGGCGTGGCTCTTGCGTTTGCGCATACGATGGGGGAGTTCGGAGTCGTATTGATGGTCGGCGGAAATATTCCGGGCGTGACGCGCACGGTTTCGATCTCAATTTACGATCAAGTGCAGGCCACCGACTACGCTTCCGCCAACGGAATGTCGCTCCTGCTGCTGATATTCTGCTTCGTCACTCTGGCAGTGGTGTACGGGCTCAACCATTCGACCCTGAGACAGAAACTGCGGACCATTGGGACTGGTCAAGTAAGCTAGCTCGATGCCTTCGGCAGGACGGTCAAAGTCGGCGAGCGCCAATCTCAGCGTAAACGTTCGCAAGCGCTTTTCCGCCGCTCGCGAGTTTTCTCTCCAAGTGGAGTTCGAGGCGTCGCCCGGATTCACAATTCTGTTCGGACCGTCAGGAGCAGGGAAGACAACATTACTCAACTGCGTTGCAGGGCTTGAGACTCCGGATGCAGGCCGCATTGCGATCGGCGAGCGCGTTCTGTTCGATTCCGAAGGCAGAGTCGATATCGCGATCTCAAAACGTGGCGTTGGTTATGTTCTGCAGGAACTCGCATTGTTTCCTCATTTGACGGTTCAAGAGAATGCAGAATTCGGTCTGGCCTCGCTGCCGCGGACGGAACGTCATAGGCGAGCAGGTGCAATGCTTCAAGAATTTCGGGTCGATCATTTGAGGCGGCAGCGCCCGTCGGAAATTTCCGGTGGCGAGCGACAGCGCGTTGCTCTGGCGCGCGCTCTGGTGACTGATCCCTGTGTGTTATTGCTTGACGAACCACTCGCCGCGCTCGATGCGGCGACGAAATCAAGAATCATCGACGACCTGCGGAGATGGAACGTGGCTCACAACGTACCGGTCCTCTACGTCACGCACAGCCGCGAGGAAGTGATGGCGCTGGGCGAGCGCGTTCTGGTGATCGATCAGGGGAGCATTGCGGCGAAAGGAACCCCGCACGAGGTCCTTGCGGCTCCCTTGCAGGAAACCATGGCGCAGCTCGCCGGTTTTGAAAACGCGTTTGACGCGGTGGTCGAGTCTGTTCATGAAGACCGTGGGACGATGACTTGCCGACTCCTGAATGATGAAGGGGCCAGCGATGTTGTTCTGGAAACGCCTTTGATCCGCGCCGTTGTGGATTCGCGATTGCGAGTCGGAATTCGCGCTGGAGATATTCTGTTGGCGACTGCGAAGCCCATGGGCCTCAGCGCGCGCAATGTAATTGGCGGCCGCGTTGTGCAATTGCAAAGGCGGGATATGATCGTTTGCGCGCGCGTGAGTTGTGGCGTCGAGATGGAAGCTTATCTGACGCTGGCAGCGCGCGATGCCCTGCAATTGGCGGAGGGCCAGGAAGTTTGGCTGGTGGTCAAGACCCACTCCTGCCATTTAATGCGGAGGTAAGAAAAGGAAGTAAGAAACAGAAGTAAGAGCAAGTTCTCACTTCTGAATCGTCAGCTCTGCATTTTGTATCTCGCTGTGCTCGATCTCGATTACTGCGATCCATTGCCCGCGCCGCTGTTGGGAAAATATGATGCGGCCGCCCAGAATTTGCGCAGCTGCGGCAGGAGGCAGATCGCGGTGATAGCCGAAAAAACGTCGCTTGAGTTTTGTCCAGCGTTGCCAACGATCCCACCAGGCTGGCCCAGCCTCATACTTTGTTGAGAAAACAAGAGCCATGTCATAGCTTGATTGGACATCGGCTGCGGAAAGCACTTCATCCACGGAAAAATTGTCGATGCGTACCACGCGCATGGGGCGAGTGAGATAACCGAGCCAGGGCCGCGTCAGTTCGTCGGACGCGGGCCACGCGGTTAAGACCCGCGCCATCGGATAACGTGCTTCGAGAAATTGCTCCGCGTTTTCGTGCAGCACAACGTAGTCGCGGTAGGCGAGATTATCTTCGGGTGAGAAACCATAGGGGGGGTTCCAGAACCACCCAGCCACAAACGCCAGCGCAACAAATCCGACAACCACCTGCCACGGGCCCACCCTTCGCCACAGCGTGGAGACGGACAGAATGATTACGAGTGGAACTGCGGGAAGCATGTAGCGAGCCAGCACCGCGCCACCCACCAGAGCCAGGGCAAGCACATAGGCGAAGATGATGGCATAAAAGCTCATCTGCGCGGGCAGCGAGATTCGTGGTCTTTCTTGCAGCCGTCTTTCTCCCGTTTGATCTCGCAGCGGCGGGAGCATCCACATTGCCAATGCCATTGCCAGCGTCAGTACCCAGAGATGAAGGTATCCGCCGACTTGCCATAAGCGCATGAGCAGCGCCAACAAAAACCGGGTTGGATTCAAAGTGGAGGCTACGTTGTAGCGAAAGAATTCCGGATTGCCGAAGATGTAGCCGGTTCGCAGATAGTGGTAGCCGTACCAGAGGGCGAGCGGGAACATTGGTAGCAGCAAGGGTGCGATCGATCGAGATGGAGTCTTCGTCCAGAATTTGCTCTTGAGATCTGTCGCAGCCAGAAGCCCAACTGTTTCCCACAACGCCAGCGCCAACGGAGCGAGAATGGCTGTTTCCTTTGAGAGCGCTGCCAGAGTAAACCAGAAAAACGTGGCGACCGATTTTCTCTTGAAATACGCAGATACTCCCCAGAAAACAAACCCTGCGGCGGCGAGATCGATTTGCGCCAAAGAACTCTGCGCGAAGAAAACGGGATAGACCGCCGTGCACAACGTCGCAGCGACCGCGATGCTCGTATTGGCGACGGTCTGGGCCAGCCGGTACACGCCCAGAAGCGCAAACGAAGCCAGAAAAAGCATGGCCGTGCGCGTCACTAACGGCGTGTATCCAACAACCTTCCACCACAAGGCAAGCCAGGCCATGACCAGCGGCGGATGCGCGTTCGAAAGCGTCGAATGCGGAATCAAACTGCCGGCGAGGAGGATGTCGCGCGCCGCGGGAACGTAGTAGCCAGCTTCGTCCCAGAAATAAGGCAAACGCAACAAAGGCGCGTGCAGCAGAAAAATCGCGAGAAAGATGAGGACGAACAGAGCCGGAGTGGAACGGAGTATTGAGTAGACAGAGGAGGCGCGCATGTGACGGCAATTCTAGACTGCCGATTGCTTCTCCAACTCAGGAATGTGAGTCTTGAGGATACCGGCCTATGCCGAACCGCGTCTCACCGACCCCCTGCAGACGCGAATTAGTGCACTGGGCCGGCTGGGTTCATTCGAGGGTCGAGTTTGATTTCTCCAAACGCGGTCTCATAGCCGGTGACATTTTGCTGGAGCAATCCCAGCAGCGCCTTGGCCTGTTGCGGACTTAGGTAAATTCCCTGGAAGTTGCGAACTTCTACCTGGTTTTCGTTCTGCTGCTGTACGGTGCCGAAGGCGAGGAAAAAATCCCAGACGTTCACGCGCATCTGCACGCTGTTGGCGTAGCTTTCACGATAATCGGGGGAATTGGTCAGCTTGACGTGAGGTTGTGGCGGAAGGGTCATAACCCAGCAGTGTAATGACTTTGGGGCTTTGAAGGGAAGCGGGACGGTTGAATTGTAGGCGATCGAGTGAAATTGCCCGCATCTCCTGCGTTATGCGGTGACAAAATTTGTCAGGCCTCCTGCAAGTTTTCGGCGAGCGGTCGCGGAAAAGCCCGCCGCGAAAGTCCATGACCGTAAGCTACTTTGCTGATAGCAAAGGGCTTGTAGGATGTGAATACGGCTCTCATCTGGCGTTCAAAGTGCGAGACCTGAGTGTGGTTCCAAAACGATTCTGCGAGTGTCCTTATGACTCACAAGCCTGAGAACGCGGCCATCGAAGAAGAGATCATTCTTCCCGAAAATCTCCTTCCCCTGGGTTCAGTATTAGGCGAAGGCGTGACGCCCCTGGACGTCAGCATGGTGCTGGCGAAAGTCTTTCGAGTGCAGTATGCCGAAGTGGCGTTACTGAAACTGGAAAGCGGCCTGCTGAAATTTATTTTTCCTGAGCACCTGCGCACCACCGGCGCGATTCCAATTTCCAGCAAGGCGGTGGCGGCACACACGGCATTGAGTAAGAAGGCGGAAATTTTCAACAACTTTGCCCGGGTCAAGCACGCCAGCATCTTTGAAACTATCAAGCCCGCCGGTGTGGAGGATGATACCGTAACACCTCCTGCGCCGATTCAGAAGTTGATGTCGGTGCCGATCCTTGATGCGCAAGCGACCGTGCTCGGGGTTCTGCAAATCTCGCGCAAGGGTTTGGATGCGCGCTTTACACAAGATTTCAGCCGTGAGGATCTTCACGACCTTGAACTCGCCGCGGGATTGCTCGCAGGGTCTCCGGTAATGCAGGCCAACTGAGCGCGTCCTGAAAAATATTTTCAGCTTCACGCCGAGATCCGACTTGCTTTCTGGCTGTCTTTGTCAGATCCGGCCAATTTACCAATCGAACTCTCTTGCATCCGCACTGCAAAGCCTTGATTTTGAGGCGCAGCGCTGGCGTTATCGCCAGCCATTTTTATTTGCTGCCGTCGTCGTGTCGCAACATTTCTTTGAGGTCGAAGATGTGTTGCCTGGCGAGTTTGGCGCGGAGTAGATTCGCTTCCATTGGATAGATGGTTCCATACTCCGCCTGCTTATCGGCCGCTGGATACATGGCCTCGAGGTAGGCGTCGCGATAACTGAGCCAGGCTTTTTCGGCAGCTTTGATTTTTTCCACGGCTTCAGGTTGGGACGAAGCTTGGGCGAGCAGCCTGGTGTAGACGCGATGCAAATCCCGCTCCGCGCGTGTGGCCTCTTCATTGGCGCAGGCGTTCAGTTCCGCTTGCGATCTCGCGTTCTGATTGCAGGCGCGAAGGGACGCTGATGATTGAGCGAAGGCGGGCGAAGAAGCGATTACGAGTAGGAGCAAGAGATCTCTCCGCAATCTCCTGGCGCTGCACAGTATTTTGATCCGCCTACTCACGCGCCATATTCTCCTTTGGCGAACAGGTTGAACTCGTCGGTACGCCGCCGGGATAAACCAGGAACGACCTTGCCTGCGGCAAGATTCCAATCAGTGAAATTTTTCAGAACCACGGGCGTTCCCGAGTTTAGGTTTTCCAGCAAGATCGAGCGTGAGAGCGCGGCCGCGCCCAGGTTATATGTGAAGTCGACGAGCGCGTCGAATTGAGGTTGCGTAAGACTGGTTACAACCTTGGCGTTCACAGCATCGGCAGCAGTTTTCGTATCTTTCGCCAGAAGGTGGGATGCTTGCTCGCGAGTGATTCCGTTGCTGTAGTCCTCGCCGGGCTTGATCAAATGTCCGTAGCCGATGGTCGGATAGCCGGCGCTGTCATGGTAAATCGTCGCGCTGTAGCCTTCATGGCGCTGGATGAAGGCGAGGCCGCTTGGGCTCAGGGACATTGGAGTCGGAGGGATGGTGCTGGAGGGAGAAACGGACGGAGGCGGAGCGTTGCGGTTCGGCATAGTGAATACTCCTCAGAGTTTAGGATTTTCTGATTTGTGCCGTATGGGTAACCGGGCCCCTTTCATCGATCATTAGCCAGCATCAGTTGCGGTTAGAAATACCTCAAAGCTGGAGAGCGGAACGCTGGTGCAGATGTTGTTTTCGCATTCCATCCGTAATCGACTCCGAAAAACGCGATTTGTGATCGTGAATGCCGGTTAGCCCGGCAAAAGCTGCCGCCGAAATATCTTCAAAGAGAAAAATTACGGCGGACGCTGAAGTTTGTCGCCTCTAAGCCGATATGGCCACTGAATGGCAGGAACCCAACTGCGGTCCGGGTCAGAGCCAGGAACTTTGAGGAGATTCTCATGTCGACATCAGCCGTTTCCAGCAGTTCGTTGTACCAGCAGTTGCAGTCGTATTTTCAAACACGAAATAGCGACGTGCAGCAGTTGGGCCAGGCATTGCAATCGGGCAATCTAACAGCCGCACAGACTGCCTTTAACAATATTACGTCGCTGGGACAAAACGGTCCCTTCGCCAGCGGCAATTCGTTTCGTGGTCCGCAGCGGGAGCAGGCTTTCGAAGCCATCGGGCAAGCCTTGCAGAATGGAGACCTGGCGGGTGCGCAGAGCGCATTCGCGGCCCTGAAGGCAACGGCACAGGGAACTCCCACTGGGGTTAACACTAATGACCCGGCCCAAGGGGTAACGAACCCGATCAGCACCGGTCCCGAGATTGTACTGAACCTGAGTGGCGCTGCGAGCGGCAGTGGTTCAACGCCGGAGCAGATTACGATCAACCTTAGCCAGGCGAGTGGCGGGGCTGAGCAAGTTTCGCTGAGCGTGGGGCCGGAAGGGTCATCGAATCCGACGCAGTTCCAGTTCAACCTGAATCCGAACAGCAACGAGCAGATCGTTTTGAACCTGCTAGGTACTGGAAGCGCTGGCAGCGGTACCAGCAGCAGCGCCAGCAACGGTTTGAGCGTTTCTGCTTAACTTGCTTCGGAAGCCTTGCCGTAAACGCGGTTGGTGCGGGGAGCGGAACGCCCTCCCCTCGTTCCCTGCGCCGTCGCGATTAATGCCACGGTATCATCGAAGAAATTTCGTTTCAACTGCGTCACCGTGGAATATAGGTATCCAACATTGGCACGATTTCAGCCGCAAACAGTTGCATTCGCTGTTGCGCGGCCGCGGCGTTTTCCCCAGGAAGCATAGCCGCAGTCAGGCGCACCAAAGCTCCGTCGCTCCGATTCATCTCAATCGCGTCTTTCACCAGATAAAACTTGGCCCAATACTCACTTGCTACGCCGCGATTGTGTGCCCAATACCAATACAAGACAAGTTCGCGATCCTCGCCACGCGAGACGACGTACCGGTTCGCCGGAAAGGGCGAATGGCCCGGCAGCGTCAATATGACACGAGCGTTTTCTTCGGGAGTCCATCCGGAGCCGGGAAGGCAATGCCTGGGAGAATGTATGGTGTCGCCGGTACGCTGGCTGGGAAAATAGGCAATAAATAAATCGACGTACGGCAATCTGCTTTGCTGCGCGGAATCATGATAATCGCGCAAAAGAAAATCGCCAGGGCCAAGCACATCGAGAGTTTCCTGATCGAGCGTTAAAGCCTTGCTGCTCCATTCTCCAACCTGGATGGGGAACGAGGATAGGGGTGGATGGGCCACAATCGTTTCGACGCGGCCGCGGGCCTCCAAAAGGATGGCGGTAAGCGCGATAAGCGTGATAGCCGCAATGAAACGCAATGCCGACGAAGATTTCATCCCTCTGATTTCTCCGGCCACAACATGCGAATGAGCCTATGGAGAAGATAAAGCATTGCGAGCGAGGCGACAAAAATCAGCCACCCCTGAAACTCGTGGAAAAACCCTTCGGCCTTGTCAGGATCCCAGTATTGGACGAGCAATCCCGTGCCGACGATGCGAAAGCTGTTCGCGGCGACCGCGATCGGAATTGCGGCGAGCCCCAGGAAAACGCGCACCGCAATGCTGCGCTCCATCAGATACCCATAGATAATCGCCAGGGTCGCGAGGGACATTAAGGAGCGGATCCCGCTGCAAGCATCCGCAACCTCTAGAGCCATCGCCGGAAGCACGATCACATTTCCTTCCCGCAGAACCGGAACGCCCATCCAAGGCAATGCAGTGCTGGCGACTTTTGAAGCGAGCAATTGAAGCGGGAATGTAATTTGACTGAAGACAATCGCCGGTATCGGGATCATCAAAGCCAGCACAGCCCAGGGAAAAAGAACGGCGCAGAAGAACTTCCACCCCAGAAAAAAAATAACTAACCCAGCCAGCACGATGAGCAGGGAAATCCGGGAAAGAAATATTTCTGCCCCCATTTGACCTAAAACGAGGGCGCATAATCCGATTAGCAGAATGCCGAGCCCCAACCAACGGGGCCGCACTTGAACAGCGCGCAGCCGATGACGGTCATGCCAAAGGATAAATGCCGTAAACAGTGGCACAAAGAATCCGTGCGAGAAATTCGGATCGTGCCACCATTGTTGAACCAGGTGTTCGAGGGTAGGGAAGTATAGCCAAAAAAGCAGCGCGGCCAGGACGACCACTTGCCAGGGGCGCAGCGACATCCGCTCCCAGCCGGGTTTCGGATGCGCAGTTGATGTTTCTCCTGGCAAATTTGGCTCTGTGAAGGGCGGCCTTTGAATTCTGTCCGGGGTCGAGCGCCATTCAGGATATGCGAAGGGATTCGCCTCCGCAATCTCAGCTCAGCCCAGCACTTCTAACCCAGCGTCAGTCAGTTCCACTGCAAGATGTTTAATGCCAACTGACGTCATTTCTCATTGTTGCAAAAACTTTCTCTCTCGAAATGGCAACATAGGATAGCGTGGCAAAGGTCAGTCCGCCAAAAATCGGCTTCTCATCATGTAAGTCTATGAAAATAAGCATCGTACAAAGAAGTTGATTTTCTGTCTCGCAAACGGGCCGGTGGTAAAGGCATTGCTCCGGTAAAGTAATTGTCTTCGAGGAACTAAGCGGACGTGGGCCATTATTTGGACTACGTCGTAAGATGAGATACGGGCTTCCCGCCAATTTCGCGGATACCCACCTTAACCCGGGCGCTCTCCCCGGCCAGCAGGAAGCAATTTTAAGTCTGAGGATGCAAAATGGTAGGTATTTGCTTGTCCAGGACAGGTATGAGAAGGGCTCTAAAACTCATCTGCCTGGCCATGTTGTTTGTGACGGTTAATGTGTGGTCCCAGGATGAGGGAACTGAGACCCCTGCGAAGGCCCCGAAGCCAGCGCCCGCCGAAACACAAAATGTGCCGGAACCTTCGACCGACTATGTAATCGGGGCCGACGACAATTTGCGCATTTCGGTTTGGAAGGAACCGGATCTTTCTGCCACTCTTCCTGTCCGGCCTGACGGAAAGATTTCCATGCCGTTGCTGGATGACGTGGTCGCGGCGGGGCTCACGCCCATGCAATTGTCGGCTTCGATTCGCGACAGACTGAAGAAGTACATCGCAGATCCGCGGGTGACCGTGGTGGTGCTAGCGATGAACAGCCGCCGCATCTTCGTGACGGGTGAGGTTACGCATCCCGGGCCGATCCCTCTCTTGCCAAACATGACGATGCTTCAAGCGCTTTCGAGTGCGGGGTTCACGCAGTTTGCCAACTTGAAAGGGATTTATCTGTTGCGTACGCACAATGGCCGGCAGGAAAAACTGCCATTCAATTACAAGCAAGTGGTCAAAGGGGATCATCCTGAGGAAAATATTCTGCTGAAGCCGGGGGATACGATTGTCGTTCCCTAACGAGAAACTGAAAATGAGCATGCCCCCTGTTACCCGGGTTGTGATTTTTGTGCTGCTAGCCTTGAGCCTCAGCTACGCACAGGACAACCCCGCTCAAGCGCAGAATGCTGAGAACCCTCAAGCGCCCACGCCGGCTTATGGAACGGACAACACCGTTCCGCCGACAAGCGAAAATCCGCCGATTTCCGGGCTGGATGTTCCGAATCTCGAGCCTCATGCCGCGCCCTTGAGTTATCTGCAGTTGGGGGCGCACTTTTCTGAATCGGCAGATTCAAACGTTGAAAATACCCTGGGTGGCGCCGGGCTGGGATCGGTGACGAACGCTCTCGGCAGCGTCGATCTGGAACGCTTGTGGAGTCATTACGATCTTGCGCTCGACTACCTGGGCGGAGCCGGCTATTACAGTTTTGCGGACATTGGCATCCGGCAGATTGAAGAGCTGGGCGTCGACCAGAAGGTAACCTGGAAGCGTGGGCAGTTGTCCGTTCGCGATGCCTTTAGTTATCAGCCGGAAGGCACATTTGGCAATGCCTACGGTTCCGTGGCCACGCTGGGAGCCGGGTTGAACGAAAGCAGCGCTTTTCTCACCGGATTTGGCCTGGGAGCACTGGGGGAAGTTCCGCGCATTATGAACATCAGCGCCGCGGACGCAGTCGAAAATTTGACACCCAAGTCAGCCCTAACGGCAACCGTGGGATACGGCTTCGTTCACTTTCTGGACAACGAGCCGGGCTTGAGCAATTCATTTATAGGAAACAGCCAGATAACCGCGATGGCCGGATATGATCGTGTGCTGGGTCCGCACGATCAGGGCGCATTGGTTTACGCCTATCAGGGGTTCTCATTCTCAACGGGAGTTACTTTTCACAGCCATGTAATTCAGTTGATGTGGGGTCACCGCATTTCGGGAAGGATGGATTTTCTGCTGGCGGCAGGACCGCAGTTCACCCAGCTTCTCGACATACCAACATTCGAAGCCAACACGAGTGCCGCGTCCATTGTTCCGCCCTGCGTGCCCGCGCCTACTCTCCAGGATTTCAGCGGAGAGGACTGCCCGGCCAACGAGCTTCGCATCTCGGCTGCAGGGCGCGCCGCGCTGCATTACCGTTTCCCCAAGACCTTGCTTTATGCGAGTTACGATCACTACATCACAACCGGGGCCGGGTTTTTTGCAGGGGCGGAGAGCGACGTCGCGCGACTCGGCTTTTCCCGTCCTTTGGGCCGGCAGTGGAGCGGATTTGGGGATTTCGGATTTTCGCGCAACAGCCGGGTGATTCCAAATACATGCGCTTCGCCGAACCTGGCCTTCAGCTGCCCGGGGGTCAACGCGAACGTCTATCAATATGGATTCGCGGGAGCGGGGGTTCGCCGCAATCTGGGGCGTAACTTCAAAGTTTTTGCAAGTTACCAGTTCGACTATCTCTCTTTCGACAATTCATTTTGTGCAACCAGCGGAGCGTGCGGCCGCATTTCGCAAAGACAGATCGGAACGATTGGCCTGGACTGGAATCCACGCCCCATGAGAATTGATTGATGGTTCTGGCAACAGATGCCAGACGATGAGTGGAATATGGAAAATCGCGAATTGACCATGGACGATTATCTGGCGATGCTGCATCGCCGGTTGCGGGTCATCTTGATTCCGTTACTGTTGGCACCCATTGCGGGATTTCTGGTTTCCTACCTCTTTGCCCCCAAGTACACCTCGCAGGCGCTGGTGCTGGTGGAGGGGCAGAAAGTGCCGGAGGGAATTGTCCAGCCCGTCATTACCACTGACTTGAGCGAGCGCATCGCAACGTTGCAGCAACAGGTGCTGAGCCAGAGCCAGCTTAAGCCCATGCTCGAGCGCACCGGATTGGTGAAGCCGGGGCAAAACATCGACGATGTCATTGAGGGCATCCGGGCCAATATGTCCGTTGAGCCCGTCGTCACAGATCTTTCACAGATGGGTGGCGCCAGAAAGAGGCCAGGGCAGGCCAGTCCGGTTCCAGGTTTCAATGTTTATTACACGGCCTCCAGCGCCGCCGAGGCGCAGCAGATTTGTAACCAGTTGACCGATTTAATTCTGGGAGAAAATATCAAGTCGCGGGAAGATGTCGCGCGAGATACCACAGATTTCCTGAGCAAGCAACTCGAGGATACTAAACACAATCTCGACGATCTGGACAGCAAGCTGGCGGCCTTTAAGAAGCAATACATCGGGCAACTACCTGGCGACGAAGAAAACAACTTGAAGATTCTGATGGGATTGAACTCGCAGCTCGACGCGAACACGCAAACCCTCAACCGCGCGCAGCAGGATAAGGCCTACACCGAATCGCTGCTAGCTCAGCAGCTCACCGCCTGGAAAAATTCGCAATCCGCGAGCAATCCGCAAACCCTGCAGCAGGAACTGGCCCAGTTGCAGGCGCAGTTGATCGATCTGCAGGCTCGTTACACGGACGATCATCCTGACGTTATCAAAACGAAGGCCGACATCGCGGAAATAAGGAAGAAGCTCGCCGAAATCAATAACGGTCCGGACAAGAGCGACACTGGAGCCGACAAAGCGTCGGCCACGGAGCCGCCTGAAATTCGCCAGAGCCGTCTCCAGATACATCAGTACTCCGATCTCCTCGCGCAGGCTTCCCGCGATCAAAAAAGACTGGAGCAGGAGATTTCCGTATATCAGGGGCGCGTCGCTCTCAGCCCGACGATCGAAGAGGAATACAAACAACTGGCTCGCAATTACGACAACACGCAGAAGGTCTATCAGGATCTCCTGGCCGATAAGAGCAAATCAGATATCGCTCTGCGAATGGAGCAGCAGCAGGAGGGCGAGCAGATGCGTCTGCTGAATCCCGCGGACTTGCCTGATTCTCCCAGCTTTCCCAAGAGATTCCTTTTTGCTGGAGGCGGGATGGGAGCTGGCCTGGCGTTGGGCGTGGGATTAGCCATGTGGCTGGAGCTGCGCGATAAATCCATTCGCACGCAAGCGGATCTCGAGGCGGCGATGGAACTCCCTATGCTGGTCGCAGTGCCGTGGATAACGACTCCGGAACCGAACGGAAATGGAAAGCGCCGTTTTTGGCAGCGGAATGGTAAATCCGCAGATGGAGCGGGCGATAAGAACGAAGTGGTGCGGTTGTAGTTAGAAAAGTGAAGCTGGGGAATCATGTATAAAGAGTTTTTTGGATTACGAGCGAATCCGTTCAATGTCAATCCCGATCCGCGCTATTTGTTTCTCACGCGGCATACCGAGGAAGCCCTGGCTTGCCTGACCTACGGGATTCAGAGCCGCAAGGGATTCGTTCTGCTCACGGGCGAAGTAGGGACCGGCAAGACCACGCTGATCAACAAACTGCTGGAATGGCTGCGGCTGCAGCAGGTGGCAACTGCTTTTGTGTTCAATTCGCGGCTGAACACGATGCAATTTCTCGATTACATGATGGCGGATTTCGGAATTCCCTGCGACACCAGAGGCAAGAGCCAAGTCCTGCTGAAGCTTTATAACTGGCTGCTCGACCGGTATCGCGCCGGCGAAACCGCCGTGCTGATTGTGGATGAAGCACAGAACCTGACCGATGAAGTGCTGGAAGAAATCCGCATGCTCACCAACCTGGAAACCTTCACAGAGAAACTCCTGCAGATTGTGCTGGTGGGGCAGCCGGAACTGGAACTGAAGCTCAAGGAGCCGCACATGCGTCAATTGCGCCAGCGCTTGACGCTGCGCTCGAAGACGCATCCTTTTACTCTGGATGAAACCAGGGCGTATATCCAGCAGAGGCTGCGCATTGCCGGAGCCAGCGGCCCGGAAATTTTCGATCCCGAGGCATTGATCGAGATTCATCGCTATGCCAACGGCATTCCGCGCGTGATCAATTTGTTGTGCGAGCACTGCCTGGTAAGCGCATTCGTCGATCAGCAGCGCGTCATCGGGCCGGAAGTGGTGGAGAGTGTGGCCCGCGATTTTGATCTGACGGATGGAACGGCGTCGAGAGGATTGCCCGCTCCTCCCTTGGCAGTCGAGCACGAAGAGAAGATCGACTTACTGCAAACGCTGCGATCGATGGCCAGAATGGCCGACCGATCGCCCGAAGAGGACGACTTCCCTCAGGGAAGAAAAATATGAGCAGAATTCATGAAGCGCTGAAGAAAGCCGAGCAGGAGCGGGCCTCGCAGTTGCAGAACATGCCTTCACAGCCCGTTCCCGAGCCGGCTGCGCCAGCTATGCCCGCCTACGCCTCGGAGCCGATGGCAGAGCCGGTTGGGCCCGGCATGGTTCCTCTTACCGCGGGAATGCCCTCGTTCGGCAGCGCTTTCACTCTCGATGCGTTGCTGGCGCGGTGTACACCGCAAGCCTGGTCCCCAGACCGCAAGACCATGCTGTTTTTCAACGGCGACGACAATGCACCGGGCATGGAAGAGTTCCGGACGCTCCGTTCGCGGCTGTACCACACACGCGAAAGAATGCCGCTGAAAAAAGTTCTCATAACCAGCGCCTTGCCCAAAGAAGGCAAGTCATTCACCGCGGCGAATCTGGCGCAAGTTCTCGTACGCCAACACGGCCGCCGTGTTTTGCTCATCGATGCGGACCTGCGCGGTCCGAGGCTTCATGCCATGCTGGGCACAACTCCCTCGCCGGGGCTTGCCGATTATCTGCAGGGAAGCGCCGACGAGTTTTCCGTTATGCGCCTCGGACCACTGGAAAACTTATTCTTCATTCCGAGCGGGCAACAAATTTCCAATCCTGGCGAACTAGTGGCGAATGGCCGCTTGAAAGTGCTGTTGCAACGGGTGGAGGCGCTATTCGACTGGATTGTGATCGACTCGCCCCCGGCGGTTCCGGTCTCGGATGCCAGCCTGCTGGCAAAAGTCTGTGATGGCGTCCTGATCGTGGTGCGCTCTAACGCCACCCCGGTGGATATTGCCCGTCGCGCGCGTCAGGAATTTCCCGACGAAACCCTGGTTGGGGTCGTGCTCAACGGAACCGATGCAGATTCGATTTCCTACGCCCGCTACTACTACGAGGCGTACGGAAGCGCCAGCGGGTCTGAGACCTAGGAAGTGGGGAAGCTTGATCCGGCTGTTCAAAGTCTATTACCCGCTGCGCACGCTGGTCCTGCTGGCGGGTGAAGCCCTGATTGTTTGGTCCTCCTTCGTCCTGGGGACAATGCTGCGCAATCAGGACAGCTGGCTGGTTCTCAATGTCCAAGGCGGATATTTAAAGATTCTCGCCATCACCGCGATGGTGCTGTTGTTCTCACACTGGCTGGACCTCTATGATTCCAACAGCCTCGACAAAGGCGGAGAGCAGAGTCTGCGCCTTCTTTTGGTCATGGGTTTCCTGGCATTGGGGCTGGCCGCTGTCGGCTTCCTGTTCCCCAACTTTATGCCGGGCAATGATGCGGCGCTGTTCGGGCTCATCATTCTAACGATCACCTCGTTCTGCTGGCGCTCCGCATATTGCTGGATGGTGAAGCAACCATTTCTGCGCGAACGAGTGTACGTCCTCGGAACCGGTGAACGTGCGGAACGCCTGGTGCGCGGGCTGCGCGAGCGTACTGGGCTGGGTGTCGACGTAGTGGGATGGAGCGGGAACATAGAAGGCGAGCTGTCGCGCGACGCGGTTGCGTCGCATATGGTGGGCCTGGCGAACCGCAAGGGATTGCATCGCGTCATCGTAGCCATGCCGGACCGGCGCGGCACGATTCCTGTCGAAGAGTTGCTCGATTTGCGGCTAGGTGGAGTTCGGGTTGAGGAAGCTACGTCCTGGCTCGAACGGATCTCGGGAAGAATTGAAGTCGAACATCTTTATCCAAGCTGGCTGATCTTTAGGGAAGGATTTCGTTTCAGCACTTTCTTCCGGCTGATCCGGCGCGTGCTGAACTTTTCAGTCGCTCTTGTGGCGTCGGCGATCTCATTGCCTCTCGTGCCCTTCATTATGCTCGCTGTAAGGCTGGGATCGCCGGGGCCAATTCTCTACCGGCAGCAGCGGGTGGGGCGCCGTGGGAAAATTTTCTACTGCTACAAGTTCCGCACCATGCGGAAGGACGCCGAAGCCGATACCGGCGCCACCTGGGCTCTCGACGACGATCCGCGCATTACGCGCGTGGGCAGGTTCCTGCGCATTTCGCGTCTCGATGAGATTCCCCAATTGTGGTGCGTGCTCAAAGGAGACATGCACTTCGTAGGGCCGCGTCCAGAGCGGCCGGAATTCGTCGAGTGGTTAAGCAAAGAAATTCCCTACTATGGCGTGAGGCATGTGGTAAGGCCGGGGATTACCGGTTGGGCGCAGGTGCAGTACAAATACGGCAATACGCTCGAAGACGCCCGCGAAAAGCTGCAGTACGATCTTTTCTACATCAAGAACGCTTCCATCGGTTTGGACCTGATGATCATGTTCCAAACCATCAAGATCGTGCTTTTGGGCCGGGGCGGACAATGAAAGTCATCTTTTGGCTGTC
>Ga0070735_10001123_pt1 | contig 26578 bp, 25 predicted proteins | sample Coa_R1_FD_66443 | JGI IMG/M metagenome (GOLD analysis project Ga0070735, IMG submission 66443) | Surface soil microbial communities from Centralia Pennsylvania, which are recovering from an underground coalmine fire - Coalmine... | ecosystem: Environmental > Terrestrial > Soil > Unclassified ...
CATCGTGGCGGCGCCATGCGCCGCATAGCGGTCCGCTTCGCCCGGTTCGAAGAATATCGGGGCGCGGGCCAGGAGGTAGCGGACGTAGAGCGGCCGGAGCCAGGCTGGGACGTCGGCGAGCCGCGGCGGCGCCGGGAAGTGATGCGCGGGCGCAAGCGCCATGGCGGCCATGATGACGTTTGGCGGCGGCGCCGGCGCCGTCCAGCGCGCGAGAATGGCCTCCGACAGCGCATAGTCTTCGGCGCCGGGATCCCATGGGAAGCCGGACGCAGCTAGCTCGGCGATGTCGTTCTGGCGCGCGGGCAGGCCGGGATCGTCCCGGTTGGCGCCCAGAAATGCGCGGGCGAACGCCCGCCTGTGCGCGCCGACAGCATCGATCGCGGCGGGCGACTCGGCCGCTCCGCCCATCGCCACCGCGAGGAGGCTCCCCACCGTCTGAACCCCGGCGGCGCTCGATTGCTGCAACGTGGCGTCAGACATACCCAACTGGCCTTGGAGGTCAGCCCGCTCTAGGCGCGAGCGAGCGCGTGAGCGCGCCCGTTGACGACCGCGTAAAGGAGGAATAGCTGGATTTTGTCCTCGTCGGGAAGCTTGCTCAGGAACTCGTTGCGCTGGCGGTCGGCCTCGAAGCGGTCGTAGCCGGAGCCGCCGATGCGATGATGCAGCTTGACGGTGAGGTCGCGCAGCACGCGCAAGCCTTTGGCGTGGGCGTGCGCGCTCGCCGCCCAGTCGATGCCCCAGCCCAGCGGCGCGCAGCCGTAGTCCAGCGTCTTCAGGAACTCGACGATGGGCTTGGACATCGCCCAGACGATGCAGTCGGTCTGCACCACGCCGATCAGCGCCGGGTCGGCGGTGTTGTAGAGGACCACCCGCTCGTTCGGCCAGGTCGTTCCGTCGATGTCGGGGGTCCAGACGCCGAGGTTGGGGATGGTCTGGTAGCGAAGCGCGCATTGCCGCGCCAGCGCCGGCCAGGACGCGGTCGTGGTGTCGGCGGCGATCTGCAGCAGCACGTCGCCATCGAAGACCTCGATCGTCTTCTCGAACTGGCGGCCGAAGTAGGCGCTGTTGTCCAGCGGGACGATCTCGACGTCGGGCGCCGCCGGCAGCGGCGTGTCCGAGCAGGCGACCACCGAGACTCTCGCCGCATGCCCCGCCAGAGCGCGCGCGATGGCGAAGGCGTTCTCGTGCACGGCCGGCCACGAATAGAGGATCGCGTGGATCTTGGGGGCGTCCGGCATGCGCTTCCGAAATGGCGTTAGACGAGGCGGCTCTTGGCCTTCGCCGCGCCGATGAAGCTTGCATAAAGCGGGTGCGGCGCGAAGGGCCGGCTCTTCAATTCCGGGTGGAACTGCACGCCCACGAACCACGGATGGTCGTCGCGCTCCACCGTTTCCGGCAACACCCCATCCGGCGAGAGGCCGACCACCTTCAATCCGACGCGCTCCAGCATGTCGCGATAGCCGATGTTCACCTCGTAGCGATGCCGGTGCCGTTCGTGGATCACCGGCGCGCCGTAGATGCCGGCGATCTTGGAGTCCGGGGCGAGCACCGCCTCGTAGGCGCCCAGCCGCATCGTGCCGCCCAGGTCGCCGCCCTCCATGCGCTGGACGCGCTCGTTGCCCTGCGTCCACTCGGTCATCAGGCCGACGATCGGTTCGGTGGTCGGGCCGAACTCGGTCGACGAGGCGCAGGCGACGCCGGCGAGGTTCCGCGCCGCCTCGATCACCGCCATCTGCATGCCGAAGCAGACCCCGAAATAGGGCACGTCGTGCTCGCGCGCGAACTTGACGGCGCGCACCATGCCGTTCGAGCCGCGCTCGCCGAACGCGCCCGGCACCAGGATGCCATCGGCGCCCTGCAACCGCTCGGCCGCCGCCTCGGGGTCGGCCTCCAGCTCCTCGGACTCCACCCAGTCGATGTCGACCGAGACGTCGTTGGCCACGCCACCGTGAATAAGCGCTTCGATCAAAGACTTGTACGCGTCTTTTAACACCGTGTACTTGCCGACGATGGCGATCTTCACGTCGCCGTCCGGGTGGGCGAGGCTGTCGGCGATGCCTTCCCAGCGTGACAGGTCCGGCGCCGGCGCGTCGCCGACGCCGAACACCGACAGCACCTCGGCGTCCAGCCCCTGGCGGTGGTAGTCCAGCGGCACGGCGTAGATGCTCTTGGCGTCCAGCGCCTGGATCACGGCGCTTTCCCGGACGTTGCAGAACAGCGCGATCTTGCGCTTGTCGCCCGGCGGGATCGGTTGTTCGCAGCGACAGAGCAGGATGTCCGGCTGGATGCCGATCGAGCGCAGCTCCTTGACCGAGTGCTGCGTCGGCTTGGTCTTCATCTCGCCGGCGGTCTTGATGAACGGCAACAGCGTCAGGTGCATGAAGCAGGCGTGGCCGCGCGGCAGCTCCTGGCCCAGCTGGCGTATGGCCTCGAAGAACGGCAGCCCTTCGATATCGCCGACCGTGCCGCCGATCTCGACCAGCACGAAATCGGGCTCGCGGTCGTCCTCGCCACGGGCATCGGAGAGGATGAAGCGTTTGATCTCGTCGGTGACGTGCGGAATCACCTGCACCGTCGCGCCCAGATAGTCGCCGCGCCGCTCCTTCTCGAGGATGGTCTGGTAGATGCGGCCGGTGGTGATGTTGTCGGCCTTGGTCGCCGAAACGCCGGTGAAACGCTCATAGTGGCCGAGGTCGAGATCGGTCTCGGCCCCGTCATCGGTCACGAACACTTCCCCGTGCTGGTAGGGGCTCATCGTGCCGGGATCGACGTTCAGATAGGGGTCCAGCTTGCGCAGGCGCACCGCATAGCCGCGGGCCTGCAGCAACGCGCCGAGCGCGGCGGACGCGAGACCTTTTCCAAGCGAGGAAACCACGCCGCCGGTGATGAAGATGTACCGGGCCATGGGCGCTCAGGTTATGCCTGATTCGGACGCCGCGCCCACGGCGGTTGCGCGGGAGCGGCCGACCTCCAACCCCTCGCCTACTGACTCGGAGCGGCCGGGGCCGGCGCGGCGGGCGGCGGCACGGTGACGACGGGCGGCGGCGGGCTGATCGACAGGGCCGGCGCGGCCGATGGCGCGGCCTTGGTGGTCTTGGCCGTCTTGGTGGTTTTACCGGTCTTCGCGGTCTTGGCCGTCGCGGCCGCCGGCGTCGACGAAGACGGGGCGGAAGCCGGCCCGGCGGCGGGTGGCGCCAGCCGCGGCAGCGGCGCGGGCCGCGGGGCCGGTCCAGCCTGGGGCGAGCCGAGGAGATTGATCGGGTTGCTCGAGGGCGCCGCCTGCCCCAGCGGCGCTGGCGGCGGCCCGAGCGGGTTGGCCAATGGATTGGCGAGCGGGTTCGCCGAGGCGCTGCTCGCCGGCGGGGCGGTCGAGATCGGGCCCAGCGTCTTCACGCGTTGCACCAGGGAGCTCACGTTCTTCTCGTGCGTCGCGATCAGCGTCATCACCAGACAGAGCAGGAAAAACGAGCCGCCGAGGATCTGCGTCGTGCGCGTCAGAAGGTCGCCCGTGCCGCGCGCGGTCATGAAAGCGCCCGGTCCGCCGCCGCTCATGCCGAAGGCGCCGCCTTCGGAGCGCTGCAGCAGAATGACGCCGACGAGCGCCACGCAGATGACCATCAGAACGCCCAGAAGGATGTTGAGCAGCATACGGCGAAGGCGCTCTTTATGGAGGCTCGGCGGCGATCCGCCGAATTGGACCGGCCCCTCTATCACCTCGCCGGGAGCGGCGCTAGGGACTGCACTTCGCCGCCACCGGCGTGAGTCGACCTGATGATCCTGCACACCGAGCGCATGGGCCTGCGCCCGCTCGAAGCGGCTGACGCGCCGGCGATCTATCGCATGATCAACGACGCCGAGGTCATGGCCTATTGGGACACCGTCCGGATGGACGACCCCACGGCCACCGACGAGATCGTCGCCCGCCAACTGGCCGAGGTCGCCGAGGCCCGTGCGATCGTCTGGACGATGGAACGGTCGGCCGATGGAGAGGTGCTGGGCGCTTGCGATCTCTCCGACATCGACCGCCGCCAGGCGCGCGCGGAACTCGGCTTCATCGTCGCCCGTCCCCATTGGGCGGACGGCTATGCCGGCGAGGCGATGCACGCGGTCATCGGCCACGCGGCCCAGGGCCTCAGGCTCAAGCGGCTCGAGGCGCGCGTTCACATCGGCAATCAGCGCGCGATGCAGCTCATCGAAGGGCTCGGCTTTCGCCGCGAAGGCCTGATGCGCGGCAACGTCGAACGCGACGGCGAGCGCCGCGACCTCCTCATCTTCGCCCTGCCGCTCTAGGGCGCAGGACGCGCTACGCCGCCACTTCCTGCAGAGCGGGGCCGAAGGCGCGGCTGAACAGCTCCATCGAGCGCGTGGCGCCGCCGCCGGCGAAGGCCACGTCCAGGATGCCGACGCCGGCCTCGCTCAGCGCCTTGGCTTTGGCGACGACCGAAGCGACGCCGCCCAGGAACTGGACGCCGGCCGGGCCGGCCGTTGGATCGCCGCCGCCCGCCCCGGCCGGCGCGCCGGTGGGCGTCACACGCGGGCCACCGGCAATGCGGTCGGCGATCGCCTGCGCTTCGGCGTCGGTCTCGGCGATGATCATCCTCCCGCGATAGAGCACGTTGTCTGCGGTCGGCTCCCACCCGGCTTCGCGGGCGGCCTTGCGATAGATCTGGACCTGGCGCGCCACGCGGGGCGGCGGCGCAAAGCCGATGGCGACCGAAAGGCCCATCCGCCCGGCGAACTCGGCGCTCTCGTCGCTGTTGCCGGAGTAAAAGATCGGCGGGTGCGGGTCCTGCACCGTGCGCGGCCAGACGGCCACGGTCGGAAACTTGAAGTGCTGGCCCTCCCAGCTGAACGGCTGCGGCTCGGTCCAGGCCTTGATGATCAGCTTCACCCCTTCCTGGGTGATCTCGCGCGTCTCCTCGGGGTCGGCGCCGCCATAGGTGAGGTGCTCGTTCGGCGTGCCGCGCAGGAACAGCACGACGACGCGCCCGTTCGAGAGCGCGTCCAGCATGGCGATCTCCTCGGCCGTCCGCACCGGGTTCACCAGCGGGATCAGCGGCCCGAGCAAGGCGATCTTGACCCGGCTGGTCTGCTGGCTGACCGCGCCGGCGAGCACGATCGGGTTCGGCGTCATCAGGCCGGGCGAATAGTGGTGCTCGGAGATCGACACCCAGTCGAAGCCCGCCGCTTCGGCCATTTTATAGTTGCGAATGGCGGTGGCCATGCTCTTGGCCGCCTCTTCCCGGTCGCAGAGTTCGGGCGGGGTCGGCCAGCCGCGGAAGGCGACGCGGCCGGTGTAGCCGCCGGTGCCGAGGTAGCAGGTCTTCATGCCGTGCGCTCCAGGCTGGGTTGGCGGTCGCTGAAGTCGAAGGGATCGGCGACGGCGTGGTGCGGCATCACCGCCTCGCGGAACAAGCGGATCGATCGCATCGCCTGCGCGTGGCTGAGACTGCCCCACTGGAAGGAGAGCACCATGTAGTCGGCGCCGGTCTTCGCATATTCCTCGAAGTACGGGCGGACGGTCTCGGGCGTGCCGACCACGAAGCCGGGGATGCCGCCCGGCGTGCGGCGCCGGGCGTCGCGCTGCTCGCGCTCCTCCTGCTTGAGCTTTTCCAGCGAGGCGTCGAGGTCGCGCCGCTCCTCGACGGCGCGGTGGCGGTCTGGGCCGCCGCGGCGCCCGCCCCCGGCCGGGGCCTGAAACTGCGTCAGGCCGCGACGCTCGGCTTCGATGCGGCGGGGCGCGCTGAGATTGTAGCCATAGGCTTGCGCCGCCGGCGTGGCCTCGGCGACGGCGGCGGTTTCGTCCTCGTGCAGCAGCATGTGGACGACCAGCCCGATCATCGGTGGGCGGCCCTGCGGCGTCAGCGGGCCCGGATTGTGCTCCCCCCAAAGGCGGCGGTAGCGCAAGACGTTCGCTTCCAGAGTGTCGAGCGAGCCGACGACGATGCAATTCATGCCGTTTTGCGCCGCGGTCTCGGGGTTGCGCATGTACCAGAACGGCGGCGTCGGCGTCTGGAGCGGCCGAAGGCGCATCGGCACCCGGTCGAAGGTGTAGAACTCGCCCGCGAACGTCAGCTCGTCGTTCGCGAGGCCGCCGCGCAGCGTGGCCAGCGTCTCCTCGTAGCGCCGCGCGTTCGTCGCCTCGTCGCCCTCCTGCCCCCAGAAGAAGGCTTCCAGCACGCCGCCGCGCCCGACGCCCAGCTCCAGCCGGCCGCCCGACAGATGGTCGAGCATCGAGACTTCCTCGATCAGCCTGAGCGGATGGTGCAACGGCAGCACGTAGACGCCCGGCCCGAACCGCAGCCGCTTGGTGCGCTGCGCGGCCGCCGACAGGAAGACATTCTGCGACGGGGCCATCGAGTGCACGGCCGGCGTGTGGTGTTCGGCGAGGTGGTAGGCGAAGAACCCCGCCTCGTCCAAGGCCTCCATCTGCTGGAGGCGCCCCTCGTAGAGCGCATGCAGCGGGACGCCCGGCAGGTGCTCTATATGGTCGAACACGCCGAAGCGGATGCGGTTCATGACAGGCTGCTGCTCCACGCCGTTCCAGCCATGTAAACGCTTACATCAACGGCTAGCAAGCGCCTCGATCAGCGCTCGCCGTTGACGGCCTCGCGCTTCGCGCTGGCGACGCAGCGCGCTGTGTTACGCGATGGCGCTTCCCCCTCGCTCCTGGCGGGACCTTAAGCGTTTACATCGCGCGGCGCCGGTCGTAAACGCGGGCCATGAAGGTGACGCTGTACCACGTCGCGGCGGAAGCGGGCGTGTCGATCGCAACCGTCTCGCGCGCCCTGAACGGTCTGCCCGTCTCGGCGCGCAGCGAGGCCCTCGTGCGCGCGGCGGCGGCCCGGCTGGGCTACGTCGCCAACCAGGCGGCGCGGTCGCTGCGCAGCGACCGCACGATGACCATGGGGCTCATCTTCTCGGACCTGAACAACACACGCGGCATCGATCTCGTCGACGCCATCGGGGCCGCGATCGAAGCCGGCGGCTACTCGCTGCTCATCGCCAGCGCCCGGGGCGACCCGCGCCGCTACGACCTGCTCATGCGTCGCTTTCTCGAGCGCCGGGTCGACGGGCTCTTCTGCGTCGATGCGCATGGCGAGGGCGAGAGCCTGGCGGGCTACGCCGCCGCCGGCGCGCCGGTTGTCGCCCTCTTCCGCGCCGCCCCGGCTTTCGCGAGCCTGCCGCTGATCACCCCGTCGTTCGCCGACTCCAGCGCCGCCCTGGCCGCTCACCTGGCCAGCCTCGGACACCGGCGCGTCGGGCTGATCGCAGGCGAGGCGCGCACATTGCCGCTGGCGGCCGCCGGCGAGGCGCTGAAAGCCGCCGGCCTGGCCCCGGTCCGCGTCGCCGCCACCGCCGCCGGCGGGATGAGCGAGGCGCTGAAGGCCGCGATGACGCTTACGCCCCGTCCGACCGCTCTCATCGCGCACGAGCCGCACGCCCGCGGGCTGCTCGCTGCCGCGGCCGCTCAGCGCATCGTCATCCCCGCCGATCTCAGCCTGCTGGCCATCGGCGAGATTGGCGCCGAGCGGCGGCAAAAGCGCATCGGTCTGTCGGCGCTGATCGTCGACCCCAGCCGGATGGGCCGGGCGGCGTCGGCGGCGATGCTGGCCTGGCTGGCCGGCTCGAAGCCGGCCGAGCGAACCGAGGTCCAGGCCGGCGTGTTCGAGGCGCGCGCCACGAGCGGGCCCGCACCGGCCGTCGTTCGCCTCGCCGGCTGAGGCTTCAGGCGGCGCGCACGATCGCCAGGAAGTCTTTCGCCTTCAGCGATGCGCCGCCGACCAGCGCCCCGCCGACTCCGGCGATCGCCAGGATCTCGGCGGCGTTGTCCGGCTTGACCGAGCCGCCGTAGAGGATCGGCGCGGCGCGGCCGGCCTCGCCCAGCCGCGCGATCAGCGCCTGGCGCAGCGCCGCGTGCGCCTCGGCGATCTCGGCGCCGGTCGGCGTCACGCCCGCCCCAATCGCCCAGATGGGTTCGTAGGCGATGGCGAAGGGGCGGTCGGCCAGGACTTCGGGAACCGAGCCGGCGACCTGGCCGCAAATGACGGCCAGCGCCCGCCCCGCGTCGCGCTCGGCGCGGCTCTCGCCAACGCAGACGATGGGCTCGAGGCCGACGCCGAGCGCCGCCAGCGCCTTGGCCGCCACCAGCTGATCGGTCTCGCCGTGGCCAGCGCGGCGCTCGGAGTGGCCGAGGATGACCATCCGCGCACCGGCGTCGGCCAGCATCGCCGCGCTCACGTCGCCGGTGAACGCGCCCGAGGCTTCGGCTGCGCAGTCCTGCGCACCGACGACGATCGCCGAGCCGGCGACCGTTTCGGCGAGGCGGGCGATGAGGGTCGAGGGCGGGCAGATGGCGACGCGCGCCGCCGCCGGCGCATCGCGCAGCGCGCCGGCCATCTCGCGCGCCTCGCCGAGGTCCGCGGCCAGGCCGTTCATCTTCCAGTTGCCCGCGATCAGCGGCATACCGCCCCTCCCCCTCGACGGCGCCTCAGGCTTGCTCGCGCCCAAGCCGCTCCACTATACCGCTTCGCCTGCGCCGTCCCGGCGCGAGACCAAGCTCGAAGGCCGCCCCAGAAATGCTCGCCGCGTTACGCGCCTTCGCGAAATCCCCGATCGCCGCCGTGTTCATGACGGTGGTCACCATGAGCTTCGTCTTCGTCGGCGTGCGCGACGTTCTGCACCCGAAATTCTCCAACGCCGTGGTGACGGCCGGCAGCCACGAAACCTCGCCGGCCGCCTTCAAGCGCTCCTTCGGGATCCTTCTGCAGCGCTTCGAACAGGAGGCGAACCAGGAGATCACCATCCCGGACGCGATCGACGACGGCCTCGACCAGCGCGTGCTGAGCATGGTCGAGTCGCAGTCGGCGCTCAGCGAGTACCTGTCGCGCGCCGGCGTGCGGCCCTCGAACTACCTGGTCACCGTCGACCTGAACACCGCGCCGGCGTTCGTCAACGCGCTCGGCCAGTTCGACCAGACCCTGTTCAACCAATGGCTCGGGGAAAACGGCCTCAACGCCGAGGAGGTGCGCGAGGAAAGCCGCGACGACTTGGCGCTCAAGCACACGGTCGCGGCGCTGGCCGCCGGGCTGCAGACGCCGAAGAGCTACGGGGCGACCATCGCCAGCTACAACTTCGAGAGCCGCGCGATCAGCTTCTTCGTGATCAATCAGCACAGCGTGCCGCCGCCCGCCCAGCCGACCGACGCCCAGCTGCAGGCGCTGATCACCCAGCACGCCGACGAGCTGATGCGGCCGGAGATGCGCGTGCTGACGGTGGTGCACTTCTCGGCGCGCCAGCTGGCGCCGTCGATGACCGCCGATCCGGCGGCGATCCAGGCGCTGTACGACAAGGCCAAGGACAAACTGGCGCAGCCGGAAAAGCGCTCGCTGGTCGAGTTCGCCACCCACGACGCCGGCAAGGCCCAGCAGCTGCTGGCCAGGCTCAAGGCCGGCGACGCGCCGGATGCGATCGCCAAGGCGCTGGGCGTCCCGGCCATCACCTATGACGACAAGAGCAAGGACGACGTCGTCGACCCGCAAGTCGCGAGCGCCGCCTTCGCCGCCAAGACGGGCGACGTCATCGGCCCCATCGCAAGCACCCTCGCCGGCTACGCCGTCGTGAAGGTTGGCAAGATCACGCCGGCCGCGACGCCGACGCTGGAGCAGCTCAGGCCGCAGCTCGAGGCGCTGGCGAAGACGAACGCGGCGATCAAGAAGAACTACGACGCGGTGCAGAAATACAGCGCCGCCCACGACAGCGGCTCGAGCTTGGCCGACGCCGCGCGCGGGGCGGGCGAGACCCCGGTGTCCGTCGGCCCGGTCGGCGAAAACGGCCGCGACGTCACCGGCCAGCCGATTCAGACGGCCTCGGCCAAGCTGCTCAAGGCGGCCTTCGCGCTCGCCCCAGGCGCGGAGAGCGACGTCGTGGACGACGGCGAGGGCGAATATTTCGCCGTGCGCGTCGACAAGGTGCTGCCGCCCGCGCTCCCGACGCTGGCCGACATCCGCCCCAGGCTTACTCAGGCCTATATGCAGAACGCGCTGATGACCGCCATGCAGGCGAAAGCCGATGCGCTGGTCGCCGCGATCAAGAAGGGCGAGAGCCTGGCCGCCGCCGCGGCGTCCGTACAGGCCAAGGTCGGGCAGGCGCCCACCGTCACCCGCGCGGCGCTGGCGCAGAGCAAGCAGATGGACGCCAACCTCGTCGAGGCGCTGTTCCAGGCCAAGCAGGGCGACGTCCTCGATGGCCCTGTCGGCCAGGGGCAGTTTCTCGTCGTCCACATCGACGCCGCCCATCCGGCCGTGCTGGCCGACGCCGCCAAGGCCGCCGCCTACGGATCGCGCAGCTTCAACCAGACGATCGGCCAGGACATGCTCGAGGCCGCGCGCGCCTACGCGGTGGACAAGATCCGTCCCGAAGGCGACATCGGCCAGGCGCGCCAGGCGCTCGGCGTCAGCTCCGACCAGACGCAGAGCAGCGCGCCGAAGAAGGCCAAGAAGGGGCCGGCGCTTTGAGCGCCGAGCCGCCGCTCGACGCCTTTCGCTCCGCCTACGCCGGCCGCCGACCGCAGCTCGTGTGGCGGCGGATCGTCGACGACCTCGAGACGCCGGTCTCGGCCTACCTCAAGATCGCCGCGTCGGAACCCTTCGCCTTCCTGTTCGAGTCGGTCGAGGGCGGCGCCTGGCGCGGGCGCTATTCGGTCATCGCCATGCGGCCGGAGCTGGTCTGGCGCGCCTTCGGCGACCGCGCCGAGATCGCGCGCGGGCCCGACATCGCCGCCGGCCGCTACACGACCGAGCCGGGCGGGACGTTGGAGAGTCTTCGCGACTTGGTCGCAGCCTCCCGGCTCGATTTGCCGGCTGGCCTGCCGCCCATGTCGGCCGGCGTGTTCGGCGCCATCGGCTATGACCTGATCCGCCTGGTCGAGCCGCTGCCCGACGTCAATCCCGACCCGCTCGATCTGCCGGACGCGATCCTCATTCGCCCGTCGGTGGTGGCGGTGTTCGACGGGGTCGGCCAGGAGATCGTGCTCTCGACGACCGTGCGCCCCTCGGCGCTCGCCGCCGACGACGCCTACGCCGACGCCGTCGCGCGCCTGGACGCCGTCGCCGCCGCGTTGCGCGCCCGGCCGCCCGCCGCGCCGGCCGCGACGCCGGAGCCGCCCGCTCCGTTCACCTCGCCCGTCAGCCGCGAGGCCTATTGGGACATCGTCGAGCGGGCCAAGCGCTACGTGGAGGCCGGCGACGTCTTTCAGGTCGTTCCCAGCCACCGCTTTCGCCGGCCGTTCGCACGCGACCCGTTCGCGCTCTATCGCTCGCTCCGTCGCACGAACCCCTCGCCTTTCCTGTTTTATCTGAACTTCGGCGACTTTCAGCTGATCGGGTCCAGCCCCGAGATCCTCGTTCGCCTGCGCGACGGCAAGATCACCATCCGCCCCCTCGCCGGCACGCGCCCGCGCGGCGCGACGCCCGAAGAGGACGCCGCCCTGGAGCGGGAGCTGCGCAGCGACCCCAAGGAACATGCCGAGCATCTGATGCTGCTCGACCTCGGCCGCAACGACGTCGGCCGCGTCGCCATGCTGGGCAGCGAAGGCTCGAACGCGCCGCCTGGAACGCGCCGGCCGGCAAACGTGCGCGTGACCGACTCGTTCTTCGTCGAGCGCTACAGCCACGTCATGCACCTGGTTTCCAACGTCGAAGGGAACGCGCCGGAGGGCGTGGATCCGGTCGACGTGCTGATGGCCGCCCTGCCCGCCGGCACCCTATCCGGCGCGCCCAAGGTCCGCGCCATGCAGATCATCGATGAGCTCGAGAGCGAAAAGCGCGGCGTCGGCTACGCCGGCGCGGTCGGCTATTTCGGCTGCGACGGCAGCGTCGACACCTGCATCGTGCTCCGCACGGGCCTGGTGAAGGACGGCGTCCTCTACGTCCAGGCCGGCGGCGGCGTCGTCGCCGACAGCGTTCCGGACGCCGAATACGAAGAGACGGTGCAAAAGGCCGCCGCCCTCCGCGGCGCCGCCGACGAAGCCTGGCGGTTTGGGTGAAGCCGGTCGACCTCCGCCGCCCGCCTAAGCCGGGCCGCGCACGTCGTCAGCGATCGGCGTCAGGTGCGCCGGCGGGCTCAGAATGGCGGCGGTCGCGAAGATCATCGCGCTGACCGCGAACAAGGCCGCAGCGGCGACCGCCGGCCAGACGGGCGCGGGGCGCTGCGACGGCGGTCTCAGCCGCGCGCGGACGTCGGCGATCGCGACGAGGAAGTCGTCCGTCGGCGAGTCGTTGAGGTCCATGTTTGGCAGTGTACTCACGCCGCAGCGCCGCGCCATGGCGAACCAATCCGAGCCCCGGCCGTTGATCTAAGCGAAGGATCCGGCGAGGCGCGAGGCCGTCTCGCCCGCTTCAGCGGACCGGAGACAAAGCCATGTCGACAAACGCGATGGACCCACACCAGGCTGGCGACGGCGCCGATCTTTCGGTGACCGAGGCGCGCGCCGGGGAACGGCGGGGGGTCTCGAGGATCCTGGTCCGATCGACGTTGATCGGCGTTGCGGCCCTGTTCGCAGCCTGGGTGATCGCGCCGCACCTGGTCGGGACCGGTCCCGCCGCCAAGCCGCAGGCGCTGTCGACGCTGGCGCGCTAGTCACCCGAGCAGGCCGAAAAACGAGAGAGGAGCCGGGCTCCGCACCCGCCCGGCGGGGCTGTGCGCCGGACGCGCGCGCCGATATGATGGCGCGCATGATCCTGGTGATCGATAACTACGACAGCTTCACCTACAACCTCGTCCACTACCTGAACGAGTTGGGCGCAGACACGCGCGTGGTGCGCAACGACGCGATCAGCGCCGTCGACGCCATCGCCATGCGGCCCGCGGCGCTCCTGCTTTCCCCCGGCCCCTGCACCCCCAACGAAGCCGGCATCTGCCTGGAGGTGATCGCCCGGGCGCCGGACGCGCTGCCGATCCTCGGCGTCTGCCTGGGCCACCAGTCGATCGGCCAGGCGTTCGGCGGCCAGGTCGTGCGCGCCCAGAGCCTCATGCACGGCAAGACCAGCCCGATCCATCACAATGGCGAGGGCGTCTTCGCCGGCCTGCCGAACCCGTTCACCGCCACGCGCTACCACAGCCTCTCGGTGCCGCGCGAAAGCATGCCCGACGTGCTGGAGGTGACCGCCTGGACGGACGACGGCGAGGTGATGGGCCTTCGCCACCGCACGCGCCCGATCTTCGGGGTGCAGTTCCACCCGGAGTCGATCGCCACCGAAGGCGGCCACCAGCTGCTCGCCAACTTCCTCGATCTGGCCGGCGTCGAGCGCGCCGCGCTGGTCTAGGGCCGCATTTCCCGATGTCGGACGCCTTCAAGCCGCTGCTGGCGCGCCTCGCCGACGGCGCCACCCTGTCCGACGCCGATGCCGACGCCTTCTTCGCCGCCGTCTTCCGCGGCGAGCCGACGCCGGCGCAGATCGCCGCGGCGGTCACCGCCATGCGGCTGCGCGGCGAGACCGTCGGCGAGATCGTCGCCTGCGCCCGGGCCATGCGCGCTCAGGCCACGATGCTCGAACAGCCCTACGAGGTGATCGACGTCTGTGGCACCGGCGGCGACGGGCTGCACACGCTCAACATTTCGACCGCGGTCGCCTTCGTCGCCGCCGGCGCCGGCGTGAAGGTCGCCAAGCACGGCACGCGGGCGATCTCCTCGAAGTCCGGCTCGTCGGACGTGCTGACCGCGCTCGGCGTCAACGTCCAGGCGGGCCCGGCGCAGCAGCGGCAAGCCCTCGACGAAGCCGGCGTCTGCTTCCTGTTCGCGCCGACGCACCACGCCGCCATGCGCCACGTGCTGCCGGTCCGGCAAGAGCTGGGGTTCCGCACCATTTTCAACCTGCTCGGCCCGCTGACCAATCCGGCCGGCGCTCGCCGGCAGGTGGTCGGCGTCGCGGCCGCCCGCTTCGTCGAGCCGCTGGCGCGGGCGCTCGGCGCGCTGGGCGCGATCCGCGCCTGGACCGTGCACGGCGACGGCATGGACGAGCTGAGCACAACGGGCGAGACCGAGGTGGCCGAATGGCGGGACGGCGACATCCGCCTCTTCCGCGTGACTCCTGAGGCTGTCGGCCTGCCGCGTGCGCGCCTCGAGCAGCTGCGCGGCGGCGAGCCGGCCGAGAACGCCGCGGCGCTTCGCGCCGTGCTGGGCGGTCGCACGGGCGCCTATCGCGACATGGTGCTGCTGAACACGGCCGCCGCCCTCCTCGTCGCCGACAAGGTGGAGACGCTGAGCGCGGGCGCAACGCTGGCGGCGGGCGTCATCGACGACGGCCGCGCGCTCGCCGCGCTCGACAAGCTCGTTCAGGCCACCAACCCATGAGCGACACGCTGGCCCGCATCGCCGCCTACAAGCGCGAGGAGGTCGCCGCCCGCGTGGCCGCGCGCCCGCAGCGCGAGATCGAGCGCGACGCGGCGCGCGCGTCGCCGCCGCGGGGCTTCGCCGCGGCCTTGGCCCGCGCCCATGCGCCGGGCCGCCTCGCGCTGATCGCCGAGATCAAGAAGGCCTCGCCGTCGAAGGGGCTGATCCGCGCCGACTTCGATGCGCCGGCGCTGGCGCGCGCGTACGAGGCCGGCGGCGCGGCCTGCCTTTCGGTGCTGACGGACGCGCCGAGCTTCCAGGGCCGCGACGCCGACCTCGCGGACGCCCGCGCCGCCGTCGCCCTCCCTTGCCTGCGCAAGGAATTCCTTCTCGATCCCTGGCAGGTCGCCGAATCGCGCGCGCTGGGCGCCGACGCCATCCTGGTGATTCTCGCCATGGTCGACGATTCGCTCGCCGCCGCCCTGATGCGCGAGGCTGAGCGGTTCGGCATGGACGTCCTGGTTGAAGCGCACGACGCCGCCGAACTGGCCCGCGCCGGCGGCCTCGGCGCGACCCTGATCGGGGTCAACAACCGCGACCTGAAGACCTTCGTCACCGACCTCGCCGTCACCGAGCAACTCGCGGCCGCAGCGCCCGCAAACGCTTTTCTGGTCACCGAAAGCGGCATCTTCACGCCCGCCGACGCCGCCCGGCTCGAGGCGGCGGGCGCCAGGGCCATGCTGGTGGGCGAGAGCCTGATGCGTCAGGACGACGTTCAGGCGGCAGTGGTAGCGCTTGTTGGGGGCTAGACCCCCATTATCTTGACATTAACGAAGAACACCTAGAGAACACCGTCGACGTTGTCGCTTTGTTCCGCGAGGTTTTTCGAGGGCCGCCATGCTCACCCGCAAGCAGCACGAACTGCTCATGTTCATTCACGAGCGCATCAAGGAAACCGGGGTCTCGCCGTCCTTCGACGAGATGAAGGAGGCGCTGGATCTGGCGTCGAAGTCCGGCATTCACCGACTGATCACGGCGCTCGAGGAGCGCGGTTTCCTCCGCCGGCTGCCGCACCGGGCCCGCGCGCTCGAGGTGGTCAAGCTGCCGCAGCAGGCGACCCCAACCGCGCCGCCGCAGGGCCGCCACGCCTTCCGGCCGCAGATCGTCGAGTCGGGCCAGGGCTTCTCGCCTTCCATCGCGGCCAACGACGCCCGCGAACTGCCGGTGCTCGGCCGCATCGCCGCCGGCACGCCGATCGAGGCGATCCAGCAGGAGCGCGACCGGATGATCGTGCCGGAGTCGATGCTGGGCGCCGGCGAGCACTTCGTCCTCGAGGTGCAGGGCGACTCGATGATCGACGCCGGCATCTACGACGGCGACTACGTCATCATTCGCCGCGGCTCGGCCGCCAATTCCGGCGAGATCGTCGTCGCGCTCGTCATGGGCGAGGAAGCGACGCTGAAGCGCCTGCGCAAGAAGGGCCAGTCGATCGCGCTCGAGGCCGCCAACGCCGCCTACGAGACGCGCATCTTCGGCCCAGACCAGATCCAGGTGCAGGGCAAGCTCGTCGGCCTCATCCGTCGCTACCACTGAACCGGCTCCAGGGCCGTTCGCCCCGGAAGGGCTGCGACCACAACAGCCGGTAGCCGCCGGGCGCCGCGTAGAGTTCGGCCGCCCCGCCCCGGGCGAAATCGTCTGGTCCAAGCACCAGCAGCCGCGCGCAAGACTCCGGCAGCGGAACGTCGGCGCGGATCACCAGCACGCGCGCGTCGGCGCAGAGCGCATCGAGCTGGTCCGGCTTTGGCTTGCGCCGCGTCCACCAGGCGGCGATGGCGGGCGAGGTTCCGCTCTTCGGCGTGCACGACGCACGGTCGCAGTCGAACAGGGCCGCCTGGGCCGCGGCCGGATCGGCCGGAAGCGCAAAGCCGCGCCGCTGCGCCCAGAGCTGCGTCGCGTAGGCGCGGATCGCCGGCTTCATGGCGATCTCCTGTCCGTTCACGACGATCGCCGCGTCGTCGCCGTCTGAGGCGACCCACGCGACCGGCGCCGGCGGCCGCGGCCAGAGCGCGACAGCGGCGGCGAACGGCAGGCCCAGCCAGCGCAGCCGGCCGCGCCAGAGGCAGGCGAAGACGATGCCGAGATAGGCGATCACCAGCGCCGCCACCGGAGCGCTGGGAAGGGCGAGCCCGCTCGACGGCGCATGCGCGAAGACGTCGGCCAGCGCCGTGATCGCACGCGCGCCCCAACCGGCGACGAAGAGCGGCGGGTCGGTGAACGCATGCCCAAGGCCCAGCGCCTCGGCCGCGACGCCGAGCGCGAGCGCCGGCATCATCACGACGCTCGCCACCAAGTCGGCGGTCAGATTCGCCGGCACACCGTAGTTGGCGACGCGATTGAAGTGCTGGATGGCGAACGGGCCGGTGGCGGTGCCGGCGACGAAGCTCACCATCAACGCGGCGACGATCCAGTCGCGCGCCGTCTGCAGGAAGGCAAGCGGCCAGGGCAGTCCGACGGCCGGCGTCCGCACCGGCCACATCTCGGCCAGCGCGACCAGGGCGGCTGTGGCGCAGAACGACATCTGAAAGCCGGGTTCAGCCACGGCTTCCGGCTGCAACACCAGGATCAGCAACGCCGCCAGCGACAGCGAATGCAGGCTGATCGCACGCCGGTCGAAGAGGATGGCCAGGAACGCCACCGCCGCGGTGATCGCCGCGCGCCGCGCGGGCGGGTGGGCGCCGGATAGCGTCAGGTACGCCATGACCACGATCAGCCCGCCGGCGGCCGCGACCTTCTTGCTCGAAACCCGAAGCGCCAGCCATGGCCACGCCGCGACGCCGAACCGCAGCGCGAAAAAGGCGAAGCCGGCCACCGCCGCCATGTGCAGCCCCGCGATCGCCAGCATGTGGGCGAGGCCCGAGGCGCGCAGATCGTCGCGCGCGTTGGCCGGCAGCCAGTCTTCGTGGCTGGTGGCGACGGTCACCGCGAGGCCGGTCGCGCCGCCGTCGCTCGCGCCCATCAGCCGGTGCAGGTCGGCCGCGAGCCGCTCGGCCAGCGACCAGCGCATCGCGTTGACCGCCATGGCCAGCTGCAACCGCCAGGGCGGATCGGCGAGGCTGATCGCCTCCGGCGGCTTCATCGCCAGGCCGACCCCGCCGAGCCCCTCGAACCAGGCGTCGCGGGCGAAGTCGAAGGCGCCTGGCGCGGCCGGGCCTGGCGGCGGGTCGAGCAGCGTCTGCACACGGATCGCCGCGCCTGGCCCAAGAACGCTGCCGGCGGGCACCACAATGCGCACGCGGAACGGCAGCCGCTCCGGAGCGAGGCCGGAGATGCGGACCGGCGCCACGACCACGCGCTCGCCGCTGTCGCTCGGGTTGGCGACATCCATCACCCAGCCGTCGACGGTCACGACGCCAATGCCTGCCGGAACGATCGGAGCGGCGACCTGGTCGCTGCGCAGTTTTCCGTCGAGCGCGCCGCAGGCGCAGACGGCGACGAGCGCCGCCAGCGCCGACAGCCAGCGGCGGCGGATCAGGCCGCGCACGCCGATCGCAACCGCGACGGCGGCGGCGGCCGCCAGCAGGAGCGACCAGAGCGGCGGCTCCCGTTTCAGGCCCAGATAGAGCGCCGCGCCGATCCCGAATGCGACGGGCGTCCAGAGCATGAGCCGGTCCAGCTGCGCGGCGGCCTCGTCCTTGAGGCCGCTCGCCAGGGCCGGCGCGCTAGGAAGCCGCCAAAGCCGCGTGCTAAGACCCCGCGCTTTTCCGCCCGGAGCCGCGATGCCCGACTCAGCCTCCCCCGTCGTCACCCGTATCGCCCCCTCGCCGACCGGTCAGATGCACATTGGCAACGCGCGGGCCGCGCTTTTCAACTGGCTTTATGCACGCCATACGGGCGGCGCCTTCCTGTTGCGCATCGAAGACACCGACCGCGAGCGCTCGACCGAAGATGCCGTGCAGGTGATCTTCGACAGCCTGAGCTGGCTGGGACTCCAGTGGGACGGCGAGCCGGTCTTCCAATTCGCGCGCGCGCCGCTGCACAAGGCGGCCGTCGACCGGCTGCTCGCGTCCGGTCACGCCTTTCGCTGCTACATGAGCGTGGAGGAGTCGAACGCCGCTCGCGAAGCCGCGCGCGCCGCCGGCCATGCTCTCCGCTCGCCTTGGCGCGACCGTGAACCAACCCTTGGTCAGCACAACGCCCCGCACGTGGTTCGATTCCGCACGCCGTCGGACGGGGACACGGTGGTCGAAGACATCGTGCGCGGCACGGTGCGCTTTCCGAACAAGGACCTGGAGGACTTCGTCCTCCTGCGCACCGACGGGACGACCATCTACAACCTCGCTGTCACGGTCGACGATCACGACATGGGCATAACCCACGTCATCCGCGGCGAGGAGCATCTGAGCAATGCCGGCCGCCAGAGCCTGCTCTATCGCGCGCTCGGTTGGGAGCTTCCGATCTTCGCCCACCTGCCGCTCATCCTCGGCAACGACGGCGCCAAGCTTTCAAAGCGGCACGGCGCCCAGTCGGTCGGCGAGTTCCAGGCCATGGGCTACCTGCCCGAGGCCCTGCGCAACTACCTGGCGAAGCTCGGCTGGGGCCATGGCGACGATGAGATCTTCAGCGACGAGCAAGCGATCGACTGGTTCGACCTCGCCGACGTGGTCAAGGCCCCGGCCCGGCTCGATTGGGACAAGCTCGCGCACATCAACAACCACTATCTTCGCAACACCGACGACGCCCGCCTGGTGGCGCTGGCGACGGAGGCGCACCTGGGCCGCGGCGTCGCCATCGACGATGCGGGCCGCGCGGCGCTCGCCCGCGCCGTTCCGCTGGTCAAGGAGGGGGCGAAGACCATCCTAGAGCTCGCCGATCTGACCGTCTTCGTTCTCGAGCGCCGGCCGCTGACGCTGACGGAGAAGACGCTGGCCCTGCTCGACCAGACCACGCGGGACCGGCTCCAGCGCCTCTGCGTCTGGCTGGCGGGCACGCCCGACTGGAGCCATTCGGGGTTGGCCGCGGCGCTGGCCGCCTTCGCCGCCGACGAGGGCGTCGGCCTCGGGAAATTCGGCCCCGCGCTGCGCGGCGCGCTGGCCGGCGGGGCGAGCGCCCCCGACCTCGCCAGCGCGCTCTCGGCGCTTGGATCAGACGAGGCCCTGGGCCGGATCGCGGATGCTCTTTCGCACGTGCAGTAAGAGGCTATAAGGCGTCTCGAACGGTCGTTAGAAGCCCTCACGCAAAGGGAATACGCATGGCGGAAAGCGCAACGCTGATCATCGACAACAAGAGCTACGAGCTCCAGATGATCAAAGGCACTGACGGCCCCGACGTCATCGACGTCCGCTCCCTCTACGGGCAGGCCGATGTCTTCACCTTCGACCCGGGCTTCACGTCGACGGCCAGTTGCGAAAGCCGCATCACCTACATCGACGGCGACAAGGGCATTTTGCTGCACCGCGGCTACAACATCGAGGACCTGGCGGCGAAGTCGAGCTTCATCGAGGTCTGCTACCTCTTGCTCTACGGCGAGCTCCCGACCGCGGCCGGATTCGCCGATTTCGAGCACACCATCACCTACCACACGATGCTGCACGCGCAGTTCGACCGGTTCTTTTCCGGCTTCCGCTCCGACGCCCACCCGATGGCGATCATGACCGGCGCGGTCGGCGCGCTGTCGGCCTTCTATCACGACAGCATCAACGTCGATGACCCGAAGCAGCGGGAGATTTCCGCCCATCGCCTGATCGCCAAGATGCCGACGATCGCCGCGCGCGCGTACAAGTACTCCATCGGCCAGCCGTTCGTGTCGCCGCGCAACGACCTGAGCTTCGCCGAGAACTTCCTGCGCATGTGCTTCAGCGTGCCGGCCGAGGATTGGGAGCCGAACCCGGTGCTGACGCGGGCCATGGACCGCATCTTCATCCTGCACGCCGACCACGAGCAGAACGCCTCGACCTCCACGGTCCGTCTGGCCGGTTCGTCCGGCGCGAACCCGTTCGCCTGCATCGCCGCCGGCATCGCCTGCCTTTGGGGACCCGCTCACGGCGGCGCGAACGAGGAAGCGCTGAACATGCTGCGGGAGATCGGTACGGTCGACCGCATCCCGGAGTACGTCGAAGGCGTGAAGAATCGCCAGTACCGGCTGATGGGCTTCGGCCACCGCGTCTACAAGAACTACGATCCGCGGGCGACGGTGATGCAGAAGACCTGCCACGAGGTCCTCGACGAGATCGGCGACCAGGACGATCCGCTGCTGAAGGTCGCTCTGGAACTCGAGAAGATCGCGCTGAACGATCCCTACTTCGTCGAGCGCAAGCTCTATCCGAACGTCGACTTCTATTCGGGCATCACACTGAAGGCGCTGGGCTTTCCGTCCGAGATGTTCACGGTGCTGTTCGCCGTCGCCCGCACGGTCGGCTGGATCAGCCAGTGGAAGGAGATGTTCGAGGACCCGCAGCGCAAGATCGGCCGCCCGCGCCAGCTCTACACCGGCCCGACGGCGCGCGACTTCACCCCGATCGACCGACGCGGCTAGCCCGCAGCATCTCGATCACAACGTCGGCCGCCCGCTCTGCAGGGTCGGGGCCGCCGCGGCCCATCGTCTGGAGCGCGGCGTTCTGGGCCGCGATCTGGCGCGCGCGCAGGGCGGGATCGTCCAGCCGCGCCGCGAGCGCCGCCGCGATTTTCGGGCCGGTGCAGTCGTGCTGCAGCAACTCCGGCGCGACCGCTTCGCCGGCGGCGATGTTGATCAGCGTAATGTACTTCTGCCGCAGCAGCGCCCAGGCCACCTGGTAGGTCACTTCGGCCAGGCGATAGGCGACGACCATCGGGCAGCCGGCCATGGCCAGCTCGCTGGTCACGGTCCCGCTGCAGGCGATCGCAACCGTCGCGGCCTTCATGGCGTCGAACTTCAGCGTCTGGCCTTCGACGACGTCGACGCGGGTTCGCCAGGTCGCCAGCTTGCTCTTCACGAGCTCGGCCACGGTGTCGGCGGCCGGCGCGACGACGCGCAAGGTCGGCCGATCGGCGACCAGGCGGCTGACGGCGTCTTCGAATGGCGGTGAAAGGCGCTTGATCTCGCCCGGCCGGCTCCCCAGCAGAACGAGCAGGATGGGCTCATCCGGCCCTGCCCCGATCGCGCCGCGCAGCCGCATGGGATCGGCGCCTGCAAAGTCGAGCGCCAGTGACGAATTGCCGACGAAGGTGGTGGGCAGCCCGGCGGCCTCGAAGTACGGGACGTCGAAGCTGTGGATGGCCAGCAGCCGATCCACGGTCCTCGCCAGTGTCTTCGCCCGGCCCGGACGCATCGCCCAGACCTGCGGTCCTACGTACTTCAGGAGCGGCAGCGCCGGGTTCTGGCGGCGCAGCCGCCGCGCAACGCGCAGCGTAAAGCCCCACGAGTCGATGAGGACGGCGATATCGGGTTTCTCCACCGCCGCCAGGCGGGCGGTGTCGTCGGCCCGGCGCACAACGCGCGGATAGGCCGCCAGCCCTTCGATGAGGCCCGCGACCGACGTCTCGGCGATGTCGAACGCGCTCTGCAGGCCTTCGCGCGCCATGGCCTGGCCGCCGACACCCACGAAGCGGACGCCATCGTCGCCCAACCGGGCGCGGAGCACGTGCGCCAGCCGCGCGCCGAGGGCGTCGCCCGACGCTTCGCCGGCGACCAGCATGACCGTGAGCGGCGGGCTCAAGACTCCGCCGCCACGCCCAGGACAAAGAGGCCGAGATCGTCCGCCAGCTGAGTGACAGCGCCGCGGTCGACGACCATCAGCGAGCCCGCCTCCCCGACGATGCCGGCAAGGCCGGCGCGCGCGGCGCCCATCACCGTCGCCGGCCCGATCGTGGGCAGATCGACGCGCCGGTCCTGGATCGGCTTGACCGCCTTGGCCAGCACTCCGGTCGCACCGCCGTCGGGGCGCAGCACCGCAGCCGGCAGCGCGGCGCAGCGGGCCAGCATGGCGTCCGTGCCCTCCTGCGCCTCGACCGCGAGCACCACGCCACCCGCGACCACCACCGCCTGCCCGATGTCGAGGGCGCCGAGACCGCGGGCCGCCCGCATCGCCTGGTCGATATCGGCCTGGTGCCGCTCGGCGGGCTCGACCCGGCCCAGCGGACCTTCACCGATCGTCAGTCCACCGATGACTTCGCCGACCCCTTCGACGATGAAGCCTTCCTGTTCGAATTCCAGCATCACCTGGCGCATCAGCGCGTCGTCGCCCTTGCGCGCCGCCGCGACCACGCGCGGCAGCGCCGCCAGCGCGCGGAAGTCGGGCTTGAGCTGGGCGAAGTCCGGCCGCGGGACGCCGCCGACAAAGCAGATGTGCGCGCACCCCTCGCGCCGCAGCGCGGCGAACATCTTGCCCCACTCGGCGAGGCCGACATCGATGCCCGGCGCCTGCTTCAGCGCCGGATCGGCCAACCCCAACAGGCGCAACACGAACACCGGCCGTTCGGCCGCGCGGCAGGCGCGAAGGATCTCGAGCGGCAGGCCGCCCGCGCCGGCGATCAGGCCAAGCTTCTCCATCGCGCGCTCAAGCCTCGCGGGCCGGCATGCACAGCGGCCGGCTGCCACCGCCGCGGATGAAGTCCACCACCTCCATCACCTCCGGCATGTCGGCGTAGGCTTCGGCGGTCTGCGCGACGCGGTCCCTGAACGCGCCTTTGTCTGCGAAGAGAACCTGATAGGCGCCGCGCAGGGTCCTGATCTGCTCGCGGGAGAAGCCACGGCGCTTCAGACCCACCAGATTGAGGCCTTCGAGGTGGGCGTGGTTTCCCCAGGCGATTCCGTACGGGATCACGTCGGCGACCACGGCGGCGAGCCCGCCAACAAAGGCGTAGCGTCCGACGCGCCCATTCTGGTGCACCGCCGCCAGGCCGGCCACGATCGCGTGGTCGCCCAGCCTGACATGGCCGCCCAGCGTCGCCTGATTGACCATCAGCACGTGGTCGCCGAGCGTGCAGTCGTGCGCCACGTGCGCGCCGGCGTAGAAGGTGCAGTCGGAACCAACCGTCGTGACCCCGAGGCCGAGGCTCGAGCCCACGTTCATGGTCACGTTTTCCCGGACCAGGTTGCGGTCGCCGATGACGAGACGGGTCGCGTCCCCCTTGTGGCCGGCGTGCTGCGGCGGGCCGCCGATCACGGCGAACGGGTGGAAGGCGCAATCGGCGCCGATCTCGGTGCGGCCTTCGATGTTGACGTGCGACTGCAGTCGCGTGCGCGGGCCGATGACGACGTCCGGTCCGACCGTGCAGTAAGGACCGATCTCGACGTCGTCGCCAAGGCGCGCGGCCGGATCGACCAACGCAGTTGCGTGCACGCGGGCCATCAGTCGCGCTCGACAACCACCGCGGTGAACTCGAGCTCGGCGGCGAGCTTGTCGCCAACCAGCGCGCGGCCCTTGAACCGCGCCACCTCCGGCCGCGCCCGGAGCACCTCGACCGGCATGCGCAGCACATCGCCCGGCCGCACCGGCAGGCGGAAACGGCAATTGTCCACCGAGGTGAAAAGGATGCCCTTGCGCTCAAGGTTCAGGGCCATCGACTTCGACATCAAGACGCCGCCGGTCTGGGCGATCGCCTCGACGATCATCACGCCCGGCATGACCGGATATCCGGGGAAATGGCCGATGAAGAACGGGTCGTTCATCGTGACGTTCTTGACCCCGATCAACGAGCGGAAGGGCTGGAAGTGCTCGCCGCGGTCGATCATCAGGAATGGCGGCCGGTGTGGAATCAGCGCCAGGATCTCATCGATGCTGATGTCGACGTCGGTCTCGGCGTCCGCGACCTGATCGTTCACGGCCTGCCCCTGCGCGTGGTCTTCGCGCCGTCCATGCGATTGACGAAGGCCACCTGCCGCCAGAACTGCCGCCGGGGCACCGCCGGGGCGCCGCCCCAGACCTCGCCGGCCGGAATGTCGTGCATGACGCCCGAGGCGGCCATGATCTGCGCGCCCGAGCCGATGGTGACGTGGTCCGAGATGCCGGCCTTGGCGCCGAACATCACGCCATCGCCGACGACGGTCGATCCGGAGACGCCGACCTGGCCGGCCAGAACGCAACTGCGCCCCAGCCGGACGCCGTGGCCGATCTGCACCTGATTGTCGATCTTGGTGTTCTCGCCGACGACCGTGTCCTCCCAAGCCCCTCGATCGATACAGCTATTGGCGCCGACCGTCACGCCGTCTTGCAGGATCACACGGCCAAGCTGCGGCAGGTCCACTGCGCCCGTCCGGCCGCCGCCAACGCCGAATCCGGCCTCGCCGATGACGGCGCCCGCGTAGATGCGCACACGATCGCCGATCAGGGAAAAGCCGATGGTGACGTTCGGCCCAACGATGCAGTCGCGTCCGATGGCGACGCCAGGCCCGACGACGGCGTTCGCGCCGATCGTGCTGCCGGCCCCAATGCGCGCGCCCGGCCCGACAACGGCGCCCGGGCCGAGCGCAACGCCGGCCTCGAGCTCCGCGGTCGGATCCACCGCCGCCGGGCCAGACGCGCCAAGACGCGCGCGGTGCAGGCGCAGCGCCGCTTTGGCGTAGGCGATCTGCGGCTCGGGGGTGACGAGCGCGATCGATCCCGCGGGCGCGCGGTCGGCATGGGCCTCGCGCAGGAAGATGGCGCCGGCCTTGGTCGCCTTCAGGTCGTCGGCGTAGCGCGGGTCGGAGAAGAAGCCCACATCGGCCGGCCCGGCGCGGTCGAGCGGGGCTACGCCGGCTATGGCTAGGTCGGCGTCCTCGCGCGGCGCCCCGGCGCCAACGATCTCGGCGAGCTCTTGGAGCCCGACAGGCCCGAGATCTTCGTAGAAGCGCGAATCAGGCACGGCGCCCGCAACCCGGCCCGGCGTCAGCCGCCGACGCTACCGGCTCGCGGCGGCCTGGTCGGCGCGCTCGCGCTCAAACGGGAACTGGGTGATCTTGCTGTTCAGGCCCTGGACCACCTGGGGCGTGATGTCCATCGACGGCGCCACAGCCAGCACGCTGCGCCCGTCGACGAGGATCGCGCAGTTGTGCGCCTGGAAGGCGTCCTGCATCAGCGTCTGCGCCTCTGTGAACACGCGCCCGAACGCCTTTTGCTGGGTCGCCTGCATCTCTTGGTTCCGCTGATTGACGAGCTGTTCGAAATCGTTGCGGCGCTGAAGAAACGCGTTCGCGCGTTGGGCGTACTGATCCTGGGAAAGGCTGGCCTTCTGCGCCTCGAGCGCCTTGGCGTCGCTCTCGAGCGTGGTTTGCTGCGCGGAGAGTTCGCTGCGGACCTGCTGACCGAGCTGGGTCAGCCGGTTCACCACGTACTTGCCGACGGTCGAGGTCGCGATCAGCTCGTCCTGCGAGAACATGCAGAGGCCAGAGATCGGCGCCCCGTACCTGAGCGCGGGGGCGGCCGCCCCCGTCTGCGCTTGCGCCGCCGGAGCCAGCGCGGCCAGAGCCATGGCGCCGGCAAGCGCCGCGCCGGTCAGTTGCTTCATCATAATCATCAGAACCTGGTTGAAGTGGAGAAGTTGAAGACCTGGGTCTTGTCGTAGCGGGTCTTGGCCAGTGGGGCCGCGAGGTCGATGCGCAGCGGGCCAAGGGGTGACTTCCAGTAGATGCTGATGCCCGCCGAAGCGCGCAGCGCGAGGTCGTCCTTCACGAACGGATTGTTGACCAGGCTGCCCGGCGAGCGCTTGTCGGCGTTGTCCAGCAGCCCCAGGGTCCCGACCTGCGTGAACAGCGAGGTGTGGATCCCGTACTGTTCGGGCAGGCCGTTGGGGAACGTCTCCTCGACGCTGCCGACGATATAGAGCTTCCCGCCCAGCGCTTCCGCCCCGAGACCTGGCGTCGTGTCGCGCGGCCCGATGCCGGCCACCTGGAAGCCGCGGAAGATGGCGCCGCCGCCGTTGCCGCCGCCGGCGAAGAACCGGTCGTTGATGCGCACGTCGTCGCCACCCCAGCCGCCGACGTAGCCGGCCTGCCCGGTGAGGCTCAAAATGAAGTCGGCGTTGAACCCGTGGTACCAGCCGCCCTCCATCGAAGTCTTGACGTACCGCACGCTGCCGCCGACCCCGGCCAGATCCTGCGACAGCGAGAGGTCGAACCCGCGGGTCGGGTTGATCGGGTCGTTCCGATGGTCCCAGCGCAGGGTGTAGCCGGGCGCGGCGGTGTAGGTCGTCCCTTGCTGGTTGCAGATCAGGGTGGACAGGGTCGGCGTCGGGCCGCACTGGGACGAGCCGACCGAGACGCTGTCGGCGTGGACGGCGTAGCGCACCTGC
>Ga0070735_10001124_pt1 | contig 26560 bp, 21 predicted proteins | sample Coa_R1_FD_66443 | JGI IMG/M metagenome (GOLD analysis project Ga0070735, IMG submission 66443) | Surface soil microbial communities from Centralia Pennsylvania, which are recovering from an underground coalmine fire - Coalmine... | ecosystem: Environmental > Terrestrial > Soil > Unclassified ...
GTCGCCAACGCTTCCCCCTCAATATCCTCTGCGATGATGAGCAGCGGCTTGCCGGATTGGACAATGGCTTCGAGGATCGGCAGCATGGGCTGAAGCGAGGAGAGCTTCTTCTCATGAATGAGGATAAAGGCGTCTTCGAGTTCGGCGACCATCTTCTCGGCGTTGGTAATGAAATAGGGCGAGAGATAGCCGCGGTCGAACTGCATGCCTTCGACGACGTCCAGTTCGGTCTCAGCGGTCTTGGCCTCCTCGATCGTAATGACGCCCTCGTTGCCGACTTTCTTCATCGCGTCGGCGATCATTTTGCCAATTGACGTGTCGCCATTCGATGCGATCGTGCCGATCTGACCGATTTCTTCGGAAGATTGGACTTTCTTCGACCGGCGCTCGATGTCTTTGACGACCGCTGTCACGGCGATATCGACGCCACGTTTCAAATCCATAGGATTCATGCCGGCCGCCACCAACTTTAGGCCCTCTTTCATGATCGAGGCCGCAAGCACCGTCGCTGTCGTCGTGCCATCGCCGGCAAGATCGTTGGTCTTCGAGGCGACCTCGCGCACCATCTGGGCGCCCATATTCTCGAACTTGTCTTCAAGCTCGATCTCTTTGGCGACTGTGACGCCGTCCTTGGTGATGCGCGGCGCGCCGTACGACTTGTCCAGAATGACGTTGCGCCCCTTAGGACCGAGCGTCACTTTGACCGCGTTATTGAGAATATCGACGCCGCGCAGCATTCTTTCGCGCGCATCGGAGGAGAATCTGACGTCTTTGGCGGACATGGTTGGAAATCCAAAAAGTTTGAGAGAGAGGCGGTTGCTTAGGCGGCTTTGACCTTCTTGACGGGGACCGGGTCTTCGACCACGCCCATCACGTCGGATTCCTTCATGATCAGGAGCTCCTCGCCGTCGATTTTGATCTCCGAACCCGACCATTTCCCAAACAAAACGCGCTCGCCTGGCTTTAAATCGAGAGGTGTGAGCTTGCCGCTTTCGTCGCGCGCCCCAGGCCCGACCGCAATGACTTCGCCCTCTTGCGGCTTCTCCTTGACAGTGTCGGGAATGAAGATGCCGCCTTTCGTCCGTTCCTCGCCTTCGAGTCTTCGGACGACGACTCGGTCGTGCAATGGTCGGAATTTCATGGAAGCTCGTTTTCCGGTCGCGCGACTCCTGCGGGAGACAACATAGCTTCCCGAGCGTTCAGATCGTTCAACCTTTAGAGTAAGTGGCTATCGCTGGCACTCATTACAAGAGAGTGCCAAAATATGTTTATAGATCGGGCGCGTTCTTGCGCCGGTTCTCTATTCTCGTGAGAAACGTCGCTTCTATCGTACGCACAACCTGTGACGCTTCACTGGTGTTAATCGGTCGAAAGACGCATCGATTGCACTTAACCCCAACGCGACCAGGATTCAGCGAGCGTCCCTAAAGCCAGTGGATCGCGACGCCGGCCGCCACGCCCAGGAACACCGTGGCGATCATCCACAGACGAAAAGAGACGAGACGTTTACGATCGGCGGCTGCGGAGGAGTTCATGATCATTTCTTCCTCTTACATGACGCCGCTATGATTCGGGCGTAATTTTTCCTCCCGCTCCTTAGGCGGCCCGACCGTCGAAAAAATCGGCAACGAAATCCGCGGCCTAGGCTTGATCACGAAGGCGGATGCCGCGATCCTGTGAAAGCCATCCTGCCCTACCCTCCGCGCCGGCCTCGCATCCGATCGATCAGTCGGCGTGCATATGTTTTAACGAGCAAAGCTGCGAGCGTCAGTCCGCTAAGTTTCGTACTCTTACTCGCTCCGCCCGCTGTAGTGACGCCCGACAGGCGCGCGTCGAGATTGCGCGCAAACTCGGCAATCAGCCGTTGCGTGACGTCGCGGACGAGCGCCGGACGCCCGACTTGCGCGAGCATGCCTTTCAAACTGTAGCCGATCGCGAGCTCGACGCGGGTCGCGGCGCCGTCGCGAATCGGTACGAGACGATACCGGATCTCCCCTTGCGTTGAGGAACCGCTGCGCCGATCGGCGCCGATCCCAACGATCCTGCCGGAAAGGCTCGACGGATCGCGATCAAGGCGGGCCGCGCCGTGAAAATTGGCTGCGATCGGGCCAAGGCCGACGCGGATGACGCCTTCGATACGCTCCGGCCGCGGCGGCGCACTCAGAGAAGCGCCAGGCAGGCAGGCCGCCACCGCTTTGATGTCGCCAAAGAACGCGAAGACCTGCGTCGGCGGATGGGCGACGTCGAAGCTCTGTGTCAGGCGCGCGGCGGGCGTGAAGTCGGGAATAGTATCGATGGTCGAGGCAGGTTCTTCAGGGGGCCGCGTGGCGGCCCTCGCCCCGCCAGAGACGGTTCCTTTCGCATGGCCGGATCCAACCGGACCAAGCATCCTTCGACCGCCATCAGGCTCGGCGACAACGCCGCGCGCTCGGCGCGCAGTGATAATGGAACGTACCGCGCGCACAATGCCGACATAGCCGGTGCAGCGGCAGAGATTTCCACTGAGGCCGACACGGATGGCGCGTTCGTCCGGCTCGGGCAATCGCTGCACGAGATCCCGCGCCGCAATAAGCATGCCCGGCGTGCAATAGCCGCATTGCAACGCGTGCTCGCGCGTGAAGGCCGCGCGGAGTTCGATTGCGATCTCGTCGTCGTCGAGACCTTCGATCGTCGTGACGCCCGCTCCCTCGCACGTAATGGCGTAAGTGATGCAGCTACGCGCTGTCGCGCCGTCGATAAGAAGCGTGCAGGCGCCGCAGACGCCATGCTCGCAACCCAAATGCGTGCCGGTCAGATTGAGCTGGTCGCGCAGGAAATCCGCAAGCGACGTACGCGGCTCGACTTCGGCTTTCACGGCCCGGCCGTTGACATCCAGCGTCAGCGACGTCACGCGGCGGCCTCGGCGACGGCACGGCGGAGCGTTGCGACATGGATATGCCGGCTCGCGGCGTCGACGACGCCTGCTTTCGCCAAAAGCGCGTCTGCTGCGGACGGGTCAAACCTACCGCTGAAGTCGCCATCGACACGCCCGTCGAAGAGTTCGTCGGCTTCCGTCACCACAATCGGCGCCGCCTCGACGGCGCCCATCACGATGCGCGCGCTCGCCCTTTCTGGTTCGATCATCACTGCGGCGATCGCGTAAGCGAATTCGCCGGGTTTCCGGCAGGCTTTGACATAACCCCAGCGCGCGGACTTGGGCAGGGCCGGTACGTGAATCGACTCGACGATCTCGTCAGAAGCGAGCGCTGATTCGAGCGCGCCAAGGACAAAATCTGCAACCGCCACTTCGCGCGCGCCGCGAAGGCTGTGCAGGGTCACCCGCGCGCCGAGCGCCGCCAAGGCCGAGACCCAATCAGCGGAGGGGTCGGCATGACTGAGGGAGCCACCGATTGTGCCGCGATTACGTACCGCGCGATAGGCGATCGCCGTAGCGACGCGTCGCATCGCGCCCTTGGTTACGTCGGGGACCCGGCTGTCCTCAACGTCGGCATGAGTGACGCAAGCGCCGAGGATGAGATCACCATCACGCGTCTCCGCTCTTTTCAATTCGGGAAGGCCCGAGATATCGATGATCACGTCGGGCGCGACGAGTCGCAGATTGAGCATCGGGCCAAGCGATTGGCCGCCGGCGATAATCTTCACGACGCCCTCCTTCTTCGAAAGGATGGCGAGCGCTTCATCAAGAGACGCCGGACGTACGTAAGCGAAAGGCGCAGGCTTCATGCCGCCGGCCTCGAGCTCTTGCGCGCCGCAAAGATCGCCTCGACGACGCGGCGCGGGGTGATTGGCGAACAGAGAAGCTCCGCGCCGAGCGGTCGCAGCGCGTCATTGATCGCATTGGCGATCGCCGCAGGAGGCGCGATGGCGCCGCCTTCGCCGATCCCTTTGACGCCGAATTCCGTGTACGGGGAGGGCGTCTCCATGTGGTCGAGACGCGGCTCGGGCACTTCCGTCGGGCCTGGGAGCATATAGTCGGCAAGCGTCGTCGCCAGCGGCTGGCCGGCGGCGTCGAACGGCATTTCCTCATACAGCGCGGTGCCGATTCCTTGCGCGAGGCCGCCGTAGATCTGGCCGTCGACGATCATCGGATTGACCAGCACGCCGCCGTCTTCGACGATGACATAGTCGAGGATCTCGATATCGCCGATCTCAGGGTCGACGGCGACCGTCACTGCATGGGCCGCATAGCTGAAGGTTCCGGAATCGCGCTTCGGCTTATAGCCGCTCGTCGCTTCAAGACCGGCCGGATCGACATCCGGCGGCAGATCCTGCGGTCGTCTGTACCAAGTATACGCTATGTCCGCGATCGTGACGCTGCCGTTCGGGCCTCGCACCTCGCCATCGCGCAACGTGACGTCAGCCGGGCCGAGCTGCAGAAGCTTGGCCCCGATCTTCTTTGCGCGCTCGCCGAGTTCGCGGCACGCGGCGGCGACGGCGCCGCCCGCCATAACCATCGAGCGCGACCCCCATGTGCCGGTCGAATAAGGCGTCATCGCCGTATCGCCATGAACGACTTGAATTTTGGCGACATCGACGCCCAGCGTTTCGTGAGCGACCTGCGCGAGCGTGGTCTCCATGCCCTGGCCGTGCGAATGGACCCCCACTCTGATTTCGAGTCCGCCGTCTGGAGTCAGGCGCGCGCTTGCTTGTTCGTGACCGGGCACCATGGGAATGCCCCAGCCGGCATAGACCGATGTGCCATGCGCCGCCTGCTCACAATAGATCGAAAGGCCGACGCCGATCAGCCGACCGTCGTACTCGCCGCGGCGCTGCCGCGCCCTGACGCCCTCAATGTCGATCGCCTTCAAGGCACGGCGCATCGCCTCGGGATAGTCGCCGCTGTCGAAATGTTTCCTAGTGATATTGTCGAAAGGCATCTGCTCAGGGCGGACCAGATTGCGCAGCCGCACCTCGCCGGGCTCGATTCCCGCCGCATGCGCCACCGCATCCAGGATGAGCTCAAGCGCGAAACACACGCCCGTTCGCGCGACGCCGCGATAAGGCAGAATCGGACATTTGTTGGTCGCGACGGAAAAGGTGCGGCAGCGATAAGCCGGCATTTGGTACGGGCCAGGCAGGATGCTCGCCACCTGCGCCGCCTCGAGGCAGGCCGAAAAGGGATAGGACGAATAGGCGCCGGAATCGACTGTCGCCTCGCAGTCGAGTCCCCGCAAAGTCCCGTCGCGGTCAGCATAAGCCGTGATCTTATAATGATGCTCGCGGCAATTGGCGCTAGCGACGAGATGCTCACGGCGGTCTTCGAGCCAACGGACCGGATGGCCGCAACGCATGGCCAGCCAAGAAAGACATACTTCTTCCGGCAAGAGAATGGCCTTGTGCCCGAAGCCGCCGCCGACATCGGGCGAGACGATGCGGATGCGGCCTTGCTGCATGTCGAGGCAATCGGACAAGCCATTACGTACGATATGCGGCATCTGACTGCCGGTATAAAGCGTCAGTTGATCGAGACGATGGTCGAATGTCGCGACAACGCCGCGTCCCTCGATCGGCGCCATACATTGGCGAGCGGTCGCGATCTCCCGCGTCACTTTGATCGACGCGTCGAGAGCGGGTCCGATATCGACCTCGAAATTAGTTTCGAGGAAGACATTGTCGCCCCAATGCTCATGCACCAGCGCAGCGCCGGGATCGCGCGCCTTGAGCATGTCGTAGACGGCGGGCAATTCTTCGAGGTCGAGCGTGACCGCGGCGGCGATGTCTTCCGCTTCCGCTCGCGTTGGCGCAACGCACATGGCCACAAGTTCGCCGACCTGGCGGACCTTCCCGGTCGCCAGAACCGGCTGTTCTGAAACCTTGAAACCCGGCAGGCCCGAAACCGCGCGGATGGGCTTCACGCCGACAAGATCCGCTGCGACAAAGACACGATCGCGGTAACGCTCTGGCGCATGAACGCCCCGAATGCTCGCATGCGCGAGAGGACTGCGGACGAAAGCGACGTCCTGCGACCCGGCGAGCCTGATGTCGGCGACGAACTGGCCGCGCCCGCGCATCAGGCGATCGTCCTCTTTACGCGTCAGCCGCGCGCCGACGCCCTGGGGAGGACGGGCGTTTGACGATGGATCGGATGTCCCCAGCGTCATATCCGCCTGCCCCTTTGCCGCCTCTATGCGGCGATCGCTTGTGGCAAGATTGACGCGACGGCGTCGTACCTAACGCCGGCGCGCAAGCAGAACACCGGCTGGAGCAGACCGTCGGAGACGACTTCGGTTTTTTCGTTGTCGCGGAGAATATATCGGCCCGGCTTTTCGACGAGCACACTGACGTCGGCCTCCATGCCAGGTTTGAGCGCGCCGATCGTATCGGCAAGGCCGAGCATCTCGGCCGGATGCGATGTGACCATCGGCACGACCTGTTCGAGCTTGAGCCCCAAGGCCATCATCGAACTCATCGCCTGGACCAGGCTGAATTTCGCCTGGCCGGCAAAAGGATGGTTTTCGTCGTCTTCGTGCTGGTCCGGCGTCCCCGCGGGCGCCGGGACATGCGTGTTATAGCCGTGAATGTCCGCGCCGAGCGTTGTCGGCACGATGCCGGAGGCGATCGCCTTACGAGCGAGACGGTACGAGAAATGGCTGCCGTGGCCGACATCAACGCGCAAGCCGCGATCAAGCGCGGCGCCAATCACAGGATGCACCTCGCCCTCACGATTGACGAAACCGCCGGGGTGACGCGTGAAGGGATGGGCGAGGATGTCGCCAGGCTTCAGCAGCGGGATCACGCGTTCGAGGATTGTGTCGACATCCTCGCCATTATTGCCGCTGGTGGGAAGGCCCCAGAGTTGGCCGAAATGGACATAGACCGGCAAATCTGCACGTTTACCGATCTCCGCCGCCATTTCAATGACGCGGATGCCCCAGCGGGCGAAGCCGCCGATCTCCGCATGCGCCTTGACGCCACGTACGAGATCGAGATTGGCCGTCGCTGCTTTCACCGTCGCATCGATATTGACGCCGTCAGGACTGTAAAGTTGCGGATAGTAGTGACCTTCCAACCCGCCGACGAGATAAGCGGAGATGAAAGCATAGACACGCGACTTCGCCGGTTCGGCGATGAAATGCCGGAAGCCGGGCAGCGTCATGCAGGACGGTCCGCCCTGATCGACAAGAGTCGTGACGCCCGATTGCACGCCGACCATATCGGCGTTCATGCCGAAGCGACCGGTGACGTATTGATAAATATGCGCGTGGGTATCGATCAAACCCGGCAGAACCAATTTGCCAGAGACGTCGATCACCTCCCTCGCGCTGGACGGCAAAATATCGGCTTGAACGGCGGCTACCTTGCCCTTGCGGATGGCGACATCGCGAATTCCATCGACGCCGGAGGCCGGGCAGATGACGCGGCCGCCTCTGAGGAGCGTGTCATAACTTGCGCTGGTCGACATCATGATCTCCCGTCAAACGCATCTCAGATACGAAGCATACTCCGTATTTTCGAAAAGCAAACCCCGTGCCATAAGAAGCGCTGCGGCTCGCTCGGACCTCGACCAGGGGCTTTTATGGCGGCTCGAAAGAAAATCGATCGAAGCAAGGACGAACATCGGCCCTGGCCGCTGCGGGAGAGGCCGGGCTTTCTCATTCGGCGCCTGCATCAGATCCATGTCGCCCTATTTCACGACGCTTGCGCGGAATTCGAGATCACGCCGCTGCAATATAGCTTGCTGTCCGCCTTGGCCGAACGCGGCGTCGCTGATCAGACGACGCTCGCGGCGGAGGTTTGTCTTGATCGCACAACGACGACCGGCGCATTGAAGCGGCTTGCCGCAAGGCGACTGATCGAACGCGCCGTCAATACGCGCGACCGACGCGCCCGCGCCTGTCAGGCGACACCGGAGGGTTTGAGATTATTGACGAAAATGGAAAGCGCGGCCCGTGCGGCCCATCGCGAAACGGTCGCACGACTGAGCAAGGCGGAGCAGAAAACATTTCTCGCCTTTATGCAGCGCATTGTCGAAGCAAACGCCGGCCGGGACGAGGGAGGGTCCGATCTTGCCTAGGCGTGGTCGCGGACCAGTCTTTGCGCAGCCTCGATAAGAAGACCGTCCGGCCGTCGGAATTGCTCTAGGATCGTAAAGTGATCGGCGCCTTCGACAGCGATGAAATCGCCGGGCGCGCCGGCGGCTTTCCTATGATGGTGGAAATTGATGGCGTCATGAACAAGGGTAGGCAATTCGACCGCGCCATAGACGATGGTCAAGGGCTTTTGTACGACAGGGCGTTTCAGCGGCGAAAGCGTCTCGATCTCCTCGTCCGTCAGGCGAAGAGCGATGTTCAGCGACGTATCGCGAAGCGGCGCCAAATCATACACGCCGGAAACCGCTAAACCAGCGTGGACGATCGGATGATCGAGCGCCAGAGCGACAAGCTGGCCGCCTGCGGACCAGCCTGACAAGACGACCGGGCCGGACAAGCCGTGTGACGGACCGTTTTTCGCCAGCCAGTCCAGCGCATGTCGAATTTCCGCGACGATCTCCGTCAACGTCGCCTCCGGCGCCAGCGTATAGCCGGGAATCGCGACGGACCATCCGCTGGCGACGAACCCTTCCGCAATCAGCGCAAATAACTCGCGCGAATTTCGTTGCCAGTAGCCGCCGTGGATGAAGACGAGGCAAGGGGCATCGCTTCGCTCGTTCGGATAGAGATCGAACTTCTCGCGCTCTTTGTCGCCATAAGCAATGTCGAGCGAACCGCCATGCGCCGTGCGATAGGTTGCGGAGGCGTTGTTTCGCTCGGCTATGAGCGCGGCGCTGTTCTTGACTGCGCCATTGTTGTCATAGGCCGCGTCGCGCTGGCTAGGCGACAGGTCGCCCCATTTGAGCCGCGGATCAATTGCGAGAGCCAAGATCGCTTCCCCCAAAAGTCACGAGACGCCTCGCGGGCGCAGATCCCGTGACGTCTTATCGCAATTGCAGCCGGTTTGGCCAATGGGAGACCGTCTATTTCAGCATCCACGCGTGATTCGGGTCATTGTGGAAGCGCCAAGTGCGCTTCGGGCCGGCCATTACGTTCAGGTAGTAGAGTTCGTAACCATGTGGGGCGCCGACCGGGTGATAGCCGCGCGGAACGAGGACGACGTCGCGATCACTGACCGCGATCGTCTCGTCGAGTCTGCGATCGTCGGTATAGACGCGCTGGAGCGCAAAGCCCTGCGGCGGCGACAGGCGGTGATAGTACGTTTCTTCTAGGTAAGACTCGTTTGGCAGGGCGTCGCGATCATGTTTGTGCGGCGGATAGCTCGACCAATTGCCGCCGGGCGTGATCACTTCGACAACCAGAAGGCTTTCGGCACTGGCCGTTTCAGAGAGAACATTGCGCACATGACGGGTGTTCGAGCCGGTACCGCGCGTCAACATCTCGACATCCGCTGGAGGAATCACGCGGGGGGAGAGCTTGCCGACAGCCGGCGCGAGACAAATCGCCACTTCGCAATCATTCGCCGCTTCGATCTCGTAAGCGACGCCAGCCGGCAGATAGACCGACCATGGCGGGCCTTCGAAGACACTTGCGCGTTCGCCGATCACGCCGGAATCAAAGTCCTTTGTTGTGATCCGCGCTTCGCCCGAGAGCAAAACGACGCAGGCCTCCATCTTGCCGGTCTTGCCGGCGTGCCGGCCGCCTTTCTTCAGATCGCGCGCCTCGAAACCGACATAGGTCCAGCCGGCGGTTTTCGGCGTCACACGATGGACGAGGCCATTGGCGGACTTGCGTGGGCGGACGAGAAGTTTGGAGCGGGCCATGGACTTACTACTCCTGTGCTTAGCCGAGTCCGCTTTCTTTCAATGCCGCGCGCAGATGCGCGACGCCCTTCTTGGCGTAGGCCAAGGTCGGCGCTTTCTTCGGATCCTGCTCCGCTTCCAAGACAGCCCAGCCGGAATAGCCGTTCAGTTCCTCGAAGACCGAAACGTAATCGACGATGCCGTCGCCGGGTACAGTATAGACGCCGAGATCCGCGCCTTTGCCGAGGATCGAATCCAAAAAACTCCAGTCGCCGGATATTGCCTCGTCCATCTGCTTCTTGCGTACGTCCTTGCAATGAACATGGGTGATCCGCGCTTTGTAGCGCCGCGCCAAATCGGCAGGATCAGCGCCGCCCCAAGTCGCATGGCCCGTATCGAGCAGAAGATTCGCCGGCGGCTTGGTATGGGCCATGAAAGCGTCGATGTCGTCGAGCGACTGCACGATCGTGCCCATGTGATGATGATAGCAGAGCTTAAACCCCTCAGCGGCGAGAAGTTCAGCAAATTCCGTGATCTTTGCACCATAGCTCGCCCAATCGCCTGACTTCATGATCGGACGCTGCGACAGAGGCTTGCCGCGGTCGCCATGAATCGCGTTTGAGGTCTCAGCCACGATGAACACGCTCGTGCCCATCGCCTTCAACAGGTCGCGATGCGGCTGGGCAAGATCGAACTCATCCTTCGCCGAGCGGTTGAGCAATTCGATCGAATGCCAGCCGCCGATGCAGGAGAGGCCAAATGGGGCCAGCGCGCTTTTTAAGGCCTGCGCCTGGCGCGGGAATTTATTGCCAAGCTCCATGCCCTCGAAGCCCGCTTCCTTCGCTTCGGCCAGACACGTCTCCAGTGGCGTCTCGCCCCCGATTTCCTGCAAATCATCATTGGACCAACCGATAGGATTGGCCCCGAGCCTGATCGCCATCATCAATCTCCTACGCGCTGATCGGCCAGCGCCGTCTCGTAATTCTTGCGCGCCGCATTGACAGTCTCGCGTTTGGAGACCGCCGGTACTGCGACGTCCCACCAATGGCCGCCGGCGTCGGTGACGACCATCGGATCGGTGTCAATGACGATGACTTGCGTCGTCCTGGCCTGACGCGCCTTCACGAAAGCCGCCTCGAGCTCGCTGATCGATTTCACCTTTGTCGCTTCGGCGCCGAGGCTGCGCGCATGGGCGACGAAATCGACTTCCGGCATGACCTCATGCTTGGCGTCCCGCAAAAGATTATTGAAAGAGGCGCCGCCCGTTGCGAGTTGCAGCCGGTTGATGCAAGCGAAGCCGCGATTGTCAAGTACGACAATGGTCAGCTTCAGGCCGAGCATTACCGATGTGGCAATCTCGGAATTCATCATGAGGTACGAACCATCGCCGACGAGAACAACGACTTCGCGATTCGGGTGCGCGAGCTTGACGCCGAGACCGCCGGCGATCTCGTAGCCCATGCAGGAATAGCCATATTCGACGTGGTAGCCCATGGGCGCGCCGGACCGCCAATGCTTGTGCAATTCACCCGGCAAGCCGCCAGCGGCGCAGACGACAATGTCGGAGGGAGCCCCGCCGCGCATCATCGCGCCGAGCACTTGCGCGTCGGAAGGGGCTTCCGCGTTGGTCGTCGCGATGTAACGCGCCGCGACTTTGTTCCATTCTTCCTTCGCCTTGGCGGCTTGCGTCGACCAGGCGTCGGGCGCCTTCCAATCGCCGAGCGCAGCGCCGAGCGCGCCGATGCCGGCTCTGGCGTCGGCGACCAGCGGCGCCGCGCGATGCTTCGAAGCGTCGAAAACCTGCACATTGAGACTGATGAAGCGGCGATCAGGATTGCGGAACAAAGCCCAGGAGCCCGTCACGAAATCGGCAAGGCGCGCGCCGACGGCGAGAATGACGTCGGCCTCTTCCGCATATTTATTCGCGGCGCTGGTTCCGGTGACGCCGATAGCGCCAAGCGACAAGGGATGATCGACGGAAATCGCCGACTTGCCGGCGTGCGTCTCGGCCATAGGGACGCCGCGCTTCTCGCAGAAGGCGATAAGCTCCTTTTCAGCGCCGGAGTAAAGTACGCCGCCGCCGGAAATCACGAGGGGCTTCTTGGCGTTGCGTAGAAGCGCCGCGGCCTCACGGAGTTCATGCGGGTCGGGACCCTGGCGGCGCTGATGATGCATGCGTTCTTCGAAGAAAGTCTCCGGATAGTCGTACGCTTCGGTCTGCACGTCCTGGCAGAAGGCGATTGTGACAGGCCCGCATTCGGCCGGATCGGTGAGGACGGCCACCGCGCGGGTTAGCGCGGGCACGATCTGCTCAGGCCTCGTGATACGGTTGAAATAGCGAGACACCGGCCTGAAACAATCATTGGCGCTGGCCGTACCGTCGCCGAAATCTTCGATCTGCTGCAGGACCGGATCAGGCTTATGGTTGGCGAAGACGTCGCCAGGCAGGAAGAGAACCGGCAGGCGATTGACATGCGCCACCGCCGCAGCGGTCACCATATTGGTCGCGCCGGGGCCGATCGAACTCGTGCAGGCCATCATGCGTCGGCGGCGCATCGCTTTGGCGTAAGCGATCGCCGAAAGGCCCATGGCCTGCTCATTGTGCGAACGGTACGTCGGCAGAACGTCCTGCGCGCCTTGCAAAGCCTCGCCGAGGCCGGCGACATTGCCGTGACCGAATATCGCGAAAACGCCGGCGAAGAGCCGGACTTTCTCGCCGTCCACCTCGGTCATCTGCTGACTCAAGAAGCGAACGGCCGCCTGAGCGGCAGTGAGACGAATGGTTTTCATATCGGCTTAACTCCGCTTCCTTACCTTCGATTTTCAACGAACCGCGCGCCGCCCTGCGTCACGCCACTTTCCCAGCGCGCGGCGACGCCTCTGCCGCGTCGCACCACGCTTCGCATAGTCGAGAGAAGCTCTCGGCCATGCGTTGTATGGCCTCCCCGTCGCTGATCGATCCGGCGAACCAGGCCTGCGCCGGCTCAGCGAAAATCGTGCGACCAACTGCAAAGCCCTTCACGCGGGGGCAACGCCTTGCGATCTGGAACGCGTTGGCCAGGTCCTCTTCCGGCGCTTCCAAGCCAAGCAGGACGATGCCGCGGCAAAGCGGATCATGAACATCGATAAGGCGCGCGATATTCGCCCAGGCGACGTCGCTTGGCTGACTCTCGAGCTTCCACCAATCAGGCTTGATGCCGATCTGATAGAGGCGCTCGATCACCCGCGCAGTCGTCGTATCATTCACCGGCCCGTGTTTGCTCGCGATGATCTCGACGAGAAGCTCGCGGCCGATCGTGCGCGCAGCGTCATAGAGACGCAGCAATTCGCGCTCCTGTTTCGCTTTCATCTCTTGCGGATCGTCAGGATGGTAGAAGCAAAGACACTTGATGGTATGGCCGACCGGCCATTCCACAAGTTTGGCGCCGAGCGAACCGCCGAATTCAAAGTCCAACGGACGGGAGCCGGGCTCCTCGACAGGTCGACCGATCCAGAAGCCGTGATCGGCGGCGCGGAACAGCGCCTCGCGCCCATATTTGCCGTCGAGCAACATGCCGAAGCCCGACCGTCCCGCGGCGACTTTGGCGGCAGCGTCTACAGCAAGGCGCTTGAACGCGCTGATCTTCTCACGCGAGACGCCGACTTCATCGACAATTTTTTCAAGCTGTGCGCGGTGGTCGATCGCCAGCGCCATCAAGCTGTCGGGCTGCGGACGACGGGTCGTCGCCCAATGAATATGGTTCAGCATCTCATCATGACGAAGCGCGCGATGCGGCGAGCCATGTTTCAGGAAATGCTGCAGCTCCGGGTACGTCAGATATTCCGCCGAGCACAGGAGACGCGAGACAGCGAAAGCGCCGCCGGCGTTGGCGAAGGCGCAGCAGGTTTCGATCGGCTCATCGCGCAGCCAGCCGCGCAGGAAACCGGACATGAAGGCGTCGCCGGCGCCGAGCACATTATAGACTTCAACAGGAAAACCTGGCCCTTTCAACCCTTCCTCGATTGTCGCCGGGATCGCGTCGGGGAAGACGACGCAGCCCATGGGGCCGCGTTTCATCACAATGGTCGCGGCGCTCAAAGCTCTGACCGCTTTGAGCGCATCGTAGGGATCGTCGGCGCCGCCGGCGATCATCAATTCCTCTTCGGTGCCGACGACGAGGTCGCATTGCGGCAGAATTTTTTGCAGGTGAGCCGTGACTTCGCCGGACTTGATGTAGCGTTCTTCGCCGGCGCCATGGCCTGCGAGGCCCCAGAGATTTGGTCGATAGTCGATGTCGAAGACGACTTTGCGGCCATGTTTCTTCGCGTAACGAACGGCGAGATCCTGCGCGGCGGCGGTATTGGCTTTCGCGAAATGCGTGCCGGTGACGACGATCGCTTTGGCGCTGGCGATGAAGGCTTCGTCGATATCGCTTTCATCAAGCGCGCTGTCAGCGCAATTGTCGCGATAGAAGATGAGCGGAAAGGTCTTGTCGTCGCGAATGCCGAGAATGACGAGCGAAGTGAGGCGCTTCGGGTCAGTATGGACGCCAGAGACGTCGACGCCCTCGCGAGTACATTGTTCGCGGATCGAGCGGCCCATATGTTCATCGCCGACGCGCGTGATCAGGCCGCTCTTAAGACCGAGCCGCGCCGTGCCGATGGCGATATTGGTCGGGCAGCCGCCGACGGCTTTCGATAAGCTCGCCATATCTTCGAGACGACCGCCGACCTGCGCGCCATAGAGGTCGACCGAGGATCGTCCGATGCAAATAACGTCGAGGCGCGGAGCGGTCACGAGGATTGTTCTCCTAACCAATATGGGACAACGGCCAATATCATCGCATCGTCACGGTTCGATCGGCGGATCGCTGACGCCGACAATCGTCTGGTCAAAGTCGATATTTGCGCCGGTCATTAGACCGGATTCGGCGGAAGCGAGATAAGCGCAAGCGCGGGCCACTTCATGCGGATCGATCAGCCGCCCGAAAGGTCGCGACTTGACCGCCTCTTCGAGCCAGCCATCCTTGGCGCCGTGGTACGTTTTCATGATCCGGTCTTCGCCGGGCGTCGCCATCCAGCCAATATTGAGGCCGTTGACGCGGATACGGAACTTGATCAGTGCGTGAGCGACGTTGCGGGTGAGCGTCGCCAACGCGCCTTTGGAGGCGCAATAAGCCGAGATGAACGGCTGGCCGCCATGGCCGGACATCGACTGAATGTTGACGATCGAACCTTGGATTTTTTCGCGTCGCATGATTTTCGCCGTCTCCTGGATCAGGAAAAACGGCCCGCGCACATTGACGTTGAAGATATCGTTGAAGCGCTCTTCGGTCGTATCGAAAATATCGCCGCGATCGGTCATGCCAGCGGCGTTGACCAGGACGTCGACACGCTTGAAGCGACGGTCGGCTTCAGCAATGACCTTTCGACAGTCGGCAACGACGCCGAGGTCGGCCTTCACAAAAGACGTCGGGCACCCCGAAGCTTCGATTTCATCGGCGACGCGCTTGCCGTTCTTTTCGTTGCGCCCGCAAATGACAAGGCCCGCCGCGCCGCGCGCAGCGAATAAGCGAGCGATCGCCTCGCCCACACCCTGAGAGCCGCCTGTAACGACGGCGACCTTTCCTGACAGGCTCGCGCGATTAGAGTCCGCAGCCTCTTTGGGCTTGGGCTTGCTCGCCATGGCGTTTCCTCTTTTAACAGTCAGATTACTTAGCTCGTTTCCGGAACGAAAGTTCTTCGGCCTAAGGACGCGCGAAACACGATTACAATTGCGCTCTCGAAAATATGAAACAAAAATTCTATTCACAAGTCAAGTTGGAATAGTTATTCTTTTTTGGGATGGCGGATCGTCGCCATGGGGAGGAAGCGATGAGGTTTGGAATTATCGGCGCAGGCCGAATCGGCAAGATACATGCGGCGAATATCGCCGCGCGAAAAGATTGCGAGCTGCGCTTGGTCGCCGACGCAGATAAAGCAGCGGCGGATTCGCTTGCTGCGGCAACCGGGGCCAAAGTCGCTGGCGTCGACGAAATCATAGCCGCGTCCGATATCGACGCCGTCGCAATTTGCGCGCCGACCGATATGCATTCCGATCTCATTGAGAAAGCGGCGCGGGCGAAGAAGGCGGTGTTCTGCGAGAAGCCGGTCGATCTGGACGCCAACCGCATTCGCGAATGCCTAAAGGTCGTTAACGCGGCCGGCACGCCTTTGATGATCGGCTTCAATCGTCGCTTCGACCCGAATTTCGCCGCCGTGCGCGCGCGGATTGGCGAGGGCATGATCGGCGCGGTCGAGATTGTACAAATCACGTCACGCGATCCATCGCCGCCTCCCCTCTCCTATATCGCCCGCTCTGGGGGCCTCTATCGCGACATGATGATTCACGACTTCGACATAGCGCGCTTCCTGCTCGGCGAAGAGCCGGTGGTGGTCAGCGCTCTCGGCGCATCGCTTGTCGACAAGGCGATCGGCGCGGCCGACGACGTCGATACGGCGGTCGTTATCCTGCAGACCAAATCCGGCAAAGTTGCGCAAATCTCCAATTCACGACGCGCGACCTATGGTTACGATCAGCGCATCGAAGTGCATGGCTCGAAGGGCATGCTGCGCGCCGAGAATGTCTATGAAAGCACCGTGGAATTCGCGGGCGCACATGGCTTTTCGAGCGACAAGGTTTTGAACTTCTTCCTCGAGCGCTACGCCAGCGCCTACCGTGATGAACTCGCGGCCTTTGTGACAGCCGTCTCTTCGGGCAAGCCGCCAAGCCCAAGCGGCGAGGATGGCCTTCGCGCGCAATTGCTCGCCGACGCAGCCGATCAATCACGCCGGTCGGGGCAGACCGTGAAGCTGTAAAGCTTTCTGTCCGAGCGATTCTGGATAAAGCCTGATAGCAAAAGCCGTCAGGCCATCCGCCTCGCAATGCGCGTCTTCAATGTTTTTTGACCTTACGCGGCGCCACGCGCTTGCCATTCGCACCTGCAATAAGTATGGAAGCCCTTGAGATCATTATAGATTATACCGATTCTAAACTACGGATGCCGCGGTGATCGTCTGTTCGTGTAATGTCCTGTCTGAGTCCGCAATCCTTAACGCGCTCAAGAGCGGCGAGGGTTTGAGGCCGCGCACGGCGGGGGAGGCCTATCGTTGTCTCGGCTGTGCGCCTCGTTGCGGCCGGTGCCTGGCCACCGTGCGGGAATTGGCCGCCAAGGCCCATATCGCCAATTGCGAAGTGGGCTGTTCGGCATGTCCGGCGGCGGCTGAGCATCCCCACCATCACCGCGAAGACACGCCGCGGCCCTATCTGATCGCCGCCGAATAGACGGCGAGGCCCACCTGCGCCAAAATGCCTCCGAGCCGCTGCGGCGCGGGCGGAGTTTCATTGTTCTCAATCATGCGCCCAGCCGCTTTGCGGCATGGAGGAGCAATGAAGGGCGATCCCAAAGTTATTGATTTTCTCAATCGCGGCCTGCGCAGCGAATTGACCGCGGTCAGCCAATACTGGCTGCACTATCGTTTGCTCGATAATTGGGGCCTCAACGCGCTCGCCAAGAAGTGGCGGGAGGAATCGATCGAGGAGATGCGCCACGCCGATCGTTTCATCGATCGGATCATTTTCCTTGAAGGCTTTCCCAATATGCAGACGCTCGACCCTCTGCGGATCGGCGAGAATGTCCGGGAAATTCTTGCCGCTGACCTCAAGGCCGAACAGACCGCGCGCGCCCTCTATCAAGAGGCGGCGGAATATTGCATCACCGTGAAGGACTATCCTACCCGCGACCTCTTCGAAGCGCTGATGACCGACGAGGAAGGCCATATCGACTTCCTCGAGACGCAGATCGATCTGATCGAGAAGATCGGCGTCGAGCGCTATATGCAGGCCCATATCGCCGGGCTCGGCGAAGGTGGTGCGCCCGGATTCCGCGAAGGCGGATAGGCCGCGAGGTACGGAAAACGCGACCCGCTTCGCGACAATGTCTCAGAATTGTCGGCGCCTTGCTCGCCGGAGCCCGGCCAGCCATATACGCGCCGAGCCTTGAACGGCGATTCGCGGGGGCGCATGGGCGAGACTGAGGAAGAGCGCGGGCCCGGCGCAGCCGGCGAGAAGAGAGCGCCCACGACCGGAAGGATCGACCGCCTCGTCGGTTCCTTGGAGCGTCATCAAAGTCTGCTGCGGCGCCTCGGCGTCGCGGCGAGCATCGCTATCATCGCGGTCTCGCTGGTCGTTTTCTTCTTCGTCGTTGTCTCGATTGATCCGCGCCAGTTCGAGGCCGCGATCGCCGGCACGGGCGGCGATCAAATCGCCAGTGCTTTCTGTCTCGCCGCGCTGAGCTATCTCGCGCTCACCGGCTATGACGCGCTGGCGCTGCGGCATCTGCATTTAAGGACGCCATACCGGACGACAGCGCTCGCTTCCTTCGCCAGCTACGCAATCTCTTTCACGCTCGGTTTTCCGCTCATCACGGGCGGTGCGGTGCGCTATTGGATCTATGGGCCGGCGGGGCTCTCCGCCGGCAAGGTCGCGAGCCTCACGCTCATCGCCGGCGTCACATTCTGGCTAGGCATGGGTTTGGTCGTCGGCATCGGTTTGATCAGCGACGCATCCACGATCAGCGTCATCAATCATTTCAACGTGCACATCAACCGGGCTTTCGGGATTGGCGTCATCGCTGTCCTTCTCGCCTATCTCGCTTTCGTCAGCCGTCCGAAAATCAAGCCCGTCATTTTCCGGGTCCGATTGCCCGGTCCGCTGCTGACGCTCGGCCAAATGGCCTTGGGCGTCATCGATGTCTGCTCTGCCGCAGGCGCGCTCTATGTTTTGCTCCCCAAAAGCCACGGTCTCGCCTTCGTGACGTTCGCGGCGCTTTACTCCTTCGCTTGCATGCTCGGCATCGCGAGCCATGCGCCGGGCGGCATCGGCGTCTTCGAAGCGACAATGTTGAAAACCGTGCCTGCCGAAAGCGGACCTCTGCTCGCCTCGCTTTTATTGTTTCGCGCGATTTATTATTTGGCCCCGTTTATCCTCGCCATGGCTTTGCTTGGCGCGCATGAGGCGGGTCGGCGCTGGCGCTCCTTGCGCGAGGCGATGGACGCGCCAATTAACGGCGAGGAGTAACCCGGCGAAAGGACTTCCCTTGGACACCCGCTTTACCGACGCGATGGCGAAACTTCCCCTCGTCGCGATCTTACGCGGAATCGGGCCCGACGAATCGACCCCGATCCTGACGGCGCTGATCGACGCCGGCTTTCATCTCATCGAAGCCCCGCTGAATTCACCGCAGCCTTTCGAAACGATCCGTCTCATGCGCGTCGTCGCGCCCAAGGAAGTGCTGATCGGCGCGGGCACGGTGAGAACCTTGGACGAGGTCGCCAAGGTCGCCGACGCCGGCGGCGACATCATCGTCATGCCGCATGCGGACACAAAAATTATCGCCTTCGCCAAGGCGCGAGGTCTGATCGTCTTGCCGGGCGTGGCGACGCCGACGGAAGCCTTTGCGGCGATTGACGCAGGCGCTGACGCGCTCAAGGCTTTTCCGGCAGAAATGGTCCAGCCCGCGATTCTAAAGGCTTGGCGCGCGGTCATTCCGGCCAGCGTTCCCATCCTTCCGGTCGGCGGGATCGCGCCAGCCTCCATGGCTGCCTATATCGCGGCGGGCGCGGACGGTTTTGGTCTCGGATCGGCGCTCTACAAGCCCGGCGACGTAGCCGCAAGAGTCGCGGAGAACGCCAGCGCCTTTGTCGCCGCCTGGCGCAGGATCAAGCCGAGCGCCGCCAAGAGCCTTCCGCGCGTTCAGCCATGGACCGTGAAGATCGACGCCCCCTGATCGGCCTTGCCGACCGTCGCGCGAAACGCCGCGAACAATTCGCGGCCGACGCCGCTATGCGCAGCCGAAAGATCGTAACTCTCAGAGGGCCGGGCCGCCCATTCCGCCGCATCGACCAAGACTTCAAGACGCCCGCTTGGCGCGTCGACACGCATGATGTCGCCGTCGCGTATCTTTGCGATGGGTCCGCCCGCCGCGGCCTCCGGGGTCACATGGATCGCCGCCGGCACTTTGCCGGATGCGCCTGATAGGCGTCCGTCAGTGACGAGAGCGATTTTGTAACCGCGATCCTGAGCGACGCCGAGCGGCGGCATCAGCTTGTGCAACTCCGGCATGCCGTTGGCGCTGGGGCCTTGAAAGCGCACGACCGCGATCATGTCGCAGAACAATTCGCCCGCCTTGAAAGCCGCATGCAACTCGTCCTGCGAATGAAAGACCCGCGCCGGCGCCTCGATCACGTGACGCTCCGCGGCGACCGCGGAGGTCTTGATCACCGCGCGGCCGAGCGGCCCGTCGAGGACGCGTAAGCCGCCCGTGCGCTGGAATGGATTGGAGGCGTCGCGAAGCACGCTGTCGTCGCCGCTCGCCTGCGCCGGCTTGCGCCAAACGATTTCGCCATCGGCGCCGAGCCCGGGCTCGACGACATAATCGGCGAGACTGTCGCCCCAAACCGTCCGTACGTCACGATGCAGGAGCTTACTATCGAGAAGCGAGCGAATCAGTACGGGCATGCCGCCGGCCGCCTGAAAATGATTCACGTCGGCTTTGCCATTGGGATAGATGCGGGTCAGCAACGGCGTGACTTCGGCGAGGTCGGAGAAATCGTCCCAATTGAGGGCGATTCCGGCGGCGGCGGCCATGGCGATAAGGTGGATCGTGTGATTGGTCGATCCGCCCGTCGCATGGAGACCGACGACGCCATTGACCACCGCGCGCTCGTCGACGATATGGCCGATCGGCGTATACTGATTGCCTTGAGCAGTCAGGTCGAGCGCGCGGCGTGCGCCAAGCTCGGTCAAGGCGTCACGAAGCGGCGTGTTCGGATTGATGAAGGACGCGCCTGGCAGGTGCAGGCCCATGATCTCCATCAGCATCTGGTTGGTGTTGGCCGTACCATAGAAGGTACACGTGCCCGGCGCATGATAGGCCCGAGCTTCGGCCTCGAGCAGCGCAGCACGATCGACCTTGCCTTCGGCGTAGAGTTGACGAACCTTCGACTTCTCATCGTTGGATAGGCCGGTCGGCATGGGGCCGGCCGGCAGAAACACCGCCGGCAGATGACCGAAAGACAAAGCGCCTATCAGGAGGCCAGGAACAATCTTGTCGCAGACGCCGAGATACACCGCGGCGTCGAACATTTGGTGCGACAGCGCGACGGCGGTGGAAAGAGCAATGACGTCGCGCGAAAAGAGCGAGAGCTCCATGCCGGCTTCGCCTTGGGTGACGCCGTCGCACATCGCCGGCGCGCCGCCGGCGACCTGTGCCGTTCCGCCAGCCTCTCTGGCGATACGCTTGATAATTTCCGGAAAGCGCTCGAACGGCTGATGCGCCGACAACATGTCGTTATAAGTCGTGACGATCGCGAGGTTCGGCCCTTCGCCATCGCGCAAGGCTTGTTTGTCCTGCGGACCGCAGGCAGCGAAGCCATGGGCGAAATTGGCGCAGCCGAGGCGCTTCCTCGGCAGAGTTTTGGCGCCATAAGCCTCGACTTGATCGAGATAGCGACGCCGGCTGTCGCGGCTGCGCTTGACGATCCGTTGGGTGATCTCTCCGACGCGCGCGTGAATATCCATCGTCTGCCTCGATCCTCTAAGTCAATGGATGCGTCCCCGGCCGATCGCAGCGGCCTTGGTCCCGCCGCCCCGCTTGTCGCCGATCCACTGCGGACCGGCAAGCGCTCATCCCGTAAGGCGGTCGGCCGGCATTGCGGGCCGCAGGCTCGCCATAATGGCGGCGCTGTTTCGCCGAATTAGACCCGACAATCGCGCCGTTCTCGATCTATATCAAGGAAGCCCCATGCGCTCCATCGTCGCGACTGTTTCTTTGCCCTTCGTCGCTTCTTCCCTCATTGCCCTTCTTTCAGCCGTCCCGGCGCTTGCTGGCGAGATCGAGGCGGCTTCGACAATCGACGCGGTCACGGTCTATCCAGACGCCGCTGTTATCACACGGCTCGCGACGGTAGACCTTCCCGCCGGCGATAGTGTCCTCGCTTTCAAGGATTTGCCGCTGGCGCTGGATCCGGCGTCTCTACGCGTTTCAGGCGCAGGCGACAACAAGATTGCGATCGGCTCCGTCGACGCCAATATCGCGCCGGCCGCCGCGAAGACGCCAGATAGCGCGCTCGAAACCAAATTGGCGAGCCTCCAGGAAGAACGCGAAACTGTACGTTTTCAGATCGAAGCGTTGCGTAGCAAACGCGCAATGATCTTGAACTATTCAAAGGCGACGCCAGAGAAACTGACCCTCGACACAAAGCCGATCGACGTCAATCAATGGAGCGTCGCCTGGGACGCGGTCGGGAATGCGCTCGCCAAACTCGGCGAAGAACTACGTCCGGCCGAGGCCCGCGAGAAAGCGCTCGATGAAGAGATCAAAGCGCTCGAGGGGCAGCGCCAGCGCCCCTCGCCGACGGCCGAGCCGCGCCGTATCGCCAGCGTCGCGCTCTCGTCGCCCACCGCGACTCACGCCAAGATCACGCTCTCGTACCGTATCGGCGGCGCCGGGTGGATCCCGGCCTATGACGCTTCGCTTCAGACCAATGGCGCTAAGGCGATCTCCTTAGCACGGCGGGCGCTTCTCTCGCAGCGCACTGGCGAGGACTGGAGCGATGTCGCGCTGACGGTATCGACGGCGCGGGCCGCGGGTTCGGCGGACGCGCCCGATGTGCGCGCTGTCAAAATCGATTTTTGGCAGCCGCCGGTTCCAATGGCGGCCGTGCCTGAGCCGAAGGCGCAGCGTAACCTGATGGCGCCAGCAGCGCCTGCAATGGGCGGGATGAAAACAACCGAAGCCGCTGACGCCCCGAAGGACGCTGTCGAGATCGTGGCTCAAGGCCAAAGCAGCGCCTATAGCGCGGAGTTCAAAGTTCCAGGCCGGGTCACGCTCGCCGCCGACGGCGCGCAGAAATCCTTCCTGCTGGCGCGCGCCGACGCGCCCGCGACTGTCCTTGTGAAGACGGCGCCCGGGCTCGATCAAACGGCTTATCTCGAAGCGCATGTTACGGACGATGGCGATGCGCCCTTGCTCGCAGGCGAGGTCGCGCTCCATCGCGACGATATGTTCATCGGCCGTGGACGTGTCGGCTTTGTCGCGCCGGGCGACGGCGTCGATCTCGGCTTCGGCGCCGACGACAAGATCAAAGTGACCCGCGCGCCGGTCAATCGCAAGGAGAACGAGCCGACTTGGTACAATCAGGCGAAGATCGAGACGCGCGAATTCAAGACAACGCTTAAAAACCTGCACGACTTTCCGGTCAAGATACAAGTGATCGATCAATTGCCTTATTCGGAGAACACTGCGATCACGGCTGAACTCTTGCCGGCGACCACGCCGCCGACCGAGAAACAAGTCGGCGACAAGCGCGGCGTCATGAGCTGGACGCTTGATCTGCAGCCCGGCGAAAGCAAGGACGTGCGCCTTGCCTATCGGCTGAAATGGCCGGCCGACCGCGACGTGACAATCGGCGGCGTGGTGAATTTGTCTTCCGCGAATTGAGCGCGGCGACGGACTAAACTTCGTGCCGTCGGCCAAGGGCGATCTGCAACGCGCGACGGCGACGCAGGATTCGTGGCGCGTCGGCCTGCGTGACGCCGGCGCGACTTGGCGTCGGCGCGGCGGTTGGATCCAGGGCCGGATCGACGACGACGTTGGGGGAGGCTCTTGCTCCAGCGATGGCGGCCATGATGCGGCGCGCGGCCGCGGGGTGCAGAGCGTCCTTCAGGCGCGTAAGGGCGCCGAGCCGTTTATAGTCGAGGCTCACGGCGTCGCCGAGAAGCAGTATTCGCATGGCGGCGTCCTCTGGCGCGCCCAGCGCTGCAAGCGCGACAACGAGCGGCTCGCCCGACGGCTCAGCCACAATGCGTTCAGCAAGTTCGAGCTCGCATCCTAGCGCTTGGGCGAGAGTCGCGACGAATAGGGCCGGCTGACGCGCCAAAGCGTGACGCTCGAGCTTCGCCGCAGCGCCTTCGAGGGCGCTACGGGTCGCTGTGGAAGCGGGCTTGGCGAGTTCCGCCCGTTGTGCGGAGATCAGCATCGCGGCGCGTTGGGACGACGAAGCGTAAAGAAAGAGAGCGGCGAGATCGAGGGGAGCTGCGGGGCGAGCGAGCAAAACTTGCGCGAGTTTTTCATCGCCATGAGCGCGGCGCGCGAGGCTGGCGAGAACGTCGCCGCCAATCGCCGCTGTCGGATTGCCCGCCAACGTGAGCGCGACTTCTTGCGCTGGATGGGCCGCAAGAACGGCGACCAATTCACCGTCGAGATCGTTACGTTCCGCCACGGCGCAAGCTTGCGGCGCTTGGCCGCTCGCCGCGGCGATCAGGCGCTCGCGCGAGATCGTGTCGGCGCGTTCAAGAAGGAACAACGCCGCATCGCCGCCGCATTCGAGGATCGCGTTCAATAAGACCGGCGGCGTTTCGCGGCGCAGCCCAATCTTGCGAGCGACAATGAGGCGCGTCGCCGGGTCGCATTCGAGAATCAGGGGGAGCGCTTCCTTGGCGTAGGCGGCGACCGATTCGGGAGTCGGCGCCGAATCACTAACGAATTCGTCGGTCGAGATACGAAGCAGAACACGCCGGGATTCCGCGTCTCGCCGCCCCATCAGCGAAGAAATAAAGGGAAGGCGCGTATGTGTTGGAAAGGACACAGGCGCTGATCTCCGTTAAGGATAATTCGTCTTCACGACAATAACCAACGCACATTGACCGATCGTTAACCTTCACACGCATTAACTTCTCGACGAGGCGCCGCACTTAGGGGAACGTCGCCTCGGGAGACTGGGTCCATGGGCGATTTGGTGATGTTTCGACTCCGGTCGAACGCCACGCCTCAAACGGAGGCGCCTCGGCGATCCGAGGGAGGCGAGATTGTTTTCTTCACTGGCGTAAGGTACGAACGCTACGAGCCGGCGTCAGGTATTGCGGCTCTGAAGACGCCGCCCAATGGCGGACTCAGCGGTCCTGGACGCGGTAGGCGGAAGAAGCGGGCGTAATTTTCTGAATTTTGGCGACCTGCTTAGTCTTTCGTATATACAAAATTGCTTTCCTTATTTATTCGTATATGCAATTTGCGGGGATAGTCTCTGGGAAGAGACCAAGCGCGTTTCTCTAATCTTGAAGATGCCAAAAAGAATCAAAAAATTTGAACCGGGCCACGGCTATCTCCATCCGTTTGAGCCGCGACGTCATCGAGGCCTTCAAAGCGAAAGGGCCAGGATGGCAATCGCGAATCGATGAAACGTTTCGCGCATCGCGACGAAAGACGGGTTGAGCTGTTTCTTTGAAGCCCCAGCAACCGATGCATGGTACGTCCATCTCGGGAAATGTTTGAACGAGTCGCTAACCAACGGCCCTTTAGCAAAACCGCTTGACCATGACGGCCTAATTCGCGTATCGCCATCAGCGGGACACCTCTCCCCAACGAGAGGCGCCCATCTGAAAGGATGGCTTAAGATGGCGAATGCACCGGCTGCGCGGCCGAAGAACGCGCGTTTTTCTTCCGGCCCCTGCGCCAAACGGCCCGGCTGGACCCCCGAAGCCCTCAAAGACGCAGCGCTCGGACGTTCGCATCGCGCCAAGCTCGGCAAAGCCAAGCTGAAACTCGCGATCGACTTGACGCGCGAAGTGCTGCAAGTTCCGGCCGATTATCGCATCGGCATCACGCCCGGCTCGGACACCGGCGCGGTCGAAATGGCTTTGTGGTCGCTGCTCGGCGCGCGCGGCGTCGACGTCCTGGCCTGGGAGAGCTTCGGCGAAGGCTGGGTCTCCGATATCGTCAAGGAATTGAAAATCAAAGATTCCCGTACCTTGAAAGCGGGCTATGGCGACTTGCCGGATCTGACCCAAGTCAACTTCGACAATGACGTCGTCTTCACCTGGAACGGCACGACCTCTGGCGCTCGGGTTCCGAACGGCGACTGGATCAAGGCCGATCGCAAGGGCTTGACCATCTGCGACGCAACATCAGCCGCTTTCGCGCAGAAGCTCGATTGGGACAAGCTCGACGTCGTCACCTTCTCTTGGCAGAAGGCGCTCGGCGGCGAAGCGGCGCATGGCATGCTGGTGCTCAGCCCGCGCGCGGTCGAGCGGCTTGAGACGTACAAGCCGGCCTGGCCGCTGCCGAAGGTCTTCCGTATGACCAAGGGCGGCAAGCTCATCGAAGGTATTTTCGAAGGCGAGACTATCAACACGCCCTCAATGCTCTGCGTCGAGGATTATATCGACGCGCTGCAATGGGCGAAGGGTCTCGGCGGGTTGAAGGCCTTGATCGCGCGCGCTGACGCTAACGCCAAGGTCATTGCCGACTGGGTCGCCAAGACCCCATGGATTGATTTCCTAGCGGCCAATCCGTCGGCGCGCTCGAACACTAGCGTCTGCCTCAAAGTCGTCGATCCCAGCGTCGTCTCCTTGGCGGCCGACGCGCAAGCGGCTTTCGCCAAAGGACTTGCGAGCCTCCTCGAGAAGGAAAAGGTCGCGCTCGACATTGGTTCGTACCGCGACGCGCCGCCAGGCCTGCGTATCTGGTGCGGCGCAACCATCGAGACAACCGATCTCGAGGCGCTGACGCCGTGGCTCGATTTCGCTTTCGGCGAGGAAAAAGCCAAGCTCGCCAAAGCGGCTTGAACGTCTCCCTTCCCCCTCGCGGGGAAGCGATGCTCCTCGAGTTCCAAGCTGCAATTTTCGTTTCGCTCGACTCTGCTGATCCGTCATCACTTCGCGATGAACCCTTCCCCGCAAGGGCGCAACGGCCTTTTAGAGGATGTCCCCATGCCCCGCGTACTCATTTCCGATAAACTTTCTCCCGCCGC
>Ga0070735_10001126_pt1 | contig 26556 bp, 20 predicted proteins | sample Coa_R1_FD_66443 | JGI IMG/M metagenome (GOLD analysis project Ga0070735, IMG submission 66443) | Surface soil microbial communities from Centralia Pennsylvania, which are recovering from an underground coalmine fire - Coalmine... | ecosystem: Environmental > Terrestrial > Soil > Unclassified ...
GTCCCCTCGAGCACCGAGGCGAAGGCCTCGAGCGGCGGCACCACCAGGGCCGGCGCCGTGCGGCGCCGCACCGGCAGGAAGCCGCCGAGCGCGCTGCGCCTTTCCATGAGGTAGTGCTGCTCGTCGGAGTTGGCGTCGAGCTTGACGAACGGCAGGCTCGCGAGGTCGGAGTCCGGCACCGGAATGTTGAAACGATCCCGGAAGGTGCGCAGCTCCTCCTCCGAAAGCTTCTTCTGCTGGTGGGCGACCATCTGCCCCTCGCCCCCCTTGCCGAGCCCGTAGCCCTTGACCGTCTTGGCGAGGATCACGGTGGGGCGGCCGCTCGGCTTCATGGCCTCGTGGTAGGCCGCATGAACTTTCAGGGCGTCGTGGCCGCCGCGGTTCAGCCGCCAGATCTCGTCGTCCGACATGTTGGCGACCATCGCCTTGAGGTCCGGGAACTTGCCGAAGAAATGCTCGCGCGTGTAGGCCCCGCCCTTGGCCTTGAAGTTCTGGTACTCGCCGTCGACGCACTCCTCCATCACCCGGCGCAGCAGCCCCTTGTGGTCGCGCGCCAGCAGCGGATCCCAGCGCGAGCCCCACAGCACCTTGATGACGTTCCAGCCGGCGCCGAGGAAGGTGGCCTCGAGCTCCTGGATGATCTTGCCGTTGCCGCGCACCGGCCCGTCGAGCCGCTGCAGGTTGCAGTTGATGACGAACACCAGGTTGTCGAGGCCTTCGCGCACCGGCATGGTGAGGGCGCCCATCGACTCCGGCTCGTCCATCTCGCCGTCCCCGAGGAACGCCCACACCTTCTGATCCGAGGGCTTGACCAGTCCGCGATGCTCGAGGTAGCGCGTGAAGCGCGCCTGGAACATCGCCATCATGGGACCCAGGCCCATCGACACGGTCGGGAACTGCCAGAAGTCCGGCATCAGCCACGGGTGCGGGTAGGAGGACAAGCCCTGGCCGCGACCGCCCGCCTCCTGGCGGAAGTGGCGCAGCAGCTCCTCGCTCAGCCGTCCTTCGAGAAAGGCGCGCGCGTAGATGCCCGGCGCGGAGTGTCCCTGGACGAACACCAGGTCTCCCGGATGCTGCTCGGAAGGCGCCCGCCAGAAGTGATTGAAGCCAACCTCGTAGAGCGTCGCCGAGGAGGCGTAGCTCGAGAGGTGCCCGCCGTACTCGGTTGACTTCTTGTTCGCCTGCAGCACCATCACCAGCGCGTTCCAGCGGATGAACGCCTCGATGCGCCGCTCGAGTGCGCGATTGCCGGGATATTCCGGCTCGCGACCGTTGGGGATGCTGTTGACGTAAGCGGTGTTGGGTTTGAACGGCAGATAGGCGCCGCTGCGTCGTGTGTAGTCGATCAGCCGCTCGAGCAGATAATGGGCGCGCTCGGGCCCGTGGGTCTTGAGCACTGAATCGATCGACTCGAGCCACTCGCGTGTCTCGACGGGATCGAGGTCTTCCAGTTTGGGTGGTTCGGTCATGAGCTCCGCTCGGTGCGCGCAGCCGCGCAGGTCGGAAGTCGGCGCGGTTGTGGGCACGCCTCGCGCGCCATGCGGTACCGCGTCGCGTTAGAATGAGCAATGATGGCGAGCGGCGGCAGGTAAAGCAAGTGAGCTCAAGGGCTTCCGTCGCCCGCCGCCCCGCCGTTCTGCCCGTCGCCCGCTCACCCGCGATTCTTCGCGGGCGCGATGCAGCGCAGCTCGATGCCGTGCTTGCGATCGTCCCCTACCCGCCGCCGCGCGATATCTGGCGCCGCCTCCCGCAGCCGCAGCGCTGGCAGGAGCTCGACGCCCGTGAGCCGCCGCGCGCGGCCGCCGGCGTGCGCAGCGCAACGCTTGCCAACCGCCGCCAGACGCTCATCGTGCTCGGCTATCTCAGCGCCGGCGCCAGCGCCTTCGAGCGGCTGTCGCTCGCGGGTCGCATGCTGAAGGAGGTCGCGGCGCGCAATCCCGAGAGCATCGGCCTCGCCTCTCCAGGCGGTGGCGCTGAGGCAGCTCGCGGCTCGCTCGAAGCGCTGCTGGCGGCGACGCTGGCGCAGGCTTTCGCGCTGCCGAGCTTCCGCGCCGCGGGCGCTTCTGAGCATCGCCTGCGGCGGATTGCGCTCCTCGAGCGCGGCTCACTCGACGTGCGCTACGCCAGCGCCGTCGCCCGCGGCACTAACCTGGCACGCTGGCTGACTGCGCTCCCGCCCAACATTCTCGACGCGCGCAGCTACCGCAGCGCGCTGGTGCGTCTGGCGCGCAGCCACGGCCTCACCCTGCGCTGGCTCGACGAGCGCGCGCTGCGCGCCGCCGGCGCCGGCGCTTTTCTGGCGGTCGCGAGCGGCAACGGCGAGCGCGGCGCCGGCATCGCGCACCTGAGCTACCGGCCCGGCCGCCGCCGCGGGCGGCGGCCCGACATCGCCCTCATCGGCAAGGGCATCCTCTTCGACACCGGCGGCGTCAATCTCAAGACGCATCGCTCGATGCTCGACATGCACACCGACATGTCCGGAAGCGCCGTGGCGCTTGCGACGCTCATCGCGCTCAAGGAGCTGCGCGCGCCGCTCGCGGCGGATGCCTGGCTGGCGATCACCGAGAATCGTATCGGCCCGAGTGCTTATCGCCCGCAGGAAGTCGTGCAGGCCGCCAACGGCGTCACCATCCAGGTGATTCACACCGATGCCGAGGGGCGCATGGTGCTCGCCGACACCCTCGCGCTCGCCGCGCGCACGCGGCCGCGCTTCATGATGGACTTCGCGACGCTCACGGGCGCCTGCGTGTATTCGCTCACCGAGCGCATGAGCGGCGTGTTCACCAACCGCCCACAGCTCGCCGCAACGCTCGCGGCCGCCGGACAGGTGAGCGGTGAACGGGTGTGGAATTTTCCCAACGAGCCCGACTACGATACGGACCTCGAGAGCAAGGTGGCCGACATCCAGCAGTGTGCTCTCGAGGGCAAGGGAGACCACATCCTCGCGACGCGCTTCCTCTCGCGCTTCGTCCCCGCGGACTGTGCCTGGGTGCACGTCGATCTGTCCTCGGCCACGCGCAGCGGGGGCCTTGCGCACGTCGGCACCGACGTCACCGGCTTCGGGGTGCGCTTCGCGCTCGAGCTGATCCTGGGGCAAAACGTGCTCGGCGCGCTGGAGAGGCGCTCGTGAAAACTCTCCTCATGCGCCGCCCCGATGACTGGCACCTGCACCTGCGGGATGCGGCCGAGATGCGCGCGGTACTGCCCTTCACCGCGGCGCGCTTCGCGCGCGCCATCGTCATGCCGAACCTGACGCCGCCGGTGACCACCACCGCGCAGGCGCTCGACTACCGGCGGCGCATTCTGGCGGCGCTTCCCGCCGGCGCGCGCTTCGAGCCGCTGATGACCCTGTACCTCACCGACGCGACGCCTCCCGGCGAAGTCGAGCGTGCCAGGGCGAGCGGTTTCATCCATGGTTTCAAGCTCTATCCCGCCGGCGCCACCACCCACTCCGAAAGCGGCGTGACCGATGTCGGGCGCCTCACGCCGGTGCTCGAGAAGATGGCCGAGCTCGGCGTGGTGCTGCAGGTGCACGGCGAGGTCACCGACCCAACCGTCGACATCTTCGATCGCGAAGCCCGCTTCATCGAGCGCGTCCTCGCCCCTCTCCTCGAGCGCCACGGCAAGCTCCGCGTCGTGCTCGAGCACATCACCACGCGCGCGGCGGTCGATTTCGTGCTCGGCGCGCGAGCGGGCATCGCGGCCACCGTGACGCCGCAGCACCTGCTGATGAACCGCAACGCGCTGTTTGCGGGCGGCGTGCGCCCGCATCACTACTGCGCCCCGGTGCTCAAGGCGGAGAGCGAGCGCAGCGCGCTGCTCGCCGCGGTGGTGAGTGGCAGCGAGCGCTTCTTTCTCGGTACCGACAGCGCCCCGCATGCCAGGCGCACCAAGGAAAGCCCGTGCGGTTGTGCGGGAATCTTCTCCGCGCACGCCGGCATCGAGCTCTACGCGGAGGCCTTCGAGGCGGCAGGCGCGCTCGATAAGCTCGAGGCGTTCGCCTGCCTGCACGGCGCCGACTTCTACGGTCTGCCGCGAAACGAGGAGCGGATTACACTCGCGCGCCAGTCGTGGGAGGTGCCGGCGCACTATCCCTTCGGGGCCGAGGAGCTGGTGCCGCTGCGCGCGGGCGAGCGTATCGAGTGGCGCCTGAGCGCCTCCCCCGGGAGAGCCGCCTCATGAGCGCGAATGAGGTACCCGTCTCCACCGCGCCCGCGGGCGATGCAGCGATGACGCAGCGCTTCCGCGGCTATCTGCCGGTGGCGATCGACGTCGAGTGCGGTGGATTCAATCCCGCCACCGATGCGCTGCTCGAGATCGCCGTGGTGCTCATCGACATGGGTGCCGACGGTACGCTCAGGCGCGGCGCCACGCACAGCTTCCACGTGCAGCCGTTCCCGGGCGCCCGGCTCGATCCGGCGGCGCTCACCGTCACCGGCATCGATCCGCATCATCCGCTGCGGCCGGCGATCCCCGAGCGCGACGCGCTGCAGCGGGTCTTCCGCGAGGTGCGCCACGCGGTGCGCGCCTACGGCTGCCGCCGCGCGATCCTGGTCGGGCACAACGCCGCCTTCGACCTGAGCTTTCTCAATGCGGCGGTCGCGCGCGCGGAAGTGAAGCGCAATCCGTTCCACCCGTTCTCCTGCTTCGACACCGCCACGCTCGCCGGAGCGGCTCTCGGGCAAACGGTGCTCGCCAAGGCGCTCATGGTCGCGGGACTGGAGTGGGATGCGGGCAGCGCGCACAACGCCCGCTACGATGCGGAGCGGAGCGCGGAGGTGTTTTGCCTCGTGTGCAACCGCCTGCGCGAGAGCTTCACCGAGGCACGCGCACGGGCGCTTTCCCTCGGCTGGGTCAACGGGCCCACCGAGGGGGCCGCGGGCGAGGACGAGGCGCCCGCGGCGCCGATTACTTCGCCGCCCCCGCCTCGCTGAGGAGTTTCTTCAGCTCGCCATTGCGGAGCATTTCGAGGGCGATGTCGCATCCGCCGACCAGCTCACCCTTCACGTAGAGCTGCGGATAGGTCGGCCAGTTGGAGAAGCGCTTGAGGGCCTCGCGCAGCTCCGGGTCCTCGAAGATGTTCACGTGACGAAAGTCGGCACCTACGGCGCGCAGCGCCGCGACCGTCTGCGCGGAAAACCCGCATTGCGGGAAATCCGGCGTGCCCTTCATGAATAACACCACCGGGCTCGAGCCGAGCTCGGTCTTGATTCTTTCCACCACGTCCATTGCGTCTACCTCTGTAGTTTGCGGCGCTCGAGCTCCGCGATCAGGCGCCACTGCTCTTCCGCGCTCATGGCGAGCCACCGGCCGATCTCCTCTCCGGTCCTCAGGCATCCGATGCAGAACCCCCGCGCGTCGAGGGAGCAGACATTGATGCACGGTGAAGGTGGCCGCTGCGGCGGCGCGACGGGCGTCGGTGCACTCGTCACGCTCGGTCTCGCATGCGTTGAATTATGGGGGTGGCTCGCCTATTCTTCAACGCTGCCATTCGCCGACGCGGTCAATCGAAACAACAACTTGGAGACCGAAGCCATGAATCCCCTGAACAACCATCGCCACTCCCTGATCCTCGGCATCGTGATCGCGGTGGTGCTCGCGCTGCTGCTCGGCGGCTTCAACTTCTATGAGCTGGGCCTGGCGCGCTGGTTCCACATCGTCTCAGGTGTGTTCTGGATCGGACTCCTCTACTACTTCAACGTCGCGCAGACGCCCGCGCTGGCGGACGCGGCCGCTGACAAGGGCGGCCCCGGCGGCGCCGGTATCACCAAGTACGTCGCTCCGCGGGCGCTCTTCTGGTTCCGCTGGAGTGCGCTCGCCACCTGGCTGGGCGGTGCCTGGCTCCTCGGCAGGTCCGGTAACTTCCTCGGCGCCTTCACCTTCGGCGCCGTGGCCGGCGCCTCGCCGCCCTCGTACCTCGCGGTCATCGGCACGGGCGCCTGGCTCGGCACCATCATGCTGTTCAACGTCTGGGGACTGATCTGGCCGAACCAGAAAAAGATCCTGGGGATCGTCGCCGCCACGGACGCCGAGAAGGCCACTGCCCGCAAGATCGCCGGCATGGCCTCGCGCGTGAACTTCGTGCTGTCGATCCCGATGATCATGTGCATGGCGGGGGCGACCCACGGTCTGCCATTTATTCATAGCTGATTCGTGCCCGAGCTTCCGCGCGATCTAGCAAGTCAGGTCGAAGCGGCGCTGCGCGAAGACATCGGCAGCGGCGACGTCACCGCGGCGTTGGTGCCGCCAGCCCAGCGCGTGCGCGGCAGCGTCAGCGCGCGCGAGAACGCGATTCTCGCCGGCCGGCCCTGGGCGGAGGCCACCTTCCGGCATCTCGACCCGCACGTGCAGCTCACCTGGCATGCGAGCGACGGCGAGCCGATCGCGGCGAACCAGGTGGTGTTCGACATCGCGGGCGCCGCCCGGCCGGTGCTGACGGGCGAGCGCACGGCGCTCAATTTCCTGCAGCTGTTGTCGGCGACTGCGACCGCCACCCATCGCTTCGTGCAGGCGGTCGCCGGCACGGGCTGCGCGATCCTCGATACGCGCAAGACGATCCCGGGACTTCGCAGCGCGCAGAAATACGCCGTACGGTGCGGCGGCGGACTCAACCATCGCATGGGACTCTACGACCGCGTGCTGATTAAGGAAAACCACATCGCGGCGGCCGGCTCCCTCACCGCGGCGGTGCGCGCGGCGCGCCACCACGCCGCGGGACTCGCGGTCGAAGTCGAGGTCGAGACACTTGAGGAGTTCGACGAGGCCCTGGCGGCCTCGCCCGACATCGTGTTGCTCGATGAGTTCAGCCTTGCGGACCTGCGCTCCGCGGTGGCGCTCAACCGCGCACGCGGCAAGCCCCTGAAGCTCGAAGCCTCGGGCAGTGTCTCCCTCGAGACGGTGCGCACCATCGCCGAGACCGGCGTCGACTTCATCTCCATCGGCGGGCTCACCAAGCACGTGCGCGCGGTAGATCTCTCGATGCGACTCGAATTCAGCCGCGCACTGTCGTAGAGCCCACCCGGCATGATCTCCCGGATCTTTTGCGGGGTCCTCGCAAGCCTGTCGGTGGCCGCCGCCTGCCGGGCCGCCTATGGTGCCGACGCCGCGGCCGAGGCGCCGGATGTGTCCTCGCTCCATGAGGTCACGATCACCGCGACGCGCACGCCCGAGCCCGTCGATCAGATTCCGGCGTCCGTGGCCACGGTGACGGGCGGGGAGCTGCGCGCCCGGGACTCCTGGGACATGGCCTCGGCCTTGAGTCTCATATCCGGCGTCGAAGCCCCGGCAGGCGGGGATGCGGGGCCCTCGAGCTCGGTGCCTTCTTTCTGGGGACTGCATGAGTTCGACGCCTTTCTCCTCGTCATGGACCAGGTGCCATGGGGCGGCGCCTTCAATCCCGCGATCACGACACTCAACCTGAACGACGTCGAGCGCGTCGAGGTACTCAAGGGCGCCGCCCCGGTGATGTACGGCGCAACCTCCTTCGTCGGGGTCGTGCACGTGCTCCACTACCCGGCCGGGGAAGCTTCCGACGATGCATCCGTCGCGCTCGGCAACTATGGATCGGTGCGTGGCGCGGCCGCGTTCGCCCTCCCGCAGCTTGGCTCCTACCGGCAGTCCTTTGCGGTCGACGGCGAGGACCTCGGGTTCGCCGATGGTCGCGAAAAGCTTGCCGACGGCCGGCTGCTGTATCGGGGGGCACTGGCTCTCGGCGCCGGCGAGCTGCGGATCGATGCAAACTTCGATCTCGTGCGCGATGTGCCGCCGAGTCCGGTCATCCGCGAGGGCAGCGCTCTCACCACCGTCTCGCCGCTCAATGCCAACTTCAATCCCGCCGACGCGGCTCTCGATGAGGACAAGTACCAGCTGGCCCTCGCCTACACACGCCCAACCCCCTGGGGCACGTGGGAGACGCTCGCCTCGTTCTCGCGCTCGCACGTCGATGATGTGCGCGCTTTCCTGCATCCCGACTTGAGCGGCGATGCCGACACGCAGAATCAGAACCGCACGATTCTCGACGATTACTTCGACACCCATCTCGCCTCGGAGCGCGACGAGGTGGGCCTGCTGCTCGGCGCGGATCTCCTATATGGCTACGGGCGGCAGGTCACGCTGAACGGCAACAGCGCCTACAACGTGCCGCTCGACGGCTCGGTGGTACCACCACCGACCACGCAACTGCCGGTGAACGAGATCGGCTTCCTCGCCGACAAGCGCCTCTTCGCCGGGCAATACGCGCAACTCGACTGGAAACCCGATGCGCGCTGGGACCTGCTCGCGGGTGTGCGGCTCAACGAGACCAACGAGGACAAGCGGTCGAGCGACTTCACCACGCCACCGGACGCCTACGATCGAGAGAACGCGAGTCGCAACGTGACCCGCCCAACCGAGACCGCCGGCATCAGCTACCGTGCCTACAGCCACGGCGAGGACGAGCTGGTGGTGTACGCCGACTTTCGCAACGCCTTCAAGCCTTCGGCGCTCGATTTCGGGCCTGATTACCAGCCGGCGGTGCTGCTGCCGGAGACCGCGAAGAGCTACGAGGCCGGTCTCAAGGGGGCGGCAGCCGACGGCCGACTCAGCTGGCAGGCCGAGGTCTTCCGGATCGACTTCACCAATCTCGTGGTGGCAACCGAGTCTGGATTTCTGACGAACGCCGCCGGCGAGCGTCTCCAGGGGATCGAGCTCGAGTCGCACTACGCGATCACGCAGGACCTCATGATCGCCGCCGACTACTCCTGGCACGAGGCGCGCTTTACCCAATACCAGTTCTTCGACGCCAACCTCGGCACCTATGTCGATGTGGCGGGGCGCGACCTGCCGCTCTCGCCCCGGCATCTGGCGACCGCCGGCCTTCTTTATCGGCCGTCGCAGGGCCTGAATGCGACGCTCGTCCTGAGCTACGTCGGCAGGCGCTATCTCGATGAGGAGAACATCGCTCCGGTCGGCGGCTATACCCGGGTGGATGCGACGGTTGGCTATCGCTTCGGCCACTACGAGCTGGCTCTCGAAGGCACCAACCTCACCGATCAACGCCCGCCGGTCAGCGCCAGCGAATTCGGCAGCGAGTCCTTCTATCTCCTCAATGCGCGCACGCTCTGGCTGCGCCTCGCGTACCACAAGTCATAGCCTGGCGTGCGCCCGATGCCTCGTGCTAGCGTGCGTCGTCGAAATCCCAGGGGGTTGTCATGAAGCGGCGGCTGGCGGGCGCGTCTTTGAGCGTGTTCCTCCTGGCGAGCGGCGCAGCGAGCGCGGCTTCAGGCCACTACCTCTTCGCCTGGGCCGGGGACCCCTCGGGTCACGGCGAGGATTTCATCGCGGTCATCGACGCCGACCCGAATTCGCGCGACTACGGGAAACTGCTCACCTCTGCGGCTTCGGGAATCCGCACTCATCAGGTTCACCACACCGAGTACTGGATGCCCGCCGGGGGGCTGCTGTTCGCCAACGATCACAAGGCGGGCAAAACCGTGGTGATGGATCTGCGCGACCCGCTGCATCCGCAGGTGCACGCATCATTCGGGGAGCTCAACGGCTTCAGCCATCCTCACTCGTTCCTGCGACTCCCCAACGGCCACGTGCTGGCGAGTTTTCAGGTCGAGGGGCACATGCAGCATGACGGAGAGCCGCAGGACAGCGCCGCAACGACGATGCCCATGATCGACGTGGGGGCGCAGCCCGGCGTGCACGGCGGTCTGGTTGAGATCGACGATGAGGGCCGGGCCGTGCGCTCGGCTTCGACCGCGGATCCAGGCCGGCCCGAGGATCTGCTGATGGCGTACAGCCTGCTGCCGCTGCCGGATATCGATCGCGTGATCGTCACCAACTCCTCGATGCGCGACGTGGACCAGACCGGACATACCTACCAGATCTTCCGGCTCCACGACCTCAAGCGTCTCTCGACCAATGACTTCGACGCGCCGCCGGGCCGCTACGGCGAGATCAATCCCGAGGAGGCGCGTCGCGGACCCGACGGCGCGGTCTATGTGCAGACGACCGGCTGTGGCATCGAGCGCGTCACCGACATCGCGAGCGATCATCCGCGGTCAAAGCTGGTGTGGCAGTTCCCAGGCTCCTTCTGCGGCGTGCCCAGTATCGTCTCGCACTACCTGATCCAGAGCGTGCAGATACTGCACGCGCTCGCGGTGCTCGACATCCGGGACGGCGCCCACCCGGTCGAGGTCTTTCGCCTCACGCTCGACCCGGTGATATTGCCTCACTGGACGGGCTATGACGCCCTCACCGGTCGGCTGGCGGTGACCGGCTATGGGGAAGATCGGCTGTTCATGCTGAAGTTCGATCCGGATACCGGCGGGCTCGCCCTCGACAGCGCCTTCCACGACGACCACGGTAAGCCGGGCTTCGATTTCGACAATCGCACCTGGCCGCATGGGTGGACCGGCTCGGCAATGGCGCACGGAGTCGTGTTCTCGAGATAAACCACTGAGGGCTGCTTATGACCCGGATTTCACCGCTCGCATTCCTCGCCACGCTAGGCTTCGCTGCCATGAGTTTCGCCCAGTCACGCCCGACGGTTCCTGATGCCATCCAGCCGCCCGCCGGCGAGCAGCTGGTGCTCGTGGCGCACGCCACGGGATCGCAGATCTACGTATGCGGCACCGGCGCCGACGGCAAGATGCAGTGGACGCTCAAGGCCCCGGAGGCGGAGCTGCGAGACGAGCGGGGAGCGGTCATCGGCCACCACTCCGCAGGTCCCGCCTGGCGGCACAAGGACGGCAGCAGCGTCATCGGCAAGGCAACGGCCAAGACCCCCTCGCCCGATCCGGACTCGGTCCCCTGGCTCCTGGTCACTGCCGTGAGCCACGAGGGCACGGGCGTACTCGCGCACGTCAGCAGCATTCAGCGCATTCACACCAAGGGCGGGCAGCCCCCGCCCGTGGACAAGTGCGACGCATCGAAGCAGAACCTCGAGAGTTGGATTCCCTACACGGCTGACTATTACTTCTACGCGCCTGGCCGCTGAGCGTCGCAGGAGGTATTCACGTGAACTACACACGCCTGGCATTGGCCGCAATCGGCGCGTTCGTCGCTTACATGGCCGCCGGCGCCCTCATGTTCGTGGCGATGCCGTTCCTCAAGACGGAGTTTGCGAGATACCCCGCCGTGTACCGCGACCATGATGGACAGATGAGTCATTTCCCGCTCGGGATGGCGGGGATCCTGTTGTCGATGGTGGTACTGGCCGTGCTGTACGCAAGAAGCTACCGCGCAGGCTCGGGATGGGCCGAGGGCGCGGCGTTCGGGGCGCTGATCGGATTGTTCGTCATTGGCGCGTTCGTGCTGCACAACTATGCCAACCTGAACATCGGGATGCGGCTCACCACGATCTCGGCGGTGGCCTATTTCGTGGAATGGTGTATCGCCGGAACCGCGATCGGCCTGATTTACCGGCCTGTCCCCTAGAGTAGGTATCGATGGACGGCTGACGAGCGCGCGTGCGTGAGGGGTCGCCGACGTTACTGAAGCGTTTGCTTCACGATGCAAACGGGGAGGCCCGCGTCGAGGGGCTCAGGAAAGAGGCGTCAAAAATCTCAGGCAACCGCTGACTTGAGGACGCGCTGCGGCTGGGCAACGCCATAGCCCTGCGCGTAGTCGACCCCGAGGCTCGTGAGCATCTGGATGATCTCGGCGTTCTCGGCGAACTCGGCGATGGTCTGCTTGCCGGTGAGGTGCCCGATCTCGTTGATCGAGCGCACCATCTCGCGGTCGATCGGATCGCGCAGGATCTCGCGCACGAAGCTGCCGTCGATCTTGAGGTAATCGACCGGGAAGTGCTTCAAGTAGCCGAAGGATGAGAGTCCCGTGCCGAAATCATCGAGCGCGAACTTGCAGCCCTGCTGCTTGAGCGCCTGGATGAAACGGTTGGCCTGCGAGAACGAAGCCACCGCCGCGGTCTCGGTGATCTCGAAACAGATCTTCGAGGCATCGAGGCCGCTGTGGCGCAGCTGCTCGATGACGAACGGCAGGAATTTGTCGTCGCCGAGGCTCTGCCCCGAGAGGTTGATCGAGCACTGAAAGAGGTTCTGCCGCTCATCGGCCTCCGAGACCAGCCAGCGGAAGGCGTTCTCGATCACCCAGCGGTCGATTGCCGGCGTGATGCCGTAGCGCTCGGCCGCGGCGATGAAATCATTCGGCGCCACCACGCGGCCCGTCTCATCTTTGAGGCGCAGCAGCAGCTCGTAGTGCGCGCCGGTCTCGGGCCGCTGCAGCGGCTGGATCGCCATGCGGTAGAGCTCGAAGCGCCCCTCCTCGAGCGCGGCGTTGATGCGCGCCGCCCACTGCATCTCGCGCCGGCGGCGCATCAGCTCGATATCGTTCTCGGCGAAGCTGTGCACTCGGTTGCGGCCGCCTTCCTTGGCCGCGGTGCAGGCGCTGCCGGCCGCCGACAGGACCGAGGCGACGTCCTCGTTCTCCGCCGTGATCGGCACCACCCCGATCGAGGCGCCGAGTCGGAACACCCGGTCCTCCCAGGTGAAGCGGAAATTGCGCACCGCCTCGCGCAGCGTCTCCGCCGTGCGCATCGCTTCATCGAGCGAGCAGCTCTCGAGCAGTATTCCGAACTCATCGCCGCCGAGGCGCGAGAGCGTATCGCGCCAGCGCACTTTGGACTTCAGCAGCGCCCCCACCTGGCCGAGCAGTGCATCGCCTGCCGAGTGGCCACAGGTGTCGTTGACGATCTTGAACTGGTCGATGTCGAGGTGGCAGAGCGCGTAGGAAGCCTCGCGTGCCTTGGCGCTCTTCAACGCCCGCTCGAGGCGGCTCTCGAACTCGCGCCGATTGACGAGCCCCGTGAGAAGGTCGTGGCTCGCGTGATAGGAGAGGCGCCGGTTGAGCTCGCGCGACTCGCTGACGTCGTGGAACACGAGCACGCCGCCTGCGACGTGCCCCTGGCCGTCGCGGATCGGCGCGGCGGTGCTTTCGACGTAGAGCTCGTTGCCGTCGCGGCGGATGAGCAGCATCGGCCGCACCGACTTGATGGGGCGGATGCGCCGGATCGAGACGGTGAGCGGATTCTCCAGCGGCTCGCAGGTCTCCTCGTGGAAGGCGCGGAAGATCTCCTCCACGGGACGCCCCATGGCATCTTCGAGACGCCAGCCGGTGAGCTCCTCGGCGACCGGGTTGATGTAGTCGATGGTCGAGTTGGCATCCGTGGTGATGACGCCATCGCCGATCGACTGCAGCGTGATCTGTGCGCTCTCCTTCTCGCGGAACAGCGCCTCTTCGTAGAGCTTTCTCTCGGTGATATCGAGCTCGACGCCCACCAGGCGCAGCAGCCGCCCGTGCTTGTCGACGCGCGCCGTGGCGCGGCTGATCACCCAGCGCCACTCGCCGTTGCGGTGGCGCATGCGATGCGTGCTCTCGAAGATCGGCGTCTTGCCGGCGACGTGGTCGCGGATCGCCGTCTGCACCCTCGACAGGTCATCGGGGTGCACGAGGCTGCGCCAGTCGGGCGAGCCCTGCATGTCCTCGTCCGCGTAGCCGAGCATCGCCTTCCAGCGAGGGGAGAAGAAGACCTCGTTGCTCTCCACGTCGAAATCCCAGAGGCCGTCGTTGGCGGCCGCCTGGAAGAGATTGGTGCGCTCTTCGAGCTTGGCGAGGCGCGCCTCGATGCGCAGCCGCTCGAGCCCGGAGGCGAGGCTCGTGCCGATGAGCTTCATCAGCAGCTGCAGGTTCACGTCCCAGGCGCCGCGCGGCAGTGCCTGCGCGAGACCGAGGATCGCGGCGGGCTTTTCCTGCACCCGCAACACGATGAGGAGAGCGGAGCCGATCTGAAGCTCGGCGAGTTTCGCCGCATCGGCCGCCTGCTCCTTGCGCGGGGAGCTGGTATCGCGCAGCTCCGAAAGGCGCAGGTGATCGAGCCGGGTTCTGAGCCACGGCAGGCTCTCGAGGCTCACACCGGTCAGTCCCTCGGGCCGGCATTGGGCGAAGCCGGCGCGGGCAAACTGCACGTCCTGAATGACCGGCTCCTCGGGATGGAGCGCGGCGACGAAGGCGCAATCGCAGCCGGTCGCGGAGCGCAGCACCTCGAGATTGCGCCGTACGCACGCCTCGACTGAGTCGCGGGGCAGGTTCTGGAAGTCGACCGCAATCTTCGTGCAGGCGACGTCGAGTCCGAGGACCGGCTTGGGCAAGCGCGTCGCGGTCCAGGCGTCGGCCGATAGAATGTCGGACGCGGTGAAGTCCGCTGGCTTATCCGGCGGGGGCGGAATCGCCATTTATCCGTGACCTCCCATAACCCGAGCCGCCGCAGCCTAGATCAACCCAACCGTGCGGTCGCGCTATCCCGTCACGGAAGCGTAGCTTACGTTGAATTCTCGCACACTGATGAAGGATTACAAGCTAACGCTCTGGCGAAAAAGGGAATATCACTTAACTTATATCCCGCACTTGCGGCTGCGCGTTCGCGGTCAGCTCCCGCCAGGCGGCGATCACGCGGTCGGGTGCGATTCCGAGGATGTCAGGCCTGCCGTCCACGGTGCCCGTGAGCGTGACCGCAGGCGTGGTCGCCCCGCCCGGCCGATAGAGCCAGGGATCGATGTGGCCGAAGAGCGCGACCGTCGGGCAACCGAGTGCGGCCGCCGCGTGCGCGGGCCCGGTATCGACGGCGATGAAGCTTCGCGAGCGCTCGAGGAGGGCCAGAAGCCGCGCCACCGGGAGCTCACCGGCGGCGTTCAGGGTATCGGGCACGGCTGCCAGGCGCAGGACCTCCTCGATCAGCGAGCTCTCGGCACGTGTGCCCGAGAAAATGATGACCTCATCGGGACAATGGACCCGCACCGCGCGCACCACCTGCGCCCAGCGGTCTTCGGGCCAGTACTTGAGCGCCCCGGCTCGCGATCGAACGCGCCGACGGGCGACGTGGCGGCTTCCCGGGTGGAAGACCATGAAGGGGCGACCGTGAAGCCCGCGCCGCTCGAGCCAGTGGTCGAGGTCCGCCCGCGCATCGGGGGCGACTTCGAGGTGCGCGGCTCGCGCGACGCCCGGTACCGCCGGTGGCAGCAGCCCCTGGAAGGCCTGCGGCTCGAGACTCCCGAGGCGCAGGTACCGATCCGCGAAATTCTCTCCCTCGAGGAAGGGGTATTGCGTCGAATCGCAGATGTAATCGTCCGGGATACCGGCACGCGCGAGGAGCTCCCGCCCCTCGCCGCGATCCATGAACCAGGTGGGGCCCGCACCGCGCGCCCGAAGCCAGGCCACCAGTCGCCGCTGGCTCAGGCTCAGCCAGTACGGGGTGCGGCGGCTGCGGAGTACGAAAATCCGACCGACCGCCGGGTGCCCGCCGAGCAGCGGCTCGGACCAGGGACCGGATGCGATCAGGTCCGCGGGGCGCTTGAAGCGCGCGTACAGCTGCTCGAGCAGCACCGTGAGCAGCACCATGTCGCCGAAGGCGCCGCAGCGCATGACGAGCGGCGCGAGCTCGGCGGCGCGCGCCGTGCGCGGCCCGGGCGGCGGTCCGGGCAGGACCTCGCGCTGCAGCCACCTCATCGCTGCCGGCCGAGAGCATCGCGCGCCACGCCGTACACGCGGTGCAATTCGCGCTCCATCTCGCCCTGCAGCTGCGCGAGGCCGGCCGCCCCGTTGACCCGCGCCACGTAGCGCGGCGGCCCGATGGCGATCGCGATGCGCGCGAGGAAGGGCACCGGGATCACGAACTTGTCCCACTTGACGAGCCAGGCGCGCGAAGCCGCATAGGCCATCGGTAACATCGGCCGCTGCGACATCTGCGCGAGAAGGAGTGCGCCGGGTTTGAACTTGAAGCGCGGGCCGCGTGGCCCGTCGGGGGTGATGACGGGGGAGACCTGGTCGCGGGTGAGCGCCTGGTAGTAATCGCGCAGCGCGCGCGCTCCGGTATGGGTCGAGGAGCCGCGGATCGCCGTCGCGCCGAAACGCCGCACCAGCATGGCGCCGAGCTCGCCGTCGACCGAAGGACTGATGAGCCAGCCTGCGGTGAGCCCACGCCGCCGTTGCTCGATGAGGAACTTGCCGCAATAGAGCTGGTGCTGATGCCAGTAGCACGGGATCAGGGACGGAGCGCGCTCGAGCGCCGCCTCGAGGTGCTCGACACCGACGATGCTCACCACCCGGCAGGTCCGCCAGAAGAGGCGGATCAGCGCCGCACCGAGTGGCGCCGCCACCGCATAGAGCGCGCGCCGCGCGGGGGTCATCCGGCGGCTCGAGCGTGTCGCCGTGCGATAGAGCGTATTGCGCAGCGTGCCGTCGCCGTCCTCGTCCTCACGCATGAGCGAAGAGTTCCGCGAGTGGCAGTGCGCGCGGCTCGAGCCGCCCGACCGCCGCGCTCGTCATGATGCAGGCGGCCGCGCCCGCGAAGAGATCGAGCGCAGTAGCATGGAGCGTGATGCCGCGGCACACCGCACCCCGTTCGAGGAGCTCCACTTCGCGCGCCTCGGCAAGGCCGGCGCCGCAGGCCTTGAGCGCGGCCTCGCGAGCCGCCCAGGCGGTGAGCCGCTCGCCGGGGCCGAGCTCGACATCGAAGCCGACGAGCCCGTGCGCCACCGCCGCACATCCCACCCAGTGGCCGGAGTGCGAGATGCTGAAGTCAGGTCCCCCGGCCGTGCTCGAGCGCGCCAGATGCGGTTTGCCGCCCTCGGGGAATGCGAGCTCCGCGGCGCTCACCTCCCGTCCTGCGACCTCCCTCAGTGCGCGCAGCGCAAGCGCGATGCCGGCCAGCGTCGCCGGCGCGCGCGCGGCGTGCGCGCCCACTTCGAGGCGCTTTGCGTAGGGAAGCCCGCGGGCGAGCGAACGCGCCGCCGCTTCCGGCCACTGACCCCGCAGGTCCGAGTGATATAAGATTAAAGTTTGGCTTTCAACAGCTTGCATGACAGCCGCCGCGTCCGCGAAATCCCCACCCCCCGAAGCCGAGCTGCAATTCGACATCGGCTCCACCGACGACTCGCTGGAGCGCATGATCGAATTGTTTGCCCGCCACGGGGACACTTATAGGGTATTCGTTCCCGCCCGCCGATCTTATACCTATGTCATTCACGGCCCCGACGACGTGAAGCGGGTGCTGGTCGGGAACCACCGCAACTACACCAAGGGCCTGGGGCTCGACCGCGTCAAGATCCTCCTCGGCAAGGGCATCATGACGAGTGAGGGCGAGCTGTGGAAGCGCCAGCGCTACATGATGCAGCCGCTGTTCCATCGGCGCGTCATCACGGAGTTCGCCGCGCTGATCGCCGCCGCCAACGAGCGGCGCCTCGAGCGCTGGGAGCAGCTCGCCGCGCACGGCGAGCCGGTGAATCTCACCGACGAGATGAGCGACCTGACGCTCGACATCGTGCTGCGCTCGATCTTCGGGCGCGATCTCGACCGCCTCAGCGGCGAGCTCGGCGGCAATCCCTTCGAAGTGGTGGCCCGCGAGCCAAGCCGCGATCTGCAGTTCGCCTACAAGTTCCGCTCGCTCACCAAGCTCGTGGCGCAGCTCATTGCGCGGCGCCGTACCGAGCCCGAGGAGCACTTCGACTACCTGGCCATGCTGATGGCGGCGCGCGACAAGGAAAGCGGTGCGCCGATGGCTGAGCGCGAGCTGATCGACGAGGTCATGACGCTGATCGTCGCCGGGCACGAGACCACGGCGAGCGGGCTCAACTGGACCTGGTACCTGCTGTCCCAGCACCCGCAGGCCGAGGCGAAGCTGCACGCCGAGCTCGACGCGGCACCCGAGCTCACCGCCCCGACGCTCGCGCAGATGGAAGCGCTCGACTTCACCTCGCAGGTGGTGAACGAGGCGCTGCGCCTCTATCCACCTGGATGGCTCCTGTCGCGGCGCACGGTGGCGGCCGATGAGCTCGGAGGCTTCGACGTGCCGGCCGGGACCAACGTGCTGCTGCCGCTCTACCTCCTGCACCGGCACCCGCGCTACTGGAAGGAGCCGGAGCGCTTCTGGCCGGAGCGCTTCGCACCCGAGCACGAGGCCGAACGGCCGCGCTTCGCCTACATGCCCTTCGCGGCCGGCCCGCGTCATTGCATAGGGGAAACCTTCGCGCTCTATGAAATGCTCATGCACCTCTATAAGGTGGCGCGCCGTTATCGGCTGCTGTACGTGCCCGACAAGCCCCTCGAACTCGAGGCGCAGATCAATCTGCGCACCCGCTATCCGCTGCACATGAGGCTGGAACGCCGCTGATGCTCAAAGCCACGACTCTGATCGAAGTGCTGGAGGAGAACCGCTCGTTCCCGCGCAGCATCACTTACCTCGAGGGCGAGGACGAGGCGCACAGCGTCTCGAGCGAGGAGCTCTACGAGCGCGCGCTCGGCATTCTCTATCACCTGCAGAAGCTCGGTGCGCGCCGCGGCGACAAGCTCATCGTCTTTCTCGGCAACAACGAGCAGTTCATCGACGTGTTCTGGGCGGCGGTGCTCGGAGGCATCATCCCCGTGCCGGTCGCCATCGGCATCAGCGACGAGCACCGCCATAAGCTGCTGCGCATCGCGCGCCGGCTCGGGGCGCCGTTCCTCTACACCGAGCGCCGCTCGCTCGAGCGCATCGGCGCCTTCGCCGCAAGCGCCGGAGAGACCGAGGTGTTCGAGCGCCTGCGCGCGCGCACCTTCCTGGTCGACGATCTGGACGACATCTCGCGCGCCGGCAGCATCCAGCGCGTTGCGCCTGCCGACACCGCCTTCATCCAGTTCTCCTCGGGATCGACCGCGGAGCCCAAAGGCGTGGTGCTCACCCACGGCAACATCCTCGCCAACTGGCGCGGCTCGTGCGAGGTCGCGGGCTTCAACGAGAACGACGTGAGCCTCTCGTGGATGCCGCTCACGCACGACATGGGACTGATCGGCTTTCACCTCGTCATGTTCGCGAGCCGCGTGCACTCGCACTTGATGCCGACGGAGCTCTTCGTCCGCCGGCCGCTGCTCTGGCTGCAGCTCGCATCCAGGCTGCGCGCCACCATTCTCTGCTCGCCCAACTTCGGCTACCGCCACTACCTCAAGGTGCTCGGCGAGCGCGGCGTCGAGGCCCTCGATCTCTCCGCGGTGCGCCTGATCTTCAACGGCGCCGAGCCCATCTCGGTCGAGCTGTGCGATGAGTTCCTGACACGGCTCGCTCCCGCGCGTCTTGAGCGCACGGCCATGTACCCGGTATATGGCCTCGCCGAAGCCTCCCTCGCGGTGAGCTTTCCGCCGGTCGGTGCGCCGCTCAAGACCCTCACCCTCAATCGCCACCGCATGAACCCGGGCGATCCCATCGAAGTGGTGCCCGAGTCGGACGCTCAGGCGCTGCGGCTCGTGAGCGAAGGCCGGGCGATTCCCTACTGCCGCGTGCGCATCACGGGCGATGACGATCGCGAGCTCCCCGAGGATCGCATCGGGCATGTGCAGATGACGGGCGACAACGTGACGCGCGGTTATTTCGAGGACCCCGAGGCGAATGCCGCCGCCTTCACCCGCGACGGCTGGCTGCGCACCGGGGACCTCGGCCTCACTCACGCAGGCGAGCTCTATATCTCCGGGCGCGCGAAGGAAATCATCTTCGTCAACGGCCAGAACTATTACCCGCACGATCTCGAGGCCGTCGCGCAACGCGCCCCGGGACTCGAGCTCGGCAAAGTGGTGGCCGCCGGGGTGCGCTTACCCGGCGAGGAGGTCGAGCAGCTCGTGGTGTTCGTGCTGCACCGGGGAGCGGTCGCCGACTTCGTGCCCGTCGCGCTCGAGGTCGTGCGGCTCATCAACGAGCAGACCGGCCTCGAGGTGGCGCAGGTCATCCCGGTCAAGCGCATCCCGAAGACGACCAGCGGCAAGATTCAGCGACACCTCCTCGAGGAGGGCTATGCCGACGGGGAGTTCGACGCCGAGCTCGCCGAGCTCGCGACGCTGCGCGAGGCACAGCGAGGTCCAGAGCTCAAGGCCCGCAGCGCCATCGAGGAGCAGCTCAAAACCATCTGCGATGCGGCCCTCGAGGGCAAGCGGGTCGATGTGAACGACAATCTCTTCGAGGTCGGTGCGAGCTCGCTCAAGCTCATCGAGATTCACGAACAGATCGACCGGCTCTATCCGGGCCTCATCGACCTGACCGAGCTCTTCGACTTCCCGACCATCTCCGAGCTCGCGAAGCACCTCGAAGGCAAGTTGGCGCCCGTCACAACGCCATGATATCTAAGAGATTATTTTGACCTTTGGCGGTGTCCGCCTATAATGCCCCCATGATGCATGCCGATGCCGCTCCCGGGGCGGGGAATCGTTGCGAGAAGCGCCTGTCGGCCTGCGGCATCCGCCCGACGGCACAGCGCGTGCGAATCGCGAGCGTGCTGCTCTCGGCCCCCCAGCATCTCTCGGCCGAGCAGATCCTCGCGAACCTGCGCGCCGACGGCGCCCGGGTATCCAAGGCGACCGTGTACAACACGCTGAACCTGTTCGCCGCCCGCGGGCTGATTCGCCAGTTGTCGGTCGACGGCTCGCGCGCCTGGTTCGATTCCAATGTGGACCCCCACTACCACTTTCACGATCTCGCGAGCGGTGCGCTGATCGACGTTCCGGTCCCGGACGTGGAGTTCAGCCGCCTGCCCGCGCCCCCTGCGGGAACCGAGGTCGCGGGCATCGATCTGGTGATCCGACTGCGCAGAAAACAGTAGAATTGCCGGTTTTCCGCAAGCCTCGTTGGTCCCTGGAGCCGGGATAGCTCAGCTGGTAGAGCAGCGCATTCGTAATGCGCGGGTCGTAGGTTCGAATCCTATTCCCGGCACCACCTCAGCCGCGCGCCTGCGGCCGGCTCGGCCTGCCGCCCGGCGGCGTCCCTTCGGCGTTTTTGTGTACGGAAATACTTGAGCGGACGACTAAACTTGCCCGTAACGCGCTGGCTCTAAGGTAGCGGCGCAGGTCCCGAGGCCCATTGTCATAAGGAAGCTCCGTGGGCACGATCCCGGAACAGTTGAGCCCTCCCGAAGAGCACGACCCGGTCATCTGGATCGGTCGCGAGCGCGTCGCCCCGGTGCCCGTCGGTGCATCAGATGCGCCGCTCGAGCCAGCACCACCGCGCGAGTGGCTGCGCAAGTGGCTGCTGCCTGGCGGCGTCGTGATCGTGGCGCTGCTCATCGCCTCGGCCTCGTTCATGCTCCTCGGCCGAAAGCCGCACGTCACGCCACTCATGCACCAGGAAGAGCTCCCCCTGGTGACGGTCATCACCCCGGCCATCAAGCCCGTGACGGCGAGCGTCAGCTTTACCGGGGCTATTGCCGCGCGCTACGACATGCCGATCGCCAACGAAGGCGACACCGCGCGCGTCGTTGGTGTGTACGTCGAGCCCGGCGATCACGTGCAGAAGGGACAGCTGCTCGCGAAGCTGGACGATTCAGTGCTGATTCCGCAGGTCAATCGGCTCGAGGCCTCACTCGAACAGGCGCAGGCGCAGGCGGCGTTGTCGGCGGCCGAATATCAGCGTGCCCTCGGGGTCGAGGCGGCCGGTGCCCTGTCGAAAGAAGACATCGAGAAGCGGCGCGCGACCGCCGTGACGGATGCGGCCAGCGTGAAAGTGGCGGCCGCCCAGCTGGCGGAGGCGCAGGCGCGGCTCGCGCGCACCCGCATCGTCGCGCCGTTCGCAGGGGTCGTGTTGACGCGGCACGCCGAGGTCGGTCAGATCGCCGGCCCGGGCGGCGATGCCTTGTTCCGCGTGGAGAGCGGCGGCGAGGTGGAGATGCGCGGCCAGATCGCCGAGCAGGATCTCGTTCAGGTGAAGGTCGGACAGCCCGCGACGGTGTACCTGACCGGCACGGCGCAGCCCTTCCAGGGCAAGGTACGCCTGCTCGGCGCGATCATCGATCCGCAGAGCCGCCTCGGCGACATTCGCATCGCGCTCCAGCCAGACCCGGCACTGCGCCCGGGTGCCTTCGCGCGCGCCGAGGTGACGATCGCCCAGGCACGCCGCCCGGTGCTGCCGAAGACCGCCGTGTTCACTGACAACGACGGCAGTTACGTGTTCGTCGTCGATGCCGCCGGCCACGCGATGCGCCGTGCCGTACGAACGGCCGAGACCTCCGAGGGCGGCGTGGCCATTGCCTCCGGGCTCACGGGCAGCGAGCAGGTGGTCAAGACCGCGGGCGGCTTTCTGCGCGAAGGCGAAGCGGTGAAAACCACCGCCGCCGACCCGACCCTGCCGCCATGAAAAACATATCTGCCTGGGCCATCCGGCACCCGCTGCCGCCGGTGATGTTGTTCGTCGTGCTCTTCTTCATGGGCGTGGCGGCCTTCTCGCGCCTGCCCGTCACACTGAACCCCGACATCTCGTTCCCGGTGGTCGTCGTCAGCATCAGCCAGCCGGGTGCCTCGCCTCAGGACATCGAGACGCAGATCCTGCAGAAGGTCGAGGGTGCCGTCGCCGGCATCGGCAACATCGACAACATCACGTCCTGGGCCCCGGAGGGCGAGGCCAACGTCACCATCCAGTTCAACATCGGTACGCCGATCGACCGCGCGGTCGCGGACGTGCGCGACGCGGTCGCCAAGGTGCGCTCGCAGCTGCCGCCCAGCATCCTGGAACCGCAGGTGCGGCGCATCGACACCGACGGCCCGCCGATCGTCTACTACGGTGTCAGCTCGAGCGTGCTCACCGACGAGGAGATGTCCTGGTTCGTCGACAACACCCTCACCAAGCGGCTGCTCGGCGTGCCGGGCGTGGCGCAGGTCTGGCGCGGCGGCGGCGTGAATCGCGAAATCCGGGTCGAGCTGGATCCGGCGCGCATGCAGGCCTTCGGCATCACCGCGGTGCAGGTCAACGAGCAACTGCGCACCCTCAACCTCGACTCGCCCGGGGGACGCGCGGAGCTCGGCGGCGGCGAGCAGGCGATCCGGGTGCTCGGCGGGGCCCGCACCGCAGCGGCGCTCGGCAACACGCAGATCGTGCTCCCCGGAGGCCGCTTTGCGCGCCTCTCGGACCTCGCCAATGTGTCGGATAGCGTCGGGGAGATCCGCACCGTCGCGCGTCTCAACGGCCGCCCGGCGACCACCTTCGCCGTCAACAAGACCAAGGGCTCCTCGGACGTCAACGTATACGACGGCGTGCAGGCCGAGCTTGCCAAGATCCGCAAGGAGGACCCGGAGGTGAAGATGACGCAGATCTTCACCACCGTCGACTACACCAAGGAGACCTATCATTCGGCGCTCAGCGCCTTCATCGAAGGCTCGCTCCTCGCCGTGCTCGTGGTGTGGCTGTTCCTCAGAGACATGCGCGCGACGCTGATCTCGGCGCTCGCCATCCCGCTGTCGGCCATCCCGACCTTCGCGTTCATGCAGTGGGCAGGCTTCACGCTGAACAACGTGAGCCTGCTGGCGCTGTCGCTGGTGGCGGGCGTGCTGGTCGACGATGCGATCGTCGAGATCGAGAACATCGTGCGCCACATGCGCATGGGCAAGAGCGGCTTCCAGGCGGCGCTCGATGCGGCTGATCAGATCGGGCTTGCGGTGGTCGCGACCTCCTCGACCATCATCGCGGTGTTCCTGCCCGTGAGCTTCATGGGCGGCATCACCGGCCAGTACTTCATCCAGTTCGGCCTGACGGTGGCGGTGGCGGTGTTCTTCTCGCTGCTCGTGGCGCGGCTCATTACGCCGGTCGTCGCCGCCTACACGCTGCACTCGGATGGCCTGCCCCACCACACCGACGGCCCGATCATGATCTGGTACCTGCGCACGCTGAAGTGGTGTGCGCTGCACCGCTGGAAGACGGTCGCGGCCGGCGTCGCGTTCTTCGCCCTGTCGATCGTCGGGCTGGCTCTGATCCCCAAGTCCTTCGTCCCGGAGGACGACATCGGCTCCTCGGCGCTGCAGATCGAGCTGCCGCCGGGCGTGCAGCTGGAGGACACCGCGGCGGCCTCCGCCGCCGCTTATCGCATCCTCGCGCGACAGCCCGAGGTCGCCGACGTGGTCGAGCTGGTGGGGAATGGCGATGAGGGCGTGCGCACAGCGGAGCTCGACGTCGCGCTGGTGCCCCCGAAGCAGCGCCACGTGACGCAGCGCGAGTTCGAGGACCGGGTGCTGAAGCTCCTGCGGGCGATTCCGGACATCCAGGTGCACTTCTTCCGCGGCAACGGCGGCAGCGACATCGTCTTCTACATCACGGGCGATGACCCGGCGCTCACCTATCAGACCGCCCGCAAAGTGGTCGACGAGATGCGCGCTCTCTCGGTGGTGCGCAATGCCCGCATCGACAACGACCTGCCCCGCCCGGAGATCGAGATTCGCCCACACCTGGACCTCGCCTCGCAGCTCGGGGTCACGGTGGAGAGCATCAGCGAGACGATCCGCATCGCGACCATCGGCGATGCGGACCAGAACAGCGCCAAATTCTCCCTGTCCGACCGCCAGATACCGATCCGCGTCAGCCTGCTCGAAGACAGCCGCAAGAACCTGGCGACGCTCGAGAACCTGCCGGTGCCGACCGCGAGCGGCGGCACCGTGCCGCTCAAGGCCGTCGCCGATATCAGTTTCGGCCAGGGGCCGACGCGCGTGCGCCGCTATAACCAGAGCCGCCGGCTCATGATCGAAGCGGACCTCAGCGACGGAGTCACGACCGGCACTGCCCAAAGCCAGATCAACGCACTGCCGACGCTCGCGCATCTGCCGCGCGGCGTTCACCGGGTCGACCAGGGCGACGCCAAGTACATGAACGAGCTGTTCGCCAACTTCGTGCTGGCGATGATCACGGGCGTGCTGATGGTGTTCGCGGTGCTGGTGCTGCTGTTCGCCCGCGTGCTGCAGCCGATCACGATCCTGTCGGCGCTGCCGCTGTCGATCGGCGGGGCCGTGGCCGCACTCGCCGTCACAGGAAACTCGCTGTCGCTCTCGGTGATGATCGGGTTCCTGATGCTCATGGGCATCGTCGCCAAGAACTCCATCCTGCTGGTCGATTTCGCCATCGAGGAGATGCGCGCCGGCAAGGACCGCCTCACCGCCATCGTCGAGGCGGGGCACAAGCGTGCCCGGCCGATCGTCATGACCACCGTCGCCATGGTCGCGGGCATGCTGCCGGTCGCACTCGGTCTCGGCGGCGACAAGGCGTTTCGCGCTCCGATGGCCGTCGCAGTGATCGGCGGCCTGATCACCTCCACCGCGCTCACTCTGGTGATCGTTCCCGCCGCATTCACGCTCATCGACGACGTCGAGCGCTGGCTCGCGCCCAGGATCGGGCGGGTACTGGTGCCACAGCCGCCGCCGCCCGGAGCGTCCGCGAAACCGCGCCCCGTCGCCTGAAGGCGCATGCCGACCGCGGACGCGCCCGAGACAGCTTTTTCCTCAGCGTCCCCGCCGCCCGTGGCCGCGCCTCCCGCGTGGTGGGTGCGTGCCCTCGCGCACATTCCGCTCGGGGCTCTCTACGCCCTCGCAAGCGCCGTGGCGTGGCTCGCCTACCGCGTGGTGCCTTACCGCCGCGAGATGGTGCACGCGAGCCTCGCCAGGGCGTTCCCCGAGATGACCGGGACCCAGCTCGCCGAGGTACGCCGCCGCTACTACCTCGGGTTTGCGCAGATGGCGGTGGAGCTGGTGAAAGCCTGGGCCTTCGCGCCGGCGCAGATCCGTCGCCGGGTGCGCATCGTCAATCTCGAGGAGCCGCAGGCTCTTCTCGCGCAGGGTCAGTCGGTGCTGCTCGTCGCCGCGCATCAGTGCAACTGGGAATGGATGCTGCTCGCCCTCTCGCTCGAGCTCGGCCACCCGCTCGATGCAGCGTACAAGCCGCTGGTCAATCCCTGGGCCGAGCGCGAGATGAAGAAACTACGCACCCGCTTCGGATGCCGCCTGGTGCCGGCGCAGGAGCTGCTGCCCGACATCCTCAGGCGCCAGGGCGTGACGCGCGCCGTCGCGATGGTCGCCGATCAGGAGCCTACTCGCAGCGAGCGACGGCATTGGACGCGCTTTCTCAACCGCGATACCGCCTTCTACATGGGTCCGGAGGAAATCGCCCGCGCCACGCGCTTTCCCGTGTTCTTCATCGCCATGCGCCGCCGCGCCCGCGGCTTTTACGAGATGGAGTTCCTGCCGCTCGTGCGCGCACGCACGCCACTCGCGCCGGGCGCGCTCACCGAGCGCTATGCGCGCCTGGTCGAAGAGCAGATCCGTGCCTCACCCCCGGACTGGCCGTGGTCACACAAGCGCTGGCGGCTGAAGAAATCGCTCTACCAGGACCGCGCCTCGTAGCAGAAGCAGGAGCCTGAAAAAAGAACCGGCCCGCACTTCGGAAGTACGGGCCGGCGCAGCGGGTCTCAGGTCTCTCAGGTCACTCGTTCGTCGGGCGAATCTGTGCCCCGAGCGCGCCGCTGGGCGCGGCGGCTGACGCCACGCTCACCGACAACCGGCCGGCGTTGAAGCTCTGGACGTCGGCCTCGCTGATGCGCGCGAGCTCGGTCGAGAAGTGGCCCGTGTCGATGCGGTCGCGGGCGAGCTCGGCCAGCACCGCGCTGCCGCTCGAAACCGATGCGGCCGTCGGAACCTCGAGGCCGCTCGAGCTGACGTGAATGCTGAGCGTGTGGGCGCCGGTATCAAGGGTGGTGGCCGCCATGCCGGTGGCCGCTGCGCCGCGCGCCGCTTCCG
>Ga0070735_10001127_pt1 | contig 26528 bp, 21 predicted proteins | sample Coa_R1_FD_66443 | JGI IMG/M metagenome (GOLD analysis project Ga0070735, IMG submission 66443) | Surface soil microbial communities from Centralia Pennsylvania, which are recovering from an underground coalmine fire - Coalmine... | ecosystem: Environmental > Terrestrial > Soil > Unclassified ...
AAGAACATGGACGACACGGTGATCGCGCGCTACGACGAAGCGCTCAATGCTTTCATAGCGCACAGCAGGGACAATCCGAAGCATGCTCGCGTCGTCGGCGCATCGCGCAAACCCGCCTCGCATGAAGTTTCCGCCGATCACGCAAAGGCGCTAATGGGATACGCGCCCCAAACACTCTCGAACCAGATCCATTCTTCGAGCGCCTTGCCTTGCGCAGTGATGCAGTTCTCGACGGTACTCGGCCGCGGGGAGAAAGCGCGCTTCACCTTCACGCTTGCCGTCGGAGCGGACGGCGAACAGCCGCTTCTCGACGTGTACCGCAAAGCGCCGAAAGCCCTAACCGCACTCGAACGCACGCAGCAGCACTACCATGACGTGCTGGAACGTTCGGTCGCGATAACTCCGAACGCCGAGATCAATCGCGGCGTGCTCTGGGCGAAAGCCAACATGGAGCGCGTTTTGCTTCGCCCGCCGTCCGGCTGGACGCTCACCAACGACCCGCTCAACTCCACGCACTGTGTCGGGCGGGACGCGGCGTGGTTCTGCGCCGGCGCGGATTACTTTCGCGCGGACTTCTCCGCCGAGTGTCTGCAGCAGTTCATCAAACGGCAAAAGCACAACGGTATGATCGTCGAGTATTACGACATGCTCTCGAACCAAACCGAGGATTTCGGACTCAACGTCAACGACGACACACCGCTGATCGTGTGGAGTTTGTGGCATCACTACCAAATGAGCGGCGACCGCGCATTTCTCGAACACGTCTATCCGGCGGCGTTGAACGCGGCGAATTACCTGGCCGGCCAGCGTGACCACCGCGGCCTGGTGTGGTGCACGTCGAAAAAAACCGGCTCGAGAGGCATCGTTGGTTGGCGAAACGTGATCCAAGGCTACCGGCTGAGCGGCGCGACGACCGAACTCAATTGCGAAGTGTTTGCCGCGTTTCGCGCAGTGGCGCACATGGCGGCGATTTTGGATGACGAGCCGGTGCGCCGAGAATTCGAAACGTGCGCCGCGTCGGTGAAAGCGGCAATCAACGAGCATCTCTACAACGCCGGCAACGGGCTGTATTATCTGAACCTCGACGTCGACGGCACGGCGGTGAGCGACATTACCGCAGATCTCGTCTTTCCGGTAATGTACGGCGTGGCGGACCGCGACGTCGCAACGCGCATCATCCGGCGTCTTTCAGATCGCGATTTCTGGACCGAAGGCGGGATGCGAACGATTCCGCACGATGCGGTGAATTACACGCCGAGCGGTGCCAGCGGATGCTTGGGCGGCGTCTGGAACGGCGTGACGTTTTGGTACGCCAAGGCCGCTGCGGAATACATTCCGGATTTCAGCGAAGAAGCGCTGACCAACGGCTTTGAAAACTACGCGCGAAACCCGCAGCGCAACGACACAGTCCCGGGGCAGTTTTCCGAATGGCTTCACGGCGAGACGCTGGTCAATCAAGGAATGCCGCTCTCGCCATGGTTTCCGCCGCGCTACATTTGGGCAGTCATCGAAGGCGTGCTCGGGCTTGACATCTCCGGCGATCATCCGCGCCTTGCGCCGAATCTGCCGTCGAGTTGGAATTGGTGCGCGCTGCGCAACCTGCCGTATCGCGGCAAGAGCGTTACGTATTTCCTGGCGCGAATTCCGCAAGCGCAGGTCTGGAGCAATCAGCAGTTTGATTCCGAAGTGCCGATCGACGTCCTCGCGGACGACGCGAGCGAGCAGTTTCAGTGCAGCGGCGACGCCGTGCGCGGCGCAGCCTTACGCGACGGGAATCGCGTCATCGCGTTAGCCGGCAATACGGAGGATCGCACAGTTACGACGGCTTTTCGTTTGCGGGATGCAAACGGTTCCTATCGCATGCGCATCTACGACAGCCTGTACCGCGCGTGGCTGGAGCCGCGAAGCGTAAGCGCGGAAGAGTTGGAAGGCGGAGTCGCAATGCTGCTGGAACCTAAGGGCTTCCAAATCATCGAATTCCACCGTGAAGATCGTTAGCTTACTGCCGAGCGCAACCGAAATACTCTTCGCCGTAGGCGCCGGACCCGACGTGGTCGGCGTCACGCACGAATGCGACTTTCCGCCGCAGGCTCGCGGCCTTCCGCACCTTACGTCTTCCGCGCTGCCTTCCGTAAGGCGCGCAGCCGACATCGACCGCCACGTGCGGCGTTATCTGCACGCCGGTTCGAGCCTCTATCACCTGGACGCAGACCTGCTCGAGCGCTTGCAGCCCGATCTCATCGTGACGCAGGAGCTCTGCGAAGTTTGCGCCGTTTCGTATTCGATCGTCGACCGCGCGGCGCGCCGGCTGGGCACCGACGCACGCATCGTTTCGCTGGAGCCGTCGTCACTCGAAGACGTCTACGCCAACGTCTGCACGCTCGGCAATCTCATCGGTCACCGCGCGAATGCAGACGCGCTCGTCGTTTCACTCCGCGAGCGCGTCGCACGTGTAGCGGAGCGTTGGTGTCATCGTGAGGTATCGAACGACCGCGAGCGCAAACCTCGCGTCCTCGTCCTCGAATGGACCGATCCCCCGATGAGCGCCGGACACTGGACGCCGGGCCTTGTCGAAATGGCCGGCGGAATTCCCGTGCTGGCCAATCCCGGCGCGAACTCGCAAGTGCTCGCATGGGAAGCCATCGAGAGCGCCGATCCCGACGAGATCATCGTCGCTCCGTGCGGATTCGACCTCGAACGCACGCGCGAAGCGGTCGACGAACTCGCGGAAAATCCGCAATGGACCGCGCTTCGCGCCGTTCGCGAGGGACGCATACACTTGGTGGACGGCAATCAATACGTGAACCGCCCCGGCCCGCGTCTCGTAGACACGATCGAAATCTTCGCCTCGCTACTTGGCGGGCAAGTGCGCGACGTCGTTTAGCGCAAGCAGATCCGCGCGGCCGTTTTCAACGGCGACGCGCGTGACGCTGGCGGGGGAGAACCGAACGCCGAGTATCGCTTGCGTTTCCGCACCGCGTTGCCCGAAAAACGTATGCAGCATCGCGTGCAGCGGTCCGGCGTGCGTTACGATGAGCACCTTCGCATGACCGCCCGACTGCAGTTCTTCGAGCGCTTCTGAGACGCGAGCTTGCACGGCGTCGAATGTTTCGCCGCTTGGAGGCGTGTAGCGTTTTGCCGCCGCCTCGCTTTCTTGGCGCATGTGCGGGAACCGCTCGAGGATTTGCTCCCACGTAAGCCCTTCCCATTCGCCGAACGCGAACTCCCGCCAGCGCGCATCGCGCTCGATGGGAAGTTCGCCGCGAATTGCGCGCGCGGTGTCGTACGCGCGCGAGAGATCGCTCGAAACGGCGCGATCGAACTGCTCGGCGCGCAATAACACCGCAAGGGCCTGCGCTTGCGCGCGACCCTTCGCATCGAGCGGGATGTCGACTTGCCCTTGGAAGCGCCGCTGTGCATTCCACGGCGTGCTTCCGTGACGAACGAACGTGAACTCGATCAGGTTTCGCCTCGAACAGCGGTTCCGTGCTGTTCGAGCAAGTCCACCATGTCGTTTGCATGCTCCTCTTCCACGGCGAGGATCTGTTCCAGCATGCGGCGCGTCGTCGGATCGTTCTCACCGAAGAACCGGATCATCTCGCGATACGATTCGATCGCGACGCGTTCGGCGACGAGGTTTTCCTTGATCATCTCGACCATGCTGTCGCCTTCGCGATACTCCGAATGGCTGCGGGCCGAGAGGCCGTCGGGATCGAAATCAGGCTCACCGCCAAGTTGCGTAATGCGCTCGGCGATCGTGTCGGCATGCCCTTGTTCGTCATTGGCGTGCTGCAAAAATTCTTCGGCCACCGCGTCTTTGTAGATGCCGCGGGACATGTAGTAGTGGCGCTTGTAGCGCAGGACGCACACGATCTCGGTCGCCAGCGCTTGATTGAGCACGTTGACGGCCTGCTTGACGTCACCGCGGTAGTCGCTGGTGACGGGACCGCTCATCATGTTCTCGCGCGCGCGACGGCGAAGTTCCTGAACGTCGGACAGAAACGGCGTTGAAGTCGTCATACGCGCCTTATACCCTAAATGGCGGCACTCGCCAGCCTGGCCTGCAGTACGGCATTCTCCTTGCGGATGCGGTCGGACTCGATGGCTGCCAGAGAAACCGCAAGGGCGGACGCCACGCGCCCGATAGCGTCATCGATATCGGGAGGCATCTGCTCGCCGCTCTCGCGTTCGCCCGTGGATATGACGCCCACGAGCCGGCCTGCAAGAACCATCGGATACAGACGGGCGCCGAGAAAGCTCGACGAGAATCCGTGAACCTGCAACTCTTCGTGATGCGCGCGAAGTTCGACGTGCGCGGGATCGTTCTCGTCGATCGCCGGTGCGCGAACCGGAAACGCCGACGCCGCGCAGTCGAGCCGCTTCTCGTCGGGTAGATAAATCGCCGCACCTTGCACGCGCGCGAAACGAACGAGGATCTCAACGGGTCGCGAACCACCGGCGCCTGTTCCGTGTAAAATTGCAGGGTCGTTGCAAATCGCCGCAGCGCGGACTCCTGCTCGTGACGCGTGCGAAAGAGGAGGCCGTCCACCGCACGGTCGACGCGGGAATGGATTGCGCGTACGCTCACGATGACGACCAAAGCAATGCCGAATTGGACCGCGATACCTTCAACCCGAGTCAGCTCGCTCAACCAGCGCTCGGCCGCGAACTCCATCGCCGCAAGCGCGACGAGCACGACGGTGGACGTTATCGCGTAGATCAGCGTGCGGTTGAGCACGAAAGCTATGTCGAAGACCCGATGCCGAACCATCGCGTACGCAACCGCCAGCGGCACGACGACCACCGAGAGATTAGCGTACAGCGCAAAGACGACGAAGATTCCCCCGTATTGCAGCCAGATCATATTTGCCGCATAGCCCACGCCGCCGATCATTACTGCAGCGAACACAAGACCGACGCGCGCGCGGTCGGACGACTTCGCATACCGCAGCGCGACGAGCGAGGCCGCAATGACAACCAGTCCCGACAGCGCCGTGAAAGTGACGTACGTGTTCCGGTTTCCGTAAAGCAAATCCGTCATAAGTGCCGTGATGAATCCTAGGACCACGATACCGTCGATGATGCGAATCGCCGTGCGTTTTTGCGGGACCGGATTGTCTTCCGGAAAGCGCACGGCGAAGGCAGCAAGCACGAGAACCGGAAACCAATCGCACAGAGCCGACAGCATGACCGCCATAGGCACATACAACTGATCGGGCAAGCCCGAAAAAAATATGACGAAGGCGGGCCAGCTCAGGGCCCCCCCGCCCAAATAGAGGATGAGCGCGGCAACCATTACTCCGGGTTTGCGGTAAGCGAGAAACGCCGCGAGCAGCAGCGCAAAGGTCATGGCGACGAGATTGAACACTCGCAGCGTAGTGGGCACCGCCGCCCGTAATTGCAGCGCCGGCACCACGAGCGTTTGAATTGTCTGTCCCGCTACGACCGGCAGTCGCAGCTGCGTACCTTTCAACGTGCCGTACCAAAAACGAATGCGCTCGGAAAGCGGCATACGCGTAAGATCGACGCGCATCCCGGGCCGCAGGCCAAACCGTTGTGCATCCGGCGGGACATGACCGACGATCGCCGTCTTGGCGCTCGGGAGCGAAAGCGTCGCAACGACATATTCGTGGCCGGCCAATGTGCTTGCGTAAATCATCGCGAGCCAAAACAGCGCGAATGCCGGTAACAGGTACTTCATCACCGAGCCCTCCGACGGAGCCGTCTACAACGCTTGCTTCTCCGGGTCGGCTGCGAGGCCCGCCAAATAGTCCGAAACGCACTCCTCGCGCAAAGTCCAAACGCCGCCGTCCACTTCGAACCACGCGTACGCGGCGTTCAGCGCTCGCACGTGGCGCAATTCCGTCATGGGCCGTCCAGTTCGCTCCAGCAGCGCGAGACGAATGACGATGTCGTGCGTGAAGAGCACGGTGTTTGCGCGCGGATCGAACTTTTCGACGAACGCTTTCCACCGCGCGAGGACGTCGGCCAAACTTTCACCGCCCTCGAACTTCACGCGCTCGGGATGCTCTTTCCACGCACGGAACAATTCGGATTCCGTGGCCGCAATTTCGTCGCGATAGCGGCCTTCCCACGCGCCGTGCCCGATCTCGAGGAGCAGCGGATCGGTTTCAATCGGCACGGCGCTATTCAGCGAAAGCGGAACCGCGGTTTGCACGCAGCGCGAGAGAGGGCTCGAGATGATGCGCTCGACATGTTTATAAGCGAATGCGCCCGCGAGCGCCTGCGCCTGCGCTTGTCCGAGCGGAGAAAGAGGCGTTTCCAGACGTCCTTGATAGCGGCCCACTGCGTTCCACGTCGTCTCACCGTGGCGCGCGACGTAGATGTCGACCGGCACTTCTCAGAAAACCGGCGCGTCGACGCGATGCATGCCGGCGATTGCGCGCAGCTGCTGCAGCGCCCCGTGGTCGATTGCGCGATCGACGGCAAGCACCATGAGCGCAGGTCCGCCTTGAGCGTCGCGCGCGACTTGCATGGTCGAAATATTCACGCCGGCATTGCCGAGAATCGTGCCGACGCGGCCGACCATGCCCGGAACGTCGTCGTGCCGTGTGACAATCCATGCGCCTTGCGGTATTGCATCGAGTTCGTAACCGTCGATTTGCACGATGCGCGGCCCTGCGGCGAGCACCGTCGTGCCGATACGGTGTGGACCAGCCCAAATTTCCAACATCGACGCAAACGGCGCCGGCTGCGGATCGGCTACGACGTCGAGTGCGACGCCTATCTCGCGCGCAACCGCCTCGGCGTTCACGATTGACACTCGGCGCTCCGTCGTCGTTTGCAGCAGCGCGGCCAAAAACGCGGTGCGCAAGGGTTGTGAATCCGCGACTGCGAGTTCCCCGCTCACGTGCATGCGCAGCGGCACGCGCAGCGCATCGTCGAAGAGTTGCGGCAAAAGCCGGCCCAAACGATCGGCGGCGCCGACGTACGCGCGAACGCGTTCCGCTTGCGCTCCGGTGGGCGCGGGCGCATTTACCGCACCTGCGGCAGGTCTACCGCCCAAAGCATCTGCGACGTCGCGCGCAAGTTCGATTGCGATGCGTTCGAGGGCTTCACGCGTCGAGCCGCCTAAGTGCGGTGTGGCAAGCACGCGCGGATGCTGATGCAACTTCGCGCCGAGCGAGCCCGGTGTGGGCGGCTCTTTTGCGACGACGTCGATAGCCGCGGCGCGAATCTCCTGCGCATTCAGTGCGTCCAGAAGCGCCGCTTCATCGATGACGCCGCCGCGCGCGCAGTTGATCAGAAGCGCGCTCTTCTTCATCTGCTCGAGGGCGCGCGCATCGATCATGCCGCGTGTTTGCTGCGTGAGCGGCACGTGCAGCGTGATGACGTCGGCACACTCCAGTAATTCGTCCAAATCCACGAGCCGAGCGCCGAGCGCTTCCGCACGCGATTCCGGAATGAACGGATCGTGCGCAACCACGTGCATCCCGAACACGCGTGCGCGCGCCGCGACGCCGCCGCCGATACGGCCGAGTCCCACGATTCCCAGCGTCTTGCCGAAGAGTTCGGTGCCGATGAACGGCGCGCGCTCCCAGCGCCCTTCGCGAACCGAGGCGTTCGCCGGCGCTACGTTGCGCACGAGCGCAAGCATCAGCGCAAACGTTTGCTCGGTGGCCGCGATCGTGTTTGCGGCGGGCGTATTGACGACGACGATGCCGGCTTCCGTCGCAGCGTCGACGTCGATGGCGTCGACGCCGACGCCTGCGCGGCCGACGACGCGCATACGCGGCGCATGCGAGAGCAGATCGCGGTCGACGCGCGTTTCCGAACGCACGATGAGACCGTCGGCATCCTTGAGTTGGGCCAGTAGTTCTTCGCGCGAACGGCCCACGCACGAAACGACGTCGATGCCGTGTTCGTGCAGCACGGCCTGACCAAGATCGGCAAAGGGCTCGGCGATCACGACACGCATGGTGGTAAGGGACATGGCGCGAGGTTCCACCCAGGGTCGCCTCCCTCTTGCGTCGTAGGTCGATTTCGTGGCGAAAAGCGAGCAGCCGCGCCTCGCGGTCCGGAAGATGTACAAACTCTTCATCAACGGCGCATTCGTGCGCTCGGAATCCGGCCGCAGCGATCCGTTTTCCGACGGCAAAGAATTCGTCGCGAACGTTGCGCGCGGTTCGCGAAAAGACGTGCGCGACGCGGTCGTCGCGGCCCGCGCAGCCCAGAGCAAGTGGTGGAAGACCGCACCCGCAACGCGCGGTTTGGTTCTGTATCGCCTCGCTGAAATGATGGAGGCGCGCCGCGCGGAACTTATCGAGCGCACCGGCGATGAAGGCGAAGTGACGGCGGCGATCGATCGCGTCGTCTGGTATGCGGGATGGTGCGACAAATATGCGGCGCTGCTCTCGACGCGCAACCCGGTCGGCGGTCCGCACTTCAATTTCTCCGCCGCGGAACCGATGGGCGTCGTCGCCATGCTTGCGCCCGACGAACCGCCTTTGCTCGGGTTGGTTTCCGTGCTGATGCCTGCACTCGTCGCAGGCAATGCCGTCGTCCTCGTCGCCTCCCAAACCGATCCGCGCACGGCAGTCGTCTTTGCCGAAGCACTCGCAACCAGCGATGTACCGGCGGGAGCCGTCAACATCATTACCGGAATTCGCAGCGAACTTGCGCCGGTGCTGGCCAAACACATGGACGTCAACGCCATTGCATTCGTCGACGGTCCGCTCACGGCCGAATTGCAGATGGCAGCCGCTGAAAACGTCAAGCGCACGCGCGTCCTGCCGCACCGCGGATCGCGCGAGTGGTTTTCACCCGCGGCGCAAAGTTTGGACGACATCGCCGCTTACAGCGAAATCAAAACGATTTGGCATCCCGCGGGTATCTGACCGAACGGCAAGCGCGCGAGGCGATCGCCGAGTACTGCGCGCTGCTTTGGGATCGGCGACTGGTCACCGGCACCAGCGGGAACGTCAGCGTGCGCCTGGAGAACGGCGATCTCATCGTTACGCCGACACTCACGTCGCTGCGGGTGGTTCGCCCCGCCGACCTCGTTCGGACCGATGGGAACGGCGAACCGCGCGATCCCTCGCAGCGGCCGACCAGCGAATTGCCGCTCCACGTCGCGGCGTACGCGGCGCGCGCCGGCATTCGCACGGTGATTCACACGCACCCGACGTTTTGCGTCGTCTGCTCGAAACTGGGCCGCGTATTCGAACGCGACACCGTCGGCGCGCGTGAAACGCTCGGGGAAGTCGCATGGACGCCCTATCGGCCGGCCGGCTCGCAAGAACTGGCAGACCTTACCGCCGCGGAAATCGCGCGCGGCGTCGAGGTCGTCATCATGGAGCGCCACGGCATTTCCGCTGTCGGCCCGAGCCTGGAGCACGCCTTCGTCAACACGGATCTCGCCGAGGAGGCCGCTCGGATCGCGTTTTTGACCGGTCTTTTGCCCTAACCGGTAGGCCGGACGACCTAGCGCAGCCAAATTCGGGGTGTGAGCTACCGTTTGGTTCCGATGCATCAGCGCCTCGCGAACGCGCTGAGTTACGGAGAGTTTCGGCTGTATTACCAGCCGGTCGTGAACTTGGCCGACGGCAAGGTTATCGGCGTCGAAGCGCTCTGCCGTTGGCCGCAGCGCGACCAAACGATGTCAATGCCGGAAACATTCATCGCTCACGCGGAAACGTCCGGATTCATCATTCAGCTGGGTCAATGGGTACTGCAAACTGCGGCGGAGCAGGTGCACAAGTGGCAGCAGCAGTTCCAGAGCCGTTTGCGTTTGGCGGTGAATCTTTCCGGGCGCCAATTTCTGCACTTCAATCTGATCAAGCAGGTCGAAGAAACGCTCAAAGCCACGGGTTTGAATCCGGTCGATTTAGATTTCGAGATCACCGAAACCATCGCAATGCACAACGCCGAGGAAAGCGTCGGCGTCATGCGTCAGCTCAAATCGCTCGGCATCGGCCTCTCGCTCGACGATTTCGGCACCGGGTACTCGTCCCTGAGTTATCTCAAGCGCTTTCCCATCGACGTCCTGAAAATAGACAAATCGTTCGTGCGCGACATCCCCGAAGACGCCAACGATCTCGCGATCGTCTCGGCGATCATCGCGATGTCGCACGCGCTGGGATTGAAAGTCATCGCGGAAGGCGTCGAAACGGACGCGCAGTGGCACTTCCTGCGCGACTGCGGCACGCAATTCGCCCAGGGTTTCTATTTCGGGCGGCCGTTGCCGGCGTCGGATCTCGAAGAGATCCTCGCGCAGCAATCCGTGGCCGAGGCCGCCCCGAAGGCCGCCGAAGCCCGCTAACCCTTCCAGGCATTTCCACCACCGACGCCAAAACGTCGCCGTCGACCATCGAAGGTTTGCGAATGGCCGAAGGCCGGGGGCCCTGTCGGCTTTGCCGACGGGGGCGCGCAGCGCGTAGCGCGGATGCGCCTGTTAAACGGCTCCAAAATTCGCAAAGCGAATTTTGGAGAGGTGGCAGAGTGGTCGAATGCACTCGCTTGGAAAGCGAGCAGACGTGATAAGCGTCTCGGGAGTTCGAATCTCCCCCTCTCCGAATTCGATTGAACGGAACGTCAATTATTGGGTGCGGGCGCGTTCGGCTTCATAAGCGGGTTCGACATCAACTGCGTGGACCAGAACCGCAGGTTTGCGTCGATTTGATGGTATCTGGCGTAGTACCGCGCCGACGTCGCGAGCTTCATATCGCCCTGTTTTTCGGCGAGCGCCGCGGCCTTATTCGCGTAATCGGTCGCGTCCTGTAGTTCCGATGCGTTGCCCTCCGTCAGCGCGTCGCTGCCCATCGCCACGGCTCCCAGATAGTATGCCGGCGCGAAGTTCGGGTCGACGTCGATTGCCTTCAAGACTTCCGCGCGGGCGCCGCGATAATTTGGGATTGGCTCCGAAGCCATGACCAGCGCCGCCTTCGTATACTCCGTTGCTCCGGCCCATTGCGGATCGGCGGCCGCTGCTTTCTCAAAGGCCGCTATGGCGTCGCCGTAGTCGTGCCGCTTATACTCCTCCGTGCCTTGCTGGTCCAAGGTATAGGCGGTCAGCTTCCCGCTCATTCCTGGCGAAGCGGCGTTCAATTCCGAGGTCACCTTCGCGGCGGTAGCAGTGTCGTGGAGCGCTTGCGCAGTTGCGAGCGTCGCTTGCAGCATGTTCCGCATAGTAGTTGCGTCCGCAGGGGGATTCGCAGACTGCGCAAGCTGATAGGCCTTGCTAAGCGCCTGCAACGCGTTCACATTGTCACCCTTATCATGCTCGACGGTTCCCAGCGCGTAATACGCGCCGTAATCGCCGTTCATCGAAACGGCTTTCTGCGCTTCGGCCAATGCCAGATCGGGCTGCTTCTGCGCGATGTCCACGGCATGCAGCGAATAGACTTGCATCGCCACATTCTGATACATGTCCGGAATCGTTCCCGCTCTGTCAAACGCGGTCGCCGCACTCTCGACATCGTGCAAGTACGCGTCGGCGACGCCGAGCTGTGCTTGAATGAGCTGGTTTTTTGGATTCTCCGTCAGAGCGACCTCGGCCGCGCTCCGAGCGCCTACCCAATCGTTGTCGTGCAGCATCTGCGCGATCTGTCCGCCGGCGCCGCTCACCGCCTGTGCGCCGAATACCACGTTCATATCGAAGAGCGCGGCTACCGGCTTCCCATTCTTGAGCGCCGGTGCGTACGTGGAGTGTTCGGCAATGTTGAGCGCTGCCGCGTTGTCCGCCGGGTTTGAGGATTTGATCACCCGCAGCACCTTGAAGGTCCCGTCCGCGTTGACTTGCACCTGCACCAGCACGCGACCGGCACCTGCGGGCTCGACCACGCTTGAAGCGCGGCTAACCAGTTTCGGCGGCGTGTAGCTCGTTACGGAGAGGGCGAGCAGAATCATGTTGCAAGCCTTCGCAAGGAACCCACGGAGGACCCCTTGTTAGATTAGTGCTGCGGAACAAGCGCAATATATGCGAGCTGACGACGGTGCGCAAAGGGTCCCCGCCGTCCACGCGCGTATGTCAGCGGCGAAAGCAGCCGACCGGGAGGGCTCATGCTCGCGTTTGTTCTGGCCGCGATAACAGCGGCAACACCGGCGCCGAAACCGACGCCGCAACTCAAGGTCATCGTCAACGTTCGCTCCAGCAGCCTGTGCACGTCGGTGCGAGATACCGCCGTGCCGATTACGTACGTCACACAGCGTGACGACCAGGCCTTCGGGGCAATCAATCATTCGATGATCAAATTCATGCAAGAGATGCCCGACGTCAGCCCGACGGATCAAGCGCAACTCAAGTCGATGGAAAATTCGCTGGACGATACGGCGCTGTACAAGCCGAACGCAGAGCTCAGCGTCGAACGCGTGAACAGAATCGCGTATGAAGTCATGCAAAACCTCACGATGGAAGATCAAGTCATGAATGCCTCGTGGAAGCAATATCCGAAGGGGCAGTTCGACAACGTCGACGCGCTGCGTCAACGCTTGCAGAATCTCATGGATCTCCAGCGAGCCCTCGCGGACAGATACATGCAATTCGTCGACACGTATTTCGGCAATAAGGGGCAAGCGCAGTCCAGCCAAAACCCCACGCAGGGCATGGAATTCTTGCGCTATTACATTCTGGGCCAGAGCGCCGCGCTCGCCGCCGTCAACAAGGAGGCGGGTGACCCCGAAGCCGCCGCAGTCGCGAACGCCCACGACATCGCGCAATATGGAAACGTAGCGCAGATCGCCGGGGAGCTTCGTCTTCAAGAAATGGCCTACGGAAACGAAATACGGACTGCGGCCAAGACCTGCGCGCTATAGCGGTCAGCGCACCCCCGCTCCCTCGTTCTCCGGCAAGCCGCCGTTCGCACGCGAACCTTGTCGCAAAAATTAGCGTTGTCTTCTACGGACGCAGACGCTAGGGAAAGGCTTCCGGCATGGCGACGATTTTGGTGCAAACCACCCTTTCAAACGGGGCGGGAGAATGGCAGATCGATCGGTTCTCCTCACTGGTGAGGTTACTGCGCAGCGAAGGACACGCGGTGATCGCGCGAAATCGCGAGCCGCAACCTGATGGGAGCGACCCGGTGCTCTCGTCCCTCGACACCTCGGATTTCGACGAACTGTGGCTGTTCGCGGCCGACCGCGGCAACGGGCTTGCACCAAGCGACGTGCGCGGAATTCTGCGCTTCCGCGAGCGTGGCGGAGGAATTTTCGCCGCTCGCGACCGGGAAAACATCGGCGTCTCGCTGCTCAACCTTGGGACGGTCGGAATTGTGAACCACTTTCACACATATAACCGGCGGCTGCTACAGCGCAGCTCGCGCCTGAGCGTCCACGGCGTTGCTCCCGAAGACGAATTTCAGCGCATCATCCCGCTCGAACCGGTACACGAGCTGCTGCGCACGCCGCGGTCGCGCAGCGGCGTCATCGAATATTTTCCGACGCAGATCGACGAATCGCCGCTTTCCGTTTCGCCGTATGCCCCATTTGCGAGGGTCATCGCCGTCACGGCGAACTGCCGCACCGGACGCGAAGCGAACGTTGCAATTGCCATCGACGAGGAACGCGGTCACGACGGACGGCCGTGCGGACGCGCGGTTACAACCGGGTGTCTGCATCAATTCGCCGACGGGCGCTGGAACGGCAATAGCGGCGAGCCGTCTGAAGCGTTCAAGGATTTTGCGCGAAACGTCGCGCGCTGGCTCGTGAAGAGCGCTTAGAGCTGTTCTTCTACCAGCGCCTGAGCGTGCGCCAGCCAAAAATCGAATGACGCCTGCGCCTGCGCCTCGAGCATGAGATCGCCTTTGACGATCTCGCGATGAACCTGACGCTCGAGCGTCGAGCGTTCGCCGTAGTTGGTATCCATCACGCAATCCGCGGCCAGCAGCTGCTCGACCAACTCTTCCGGCAGTTTCACGTCGCTCGGCAGCGTCGAGATGACGATTTCGGGCGAATCCTCGGGCCACGGCTTCGACTCGAAACGCTCGCAGATCGCCTCGACCTTTTTCGAGTCGCGTCCCCACACGTACGTGTACGCGTCGGTCTCGCGCAGCTGCGCCAGAATTGCACGCGCCGTTGCGCCGGTTCCGAGAACACCGATGCGTTCGAGCGCAACCGGCTGCGTCAGAATCGTTTCGAGCGCGACGCGCGCGCCGATGCCGTCGGTATTGTGACCCAGGATCGTGCGTCCGAAGAAAATCGTGTTGACTGCCTCCACGAGCTGCGCTTCGGGCGTCAATACGTCGCACGCGCGCACCACTTCTTCTTTGAGCGGCGTTGTGACGTTGACGCCGGTGTAGCCGTCCAAGCGCATGCGGCGAACGACGTCGATGCCGTTGCCTTTCGGAACGCGAATCGCTACATAGCTCCCATCTTCGATGCCCGCCTCTTCCATGAAGCCCCGCTGCAGTCGCGGGCTCCGGCTGTGCGAGACCGGATCGCCGATGAGCGCGAGCTTCACCGGCGTCGCTCCGGCAACATCAGGCGTTCGAAAAACCGGAACATCATCGTGATCGCGAAATCTTTGTTCTCGATCGGTTCGGTGAGAATCGTGTAGAGATTACCGCTGAGCTTGGCTCCCAGCACGTCGGTGAACAGCTGATCGCCGACCACCGCGATCTGTTTGCGCGGCAAACGCAAATGGCGCATCGCGCGCCAAAACCCGAACGGCAACGGTTTGAGCGCGTTCGGAATGCATTCGATGCGCAGCTGCGCTGCGATTCCGCGCACGCGCTCGCTGAAGTTGTTCGAAACCATCACCATCGCAAAGCCTCGGTTGTGCGCTTCTTCTACCCAAGCAAGGTGCTCAGCGGCGAGTTCGGTTTCACGAAATCCCAAAAGCGTGTTGTCCAGGTCCACGATGAGGCCCCGAATTCCGGCGGACCAGAGCTCGGCGAGCGGAATGTCGTGCAGCCTCGGGGCAAAGCGATCGGGTCCAAGCATTTCGTAGGCCGATTGGGCCACTTTTCCCCGCTATCCTCGGAAGTTTCCACAGCACCCTCACGCAGGTGACACCTTTTCCACCAGACCAAGCGACCGCGTACACAAGAAACTGGGCTTGTCAACACCTTGCGCACAAGGTCCGCAATACTATATCTTGTATCTCCCACACCTCGGTAGTACAATTTATGGGCACTCTATCCCGCGAAAGGCCCGTACTACCGAACAGGTGTTCGATATCATTTGCTCGAAGTGAACGGGTCCTCCACGCATCGGAGGAAGGAGCCTCGATGAAATTCCGCCGCACCTACTCGGCCCCCGGCGACCCCTACGCCGGTCTGACCTTCGAACCCCGCACATCTCGCATCATCAACCCCGACGGCTCGGTGATTTTCGAAGCCAAGGACGTCATGGTCCCGGCCGGCTGGAGCCAAGTCGCGGTGGACGTCTTGGCACAAAAATACTGCCGCAAAGCCGGCGTTCCGAATCAGCTCGCGCGCGTGCCCGAAGAGGGCGTGCCCGAATGGCTTTGGCGATCCGAACCTGAGGCGGAAAGCGGCTTCGGAGCGGAACGCGACTCGCGCCAAGTCTTCAATCGCCTCGCGGGCTGCTGGACGTATTGGGGCTTCAAGAACGGCTATTTCGATTCCGAGGCTGATGCGCAAGTCTATCACGACGAGATGTGCGCGATGCTCGCACGGCAGATCGGGGCAGCTAATTCGCCCCAATGGTTCAACACCGGTTTGCATTGGGCGTATGGCATTGCAGGGCCGCCGCAAGGCCACTATTTCGTCGATCCGAAGACCAAAGAGCTGCAGCGCTCCACGAGTGCGTACGAGCATCCGGCTCCGCACGCGTGTTTTATCCAGAGCGTCGAAGACGACTTGGTGAATGAAGGCGGCATCATGGATCTGTGGGTCCGTGAAGCGCGCATATTTAAATTCGGGAGCGGCACAGGTTCCAATTTCTCGCACATCCGCGGCGAAGGCGAGAAGCTTTCCGGCGGCGGTACAAGTTCTGGGTTGATGTCGTTCCTGCGCGTCGGCGATCGCGCGGCGGGAGCGATTAAATCGGGCGGCACGACGCGCCGCGCTGCAAAGATGGTCGTGCTCGATCTCGATCATCCCGACATTGAAGATTTCATCAACTGGAAGGTCAAGGAAGAGCAGAAAGTCTCAGACCTGGTTGCGGGTTCGATCCTTTGCGAAAAGCATTTGAACGCGATCATGGCGGCCGCTAACGATGAGATGCTGCCCGAGGAAGCGCGCCTCGATCCCGCGCTAAATCCTGCACTCAAGAAAGCAATGCGCTCCGCGCTCGTTGCCGGCATTCCGCAAGCCAACGTGCAGTACGCGCTCGACTTTGCAAAACAAGGCTACAAGCATCTGCAGATCGAGACGTACGACACCAACTGGGACAGCAAAGCCTATGGCACTGTTTCCGGGCAGAACTCGAACAACTCCGTTCGTATTCCGAACTCGTTCTTCGAGAAACTCGACAAGGGTGAGAACTTCGATCTGATTCGCCGCACCGATGGCCGCGTGCACAAGTCCGTTCCCGCCGCAGACCTGTGGGAGCAGATTGCGCTGTCCGCATGGCAATGCGCGGATCCGGGCGTGCAATACGACACGACGTTCAACGACTGGCACACGTGCCCGTCCGACGGCCGCATCAACGCTACAAATCCGTGCGTTACCGCGGATACGCTTGTTGCTACGGCAGACGGTCCGCAACGCATTGGAAACCTCGTTGGAAAGGCTGCATTTGTCATCGGCGCCGATGGAAAGCCGCATTTCGTCAACAAGATCTTTCCGACCGGAATCAAACCGGTATTCGAACTCGAAACCCGCTCCGGGTACGCAGTCAAGCTCACGGCGGATCACCGCGTCCTTACAGCTAATCGCGGTGATGTAGCCGCGGCCGATCTGACGCCGCAAGATGAACTCATACTTCAGGGATCTGGCTTTGGAACCGAGTCGCTGGAGGAAGGCCTTGCTTTCGCGATTGGGGTTGCCGTAGGCGATGGCTGCATCGCTCACGCGCCAAACGGTGACGAGTCACTTATTCTCACCATGAGCGAGGCCGAGGCGCCTATTCTCGAGGCTGTAGCAACGTCGCTCCACAAGGAGAAACAGCGGATCTTCAACGGCGACCGACGCGGAACGCGAACGACAACGGTCAGCCGTCCTTGTGCCGGCGGTAGCCGCATTAGCACGTCTCATCGTGGCGTACTCGACACCTTCAAGAAATACGCGCTTCTCGGCGAAGGTAGTGCACGAAAGCAGCTATCCGAAGCAGTTTACGGTCTTGACAGAACGTCGGTTGCCGGAATTCTTAGCGGTATTTTTACTGCGGACGGAACAGTCGCAAATTCTGCCGACAAGACGCAATACGTCTCACTTGGTTCGACGTCCCTATCGCTACTGCGTCAAGTGCAGCAGCTGCTGCTATCGTTTGGAATTAAGGCAAAAATTTATAAGAACCGCCGCACCGGCCCACTCGTTAACAACCGTCCCGATGGAAAAGGGGGGCACGCGGAATACGTCGTGTCGCAGACGCACGACCTACGCATTTCTCGCAGTTCGCGTTGGGCGTTCGAGCGCGAGATCGGGTTCCACCCACTCTCGGACAAGTCGCGCAAACTTGCCGTCGTCAACGCGACGGTAGGTGCCTACAGTGACCAGCCCACCGACCGGTTTGCGTCGCTAACGCCGTTAGGCGCCGAGCCCGTCTTCGACCTCACCGAGCACGACACGAACCATTTCGTAGCAAATGGCCTCGTCGTCCACAATTGTTCCGAATACGCTTTCCTCGACGATACGGCGTGTAATCTCGCATCGCTAAATCTCGTTACGTTCGAAAACGACAAGGGCGACTTCGATGCCGCTCGGTTTGCGGAAGCGTGCCGCATTTGGACATTCACACTCGAGATAAGCGTTCTGATGGCGCAGTTCCCCAGCAAAATCATCGCACAGAAATCGTACCATTTCCGCACGCTCGGACTCGGCTACGCAAACCTCGGCACGCTGCTCATGCGCATGGGGCTCCCGTACGATTCGGAAGAGGCGTTCGGCTGGTGCGCAGCCATCACATCGCTTCTTACCGGGTCCGCTTATCGCTGCTCGGCGGAGATGGCGCAGCAGCTCGGTGCATTTCCGCGCTATGAGGCGAACGCGCCGCACATGCTGCGTGTGATTCGCAATCACCGCCGCGCTGCGTATCAAGCACACGATCACGATTACGAAGGCCTCGCAGTCAAACCCGTGACGCATCCGCCGACGCTGTTCACGCAAGAGACATGGGCACTCGCACGCAAGACGTGGGACGAAGCCCTGGCGATTGGTGAGGTAACCGGCTATCGCAATTCACAGGTTACTGTGATCGCTCCAACCGGCACAATTGGCCTGGTTATGGACTGCGACACCACCGGCATTGAGCCCGATTTCGCGCTCGTCAAGTTCAAGAAACTTGCCGGCGGCGGTTACTTCAAGATCGTCAATCAGTCGGTCGAACCGGCTCTGAGGCGCCTGGGTTATAGCGAAGCGCAGATCCACGAGATTGAAGCGTTCGCAAAAGGTACCGGCACGCTTGTGGGTGCTCCACACATCAACGTCGCGACCCTGCGCGCGAAGGGCTTCGACGACGAAGATATCGCGCGTGTCGAGGCAGCGCTTCCGGGCGCATTCGAATTGCAGTTCGCGTTCAATAAATACACACTGACCGAAGAGTTCTGCCGGAACAAACTCGGCCTCACCGATGACCAGTTGAATGACTGGAACTTCTCGATTCTCAGCGACGGCCTCGGCTTCACGCAGCAGCAAATTGAGGAAGCGTCGGACGTCATCTGCGGGCGCATGACTCTCGAAGGCGCGCCGCATCTCAAAGATGAGCATCTGGCCGTCTTCGATTGCGCGACGCCTTGCGGCAAGCACGGCATGCGCTTCATCAGGCCGCTCGCGCACATCGACATGATGGCCGCAGCGCAGCCGTTCATCAGCGGGTCGATCTCAAAGACGATCAACATGCCGCAGCATGCGACGATTGCAGAAGTCAAGGAAGCATACCGTTACTCTTGGGAGAGAATGATCAAAGCAGTCGCGCTCTATCGCGACGGATCCAAACTCTCGCAACCCCTTGCCGCGTCGTATGATCTCGGCGGCGAAATTTCCGACGAAGAAGCGCCGGTTCTGCAGGCCGGATTCCAAACTCCGCTGCAAGTCGCAGAACGCATCGTGTACCGCTACATCGCCAAACGCCGGCGCCTGCCGGAACGCCGCAGCGGCTATACGCAGAAAGCGATCGTCGGCGGACACAAGGTCTATCTGCGCACGGGTGAATATGAAGGCGGCCAGCTCGGTGAGATCTTCATCGACATGCACAAGGAAGGCGCGGCGTTCCGTTCGCTGATGAACAACTTCGCGATCGCGGTTTCGCTCGGCTTGCAGCATGGAGTGCCGCTCGAGGAGTTTGTGGAAGCGTTCACGTTCACGCGCTTCGAACCCAACGGTCCGGTCGTCGGTCACGACCACATCAAGATGGCGACGTCCATCCTCGACTACATCTTCCGCGAGCTGGCCGTCAGCTATCTCGGACGCTACGAACTCGCGCACGTGCAGCCAAGCATGGAAATGGATGCGATGGGTCCGAAGGTCGAGGAAGACTACGTGGCCGAGGAACCGGGCGAAGTGCGCTACGTGCCAGCTGCAATCCGCGAGAAGCTGCACCCGACCAGCACGCATCTGCACCCGGGACACGAACACGACTCGGAAGAGACACCGCACGTCGTGGCTGAGGAACGCCGTCACGAACGCCGCGATCCGTCACCTGTTTCTTCTTCCACCGGCGTTGCTACGGTACCACGCGCGGAGCAAGTCAATGCCGCACGCGCCAAAGGCTACACCGGAAATGCGTGCAGCGAATGCGGCCAACTCACGATGGTCCGCAACGGATCGTGCGAAAAGTGCGACTCCTGCGGCGCCACGAGCGGATGTAGTTAAAATGGTCCGGAGTTGCGTTTAACGGAACATTGTCTCGTCGATGGGACGGTTGTGAACGGATTGAGGGGCACCCGTGGCGGTGCCCCTCGTCATTCAAAGAAGCTGATCGCGCAGCGCTTTTTTCAGCGAGGTTGCAGGAAGCGCCACATTGTTCCGTGTGGGGCCGCTATGTTAAGGTGAAAGGATGAACGGTCATATTTTGCAACTGCTCCAATTTTTATGAAGCCAGTTTCTCATAAGTCTTTTGCAAATTCGCAGGCGCTTGGCGAGTGGATGGCCGACAATCACGCCAGCGCTAACGAGGCTTTGGGTTAGAATTTATAAATCTGCTTCAGGTAAGCCCTCAGTGACCTGGGCCGATTGTGTCATCGAAGCAATCCGCTACGGGTGGATCGATGGCCAGAGCCGGAAACGCGGGCAAACGCTCCTGGAGAATGAGACAAAGTTACGCTGAATGCCGTTTACGTCGTCGTAGTTCGAGCGGCATTACGCGAATCGTTTTGCGGCGCGGGCTTTGGCTCGTGCAGCCACTTCCTCGCGATCTCGAGGAGCAGCGGACGTTGACAGTGAGGCAATCAGTTCGCGCGCCGATAATGTAATGTCTTGGACTGCGCGATCGAACGCTTCCGCGTTTGCCTGCGACGGCTTGGTGAACCCCGATATTTTCCGAACGAATTGCAGACTGGCGTCCCGAATCTCGTCTTCGGTAGCCGGAGGCTCGAAGTTGAAGAGTGGGCGAATATTACGGCACATAGGGCTCTCCTCCAATACCGTTACGAGCCGGCCGCCAAGTCCGAATTAAAGATATCGAGCAGCACTTTCCAAGATCCGTCCGACTCGTGCTTCCATACGGTAACATACTTACCGCGATCCGCGAGCGTCTTCCCCTTAACGCGATAACTCATGTGATACGCGCCGGTGGTATACCCGATTTCGCGGGACTGTGCGACGTATGCAGTCGAAGCATGCCACATCAGCCGTAAATCCGGGAGTGCGAACAAGCCGGCGAAGAGCTTCCTGATTGCTGCGTGACCTGTCGCACGTGGCGCCCCGGGCGCGAGCACGGCGCCGGCCGCGTCGACATAATCCACGGACGCCGTTAAGTTCTTTGCCGAAAAAACGTTCGCCCAACCGCTGTCTGCCGCACGAAGCGCTGTCGACGCACCGGTTTGGCCGCTAGCTGCAAGGACCGGCGATGCGGCAAGTATGCAGAAGCATAGTGCTGCAGTGAGTCTTGAAAACACCATTGCTTACTCCCCCAATCTAACCGCCGTCGGGCTTCACCGGCCTTCTGCTCCCGGCGGCCTACCAGTAAATCATAACTCCGAATCCATCTGACGCAATATAATCACTTAGATGGGACCAATCGCCTACGGAGCGCAGGCCTCTCGCCGGCAGGTCCTTGAAGTGATTGTAGACACATGAACACCATGACCCTGGACGAAGCGCTGAACCATCACTTCGGGTACTCTTCCTTTCGCCCGTTTCAACGCGAGATCGCGCAGAGCGTACTCGCCGGACGCGACGTCCTGGCCCTCTTGCCCACGGGCGGCGGCAAGTCACTGTGCTATCAACTCCCCGCGCTCGTGCAAGACGGATTGACGCTGGTGATCTCGCCGCTTATCGCATTGATGAAAGATCAGGTCGACGCGCTTCGCGAGAGCGGCATCGCAGCCACGTATTTGAACAGCTCGATCGACGCCGCAACGGCGGTGGAACGCATCGCTGACTTGGACCGCGGGGCGTACCGCTTGCTCTACGTCGCGCCCGAACGCGCGGCGAACCCCTCGTTCGTTCGCGCGCTCAATCGCTGGAACGTACGACTTCTCGCAGTTGACGAAGCGCACTGCGTCAGTGAATGGGGACATGAATTCCGCCCGGAATACCGGCGCATTGCCGAATTGCGTCGCCACCTGCCTCAGGTGCCCGTTCTCGCGCTTACAGCCACCGCGACGGAGCGCGTGCGCGCCGACATCGAGCGTGCCTTGGAACTGCGCAGCCCGCTGCGCTTCGTCGCGAGCTTCAACCGGCCGAATCTGCGCTACAGCGTCTTCGAAAAGCGGGATGCTTCCAAACAGCTGGTGGAATGGTGCAGCGCGCGCGCATCCGAGAGCGGCATCGTCTACACGCAAAGCCGTAACTCAGCCGAAGAGCTCGCCGCGCGCTTGAGCGCCGCCGGCATTCCTGCCAGTCCATATCATGCCGGCCTGACCGCATCAGATCGCACTCGCAATCAGGAGCGCTTCATCCGCGACGACGTGCGCGTGATCTGCGCCACCATCGCCTTCGGCATGGGCATCGACAAGCCGAACGTGCGATACGTCGTGCATTACGACGTGCCGAAAAGCATCGAAGGCTACTACCAAGAAACCGGACGTGCCGGGCGAGACGGGCTGCCCAGCGAATGCGCGCTGTTCTTCAGCGGGAGCGACGCCGCCAAGCAGCGCCATTTCATACGCCAGATCGCCGGCGAAGCCGAACGGGAACGAGCGGAGCGCTTATTGCGTGCGATGCTCGACCTTGCGGCAACTCCCCACTGCCGCCGGCAACAGATGCTGAACTACTTCGGCGAAGAACACTCCGCACCCGATTGCGGAAACTGCGACAACTGCCTGCAACCGGCGGAACGCATCGACGGCACAACAGCCGCACACAAGATTCTCTCGTGCGTATACCGCGTTCGCAGCGGAGGCGGTTTCTCCACCGGCGAGCAGCATCTCATCGACGTCCTGCTCGGTCGTTTGACCGAAAAGGTTCGTTCGTGGCGGCACGATCGGCTGTCCACGTTCGGCATCGGAGCGGAGCACGATCGCCCTGCGTGGCAGTCGTTTATTTCCGAACTTCTTCGCTCGGGAGAACTCGAAAAAGATGCGGAACGGCGGACGCTCAACCTCACGCCCGAAGGTTTGACGGCGTTACGCGAACGCCGGACGTTCACGTTCTTCAAACCCAGAGTCGTAGCGCGCACAAACAAACGGCGCCGCCACATCGAACTACAGCCGGCGGCCGACGATGATCTCTTTCAGCTGCTTCGGACCATTCGCAAGCAGCTCGCCGACGAGCATGGCGTTCCGCCCTACGTCATCTTTTCGGATGCCACGCTGCGCGAGATTGCCGCGCACAAGCCGAAGACACTCGCAGCGTTCCGCGCAGTCAACGGCGTCGGAGACGTCAAGCTGGAACGCTACGGCCAAGTCTTTTTGGATGCGATACAATGAGACTTCTTGCGATCGGCGATCGGTCCAATCATCGATCTGCAGGGCTACTTGCTGGAGGATTCCGAATGATAGGTGCTCTTACGCTGCTCGGTGCGCTCTTGGCAAGCACGGCTACCGGCGCGCAGACACTCACCGGGAAGATGGCAATCTACGACAATCTGCTCGGTGCACGGTGGACGTGCACGCTGGGGAAGGCGACGTACTTTGCCGCGTACCGCAGCCCCGGGAAACACGCTGCACGGCCATCTCTACTCAATGGAATCTTCGGAAGACGCGTACTTCGGCTATGATGCGCAGCGCAAGCTGTACTGGACCGACGATGCCGATTCCACGGGCGCGACCGAGTCGCAGACGTCGGCGAACGGCGTCACGTTCGCGGGAACCCTCAACGTCGGAAATACCACATCGGAGGCAACCAGAGTATTCACGATTAGCAGCGCCCACAAATGGATCGTCCGCGCCCGCGGCTCGGCGAGCGGGCACCCATACGACGTGACGGCTAGGTGCCTGCGAAACTAGCCGACCGCGGCGGTTCTCTTAATTCGGAAGCGTGTTTGGAATCGTCACGCCCTCCGCCGGGAAGCTGCCCCGATAGCTGGTGATGAATTTGCCGCCGGGATAGGTCACTTGACGGACGACCTGGCCGCCCAAAAGCGGCGAATCGATGAAGAATGCAGAGTGCGAGTCTGCGTTCAAGAAAAGTCCGTATGGGCAAGTACCGCCGGCGTCGACGGAGTGCGCGGTTTTCTTGTCGTAGGGTCTCGGATAAATCGTGATGCGCCCTTCCGGCGGCCCCGCGCAAAATCCGGGATCGTGAAACACGATGAGGTCGTCGGTTTTCGGATCGACGGTCACGTCTTCGACGTAATCCGATTCCACTTGAAGCGGCAGAAACGTGCATTTCCCGCTTTGCAGTCCGTTGGGACCGTTCGGTAACTCAACGGCCTTGACGGCTGCGCTCAGATAACCCACAACGATGAGGTCGCCTTCGTCGTGCGCCGCCATGTCCTGTGCCTGTATGGCCGTCGCGCAGGTCAACTGACGCGGGGTATTCGAACCGGCAGGATACATTGTAACGTTGATCCCATTCGTCGTGTCGTTCAGCGCAAAAAGATTCTCGCTCTTGTCCAAGACGATCGCTCCCGGTTTGCCGAATGGATCCTCGACGCTGCTCCGGCGGCCGGTTCGGGCATCGAAGAAAACGATTTGTGCGGGTTTTCTGATCCCGATCGCAATGACATTGCCGTCTGACGCCAGGCCCGTAGAATGCGAGATTTCTTCGAAACGCGCAATCGTCGTCGGATGGGTGCCGCCTTCGGGCGAGATCGGCCAGTATTGAATGGCATTGGCTTGCCCGTTCGTTACGATCAACACCGGCGTCCTCAGGGCGTCGACGAAACTAGCACGATCTGCGGACAAAGGTACGCTCGCCTGCGATCGTACCGAACATGCCGACAGCATCGACGATCCGCAGAATATTGCAAGCCATAAAGACCGGCATCGCATAAAAGCCTCCCGCTGCGCTTATCTTACTCCTTAATCGCACGCCGTAGGAACGCATGCGCGGCGACCTGAAGCAGCGATCAGCGCCGCGGTTTCGGACGGTGCTGTAAGAGGGTCGCCATCATGGCGCTTGCAGATTGCTGTCCCGGGCACGCTGAGCTTTGTCGCGCTGATTTTCACAATCGGCAGCGGCGTTCAATCACCGAACGGAGCATTGCCGCCTTCCGTGCCCACCACCGACCAGCGCGTCGCGCTTGGTTTCCAACCGGGCCACGTTTATGCCGTCTCCGGACTAGATCAAACGCTCCCCTATGGAAACGTTGCCGTAGGGATCGGCCCATAGGCGTTATCGTGCGCAAACTGCTAGCCCCTTTGTGGTGCACGCGTTCGGCCGGTGGCGGGGACGCAGGCGGGACGCCGATTCGCTATCGATGTCTATGGAAAGGCTGGTCATCAATGAGATCGATTCAAGCAGTGCTAGCGCTGGGCGCCGTCGTAGTCGGAGTCGCGCTTTTTGGCGTCGCCGAAAGTTCGGCGGCAGTGCAAGACATAACGACAGGAACCTGCCCGAGGCTCACCGCGACGCCGTACGTCATCGCCGGCACAGCGATGGGCGGAAGCCACTACGTGGTCATGGTTGCGAACGTCAGCTGTGCGCAAGCTGCGCCCTGGATTAAAAAGATCGTTGCGCAGCACTTGTCCGGTCCGGCCGATGAAGACATGACCGTGAAAGGCCCGGCAGGCTACTCGTGCCGCGCTTCGCTGGACGGGCGCGGTCATCCATATCAAGGCCGTTGCGAAAAGAACGGCGCCAAGGACACCGCGTTTCAGTGGGTCATGGGTGGTTAGGCGGAAATAAACGCGTCTACAGTTTCCCTGCAGCGTGTAATCGAGTGAAGACGGCCATCATCAATTTGCCGATTTGGTCTTGCTTCTTGTCGGGCTGACTGTTAAGACCAACGGCAAACACGGCGTGTGATCCTGGAAAGTACGCGTACGCCACGCGATACCCCAGCGTCTCGCCTTCGTAAAACCAGATGCGCCCGAGTTTCGGCAGGACCATCTGGCCAACACCTAATCCGAAACCGCGCGGTTGTTGCGCATTCGTTTCCGCGATAGGCTTGCCCGTCTCTTGCGACACCAGCGTTTCGAGCTCGCGCTGCTGCTTGGGCTTGAGGACGACGCCTCCATAAAGCGCGCGGCACCAGCGCGTGACGTCTTCCGGTGTCGAAACGATTGCGCCGGCGCCTTGCGCCCACGAAACGCTCAGGTCGCGCATGTCTTTTCCATACAGCGGCTCCAGGCCGTTGTTGTCGGAGTCCGTGCTGTAGAAGTACCCCGAAACCATGCGGCTGGTAACGCTCTGCGGATAATGGCTGCGCTCGTAGTACGTAGAGTACAATCCGATGCGCGGATTGTTCAAGAACCGCCGGCGAATTTCTTCGGTGTAGGTGTGGCGGGTGGCACGTTCGATGATCATCTCCGACATCAAATATGCCGTGTTGGAATACAGCCACCCGCCGTTCGAATCGATCCGCGGATACACATAACCGACGAGCTGCGTGGTCGTGAAGTCGTTCATCGGATTATTCGCGTACGCGCTGAGCATGGATTCCATGTCGTCATACGTGGGAATGTCGCTGGTCATATTGAGGAGCCGGCGAATCGTGATATTCTTCCACGCCGGATACTGCGGCAGCCATTTTCCGACCGTATCGTCGATCGAAAGCACGCCTTCGTCCTCGAGCTGCAGAATGGTCGCAGCCGTGAAGGATTTCGTGTTGCTGCCGATTTGAAAGAGCGCGCTTGGCGTAACTGCCGCTCCGGCTCCCCCGTATTGCGTGTGCCCCACAGCCACGTTGATGTTCGAGGGCGCGCCCGGAACGTAAACGCTCAGTGAAATCGCCGAGATGTG